>Ga0126371_10000767_pt1 | contig 26818 bp, 16 predicted proteins | sample PanSoiMetaPlot_4_FD_110145 | JGI IMG/M metagenome (GOLD analysis project Ga0126371, IMG submission 110145) | Tropical forest soil microbial communities from Panama - MetaG Plot_4 | ecosystem: Environmental > Terrestrial > Soil > Tropical forest > Bulk soil | place: Panama | collected 2016-02-17 | reverse complement strand
TGATCCACCGCGACCCTGAGCTCAACAGTGTCCAGCACACCCGCTTTCAAATACGGCAAAAGAAACTACGCTGCCGGTCAGCCCCACAACTACCGCGATACCATGCGTCCCTGTCAATGGCTCAATCTTGCCGGCTTTCCCGCCCTCTCTCTGCCTATGGGCCGCTCCCCTGAAGGCCTCCCCATCAACATCCAACTGATCGGCTGTCCCTACCAGGAAGAACTGCTCCTCGCCGTCGCCGAGCAACTCGAACAAGCCCGGGGTCCCTGGCAACCGCCGGTCATTGATTCGTAACCTCCGGACTTGCGACGAGTTTGTCATTCCACTTCTCCCGGTCCTTGTCGAGATCTGCATTCATCAACTTCTTGGCGTTTGCAAACTCTCTGCTGGCCTCCTCTTTCCTGCCTAGCTTCTGCAACAACTGCGCGCGCAAGTAGTGCGCTTTGTCACTTTCCGGTACCACCTTCAAGGTTTCCCCCACGGCCTTCAGCGCCTCTTCATATTTGCCCTGCCCCTGATAAATCTTCGCCAGTCCGAACCAGGCTCCCGGTCGTTCGGGATCGCGCTTTAAAACTTCTCGGTAGGCGCGCTCCGCCTCCGTTTGCTTGCCTTGCTGCGCATAGATCTTCCCCAACTGATAAAAATTGTCCGCGAGCTCCGTATCAATCGCAATGTCCTTAAGAAACTCCTGCTCCGCCAGATCGTTTTTCCCGGTCTCCTCGTATGCAATACCCAGATTGAAGTGCAAAAACGGCAAACTCGGGTCGGCCGCTTCCGCCTTTCGCAATTCTGCAAAGGCGGTGTCGTACTCCTGATGCTGCAAATAGGCCTTGCCCAAAATCAAATGGAACTCTGGCGTCGCCCCGCCCACTTCGAGCAATCGCTTCATGGCACGTTCGTCAAGATCCTTTTGGCCGGCCTTGCTCGCCGCAATTCCCAGGACGTACAGATACATCACGTCGTCTGAACGTTCGGTCCAAAGCGGCTCCAGCGTTTTGGTCGCCTCCGCGAAACGGTCGGTGAACACCTGGCACATTCCCAGCAAATAACGCGCCTGCGCGGAGCCCGGGTCGTCCCGCAAAACCGAAATCAGCGGCGCAATCGCATCCGCGTACCGTCCCCGGCGGAACTCCAGCAGCCCGATATTCAGCCGTACCCCGGTCATCTTCGGGGCCAGTTTTTCAGCTCGCCGAAATTCCGCAAGTGCGGCGTCCCAATTCTTCCGCCGCATTTCAATTACACCAAGATTCGCGTACGCGGCACCCGACTTTGGGTCTCGGGCCAGCACTTCGCGAAAGTTTTTTTCCGCGCCGTCAAGGTTGCCGCTCTCTAGCGCGGCTTGCCCCTTGGCAAACCAGGTCATTGCTTCGTTCGCCTGCGGTCCGCCCTGAGCTGCAAGTCGCGATACCAAGACACAAGTCCCGCACGTAGCCAAAAGCAAGGCAGTCGTTGTCCGCAGGAGTAAGAATTTCCTCATCGTTATCACAGTTTCGGTTATTGCAGGCCGTACTTTCAACTGTTGTTACCCTCGCCTTTTCATCGTTCCGTAGGGCAAATGCTTTTATTTTGCACTTGACACGGGCAGAATATTCCTTTATTAATCCGATTTAATAGCTCGTTTTTGGGTGCTTATCAGCCCGGTCGAGAACCGGGAGATGTGTTCCGAGTGGTCGCTCTTCTGAACCGCGCACAACCGGGCAGCTGCTTCGTGTTCATTTCTCCCCACAAATCAACCTTGTGTATTTGAAGACTCTGCGGGAGGTGTATCGTGAAGTATCTTGGTTCCATTCGGAAACATTCTTCTGGAGCATCCATACTCGCCGGCCTGGCCCTGCTGGCATTGACGTTTTTTCCAAGTCTGGCCGCGGCACAAACCAGCGGTCTCATCAGCGGCACGGTGACCGACGCATCCGGCGCGGCTATCCCGGGCGCGCAGGTTGTCATCTCGAGCGTTGCCGGAAATTTAACCCGCACGACCGAGACCAACGCGGATGGGGTCTACGTTGCCTCGTCGCTGCCCTCGGGTGCCTACAACATCACCGTCACCGCGAAAGGCTTCCAGAAATACCAGGCCAAGGGAGTTGTCCTGGAAGTCGCGCAGAAGGCTCGCGTAGACGTGGCCCTCTCGGTAGGCACGTTGACCGAAGAAGTTCTCGTCTCCGGGGAAAATGTCGCGCAAGTGGACACGCAATCTTCGGAAATCGGCAGTACGGTCACCGGCAAGCAGGTCCAGCAACTCGAACTCAACGGCCGCAACTTTACCCAGCTCATTACATTGGCTCCGGGCGTTGTCAACCAAACCGGCCAGGACGAAGGCACCGTGGGAATCGCCGGCAACACGCTCTACAGCATCAATGGCGGTCGCACCGAGTACAACAATTGGGAAATCGACGGGGGCGACAACATGGACAACGGCTCCAACTCGAGCCTCAATGTTTATCCCAACCTGGAAGCGATCGCGGAATTCAAAGTTCTCACTTCCAACTACGGCGCACAGTACGGCAAGAACGGGTCCGGCACCGTGGAAGTCGAAACCAAATCGGGCACCACCCAGTTCCATGGCAGTGCCTTTTATTACGGGCGCAACGATTTCTTCAACGCCAACTCCTGGCAGAACAACGGCCAGAATATCCCACGCCCGAGCTACAAGAAGCACGACTGGGGCTACACCGTCGGCGGGCCCGTCTACATACCTCACGTTTACAACGACCAGAAAAACAAGACGTTCTTTTTCTGGTCCCAGGAATGGCGCCGCGAAATCCAGCCCGGCGATACGATCAGCCAGGTCGTGCCCTCCGACGCCGAGCGCGGTGGTGACTTCAACGACGTCTGCCCCGCCTACACCGGCGCCAGTTTCAACCCGTCTGACTTCCCGGATTGCCCCTCACAGCCCGGCTTCGCTGGCACGCCATTTGTGAACAACACCGTACCGACGGCCTACTCTTCGACCGCCTCGGCGTTACTCGGTTTGATACCGAAAGCCAACAATTTGAGTGGAGTAAACGGCAACTATGTAACCGGCCAGGCGGCAGGCAACCCGCTTCCGTCTTATGTCGCCAACCCAAGCTACCCAACCCACTGGCGGGAAGAACTGATCCGCGTCGATCACAATCTCACCGACAACCAGCGCCTCACCTTCCGGTACATTCACGACACCTGGGGCACCATCAACCAGGGTCCGCTGTGGGGCCAATACAACAACACCTTCGATAACACCAACACCAACTTCAACGGCCCGACCACCAGTTTTGTCGCGCGACTCACCTCCAATTTCTCTCCCACACTGATGAACGAGTTCGTCGCTAGCTACACCGACGATCACATTTTTCTGACCAATGTAAACTCCGCAGTGAACCTCCCGCAAGGCGGCATCGACCTGGCGCCACTATTCGCCAATGGGCTGGGCGACAAAATCCCGGCGTTCTCGATTGGTGCCACCAATAACGGTGTCGCTTACGGCTCGGGTTTTGACGTGGACACCGGCTACTTTCCGTGGAAAAACGCGAACCCCACCTATTCCTATCGCGACATCGTTACGAAGATTGTGGGCAGACACACGTTCTTCTTCGGGGCCTACTTCGTCGCCGCCCAGAAGAATCAGGAATCGTCCCTCGACGTTCAAGGACAGCTCACCTTCAGCCCTAGCAGTCAGTTCTCGACCGGCAATCCCTTCGCTGACATGTTGGTCGGCTCGGTCGGCGGCTATGCCCAGGACGAGAAGAATCTTTATTACTATGATCGCTACAAGATCCTCGAACCCTTTTTCCAGGATGACTGGCGAGTTACAAAGAAACTCACGCTCAACCTCGGCCTGCGCTGGAGCATCTATGGCCGCTATCAGGAAAAGAACAAGCAGGAATTCGGCTTCTCGCCCGCGGCTTACAGCCAATCCGCCGCCCCGTCCTTCTTCCCCCTGGGCAGCGACAATGGCGGATTCCTCAACGTCGGCTCCGGCCAGTTCCTCTTCAACGGACTGGTGCAGTGCGGCGAATCGCATCCCACCATTGCCGGTGTGACCGGCGGCACCACCGGTTGCATGGAGAACAAGTGGGTTAATCCGGGCCCGCGCATCGGCTTCGCTTACGATCCTTTCGGCGACGGCAAGTGGGCCATTCGCGGCGGCTATGGCATTTTCTTCGAGCACATGAACGGCAACGAAGCCAATGCCGAAGCTTTGCAGTTCAGCGCATCTCCGCTCGCGGTAAACGGTAGTATCGGCTCCGCGGCCAACTATGCGAGTGTCGGCTCGACTTCCGGCGACAATTTGTCGAGTCCCCTTGGCGCGATCTCGATTCCAGATAGAGCCCAGTGGCCGTACATGCAGCAGTGGAACTTTAGCGTTGAGCACGAACTTCCCAAGAACGTGCTTCTTTCGGTTGCCTACGTGGGCAGCAAGGGCACGCACCTAACCCGCCAATACGATCTCAACCAGCTCACTCCCATTCCAGCGAGCCAGAACCCCTATGTCCTCAACAATCTGGGAGCGATCGCGCCTCAGGACCTCAGTCAGGCCATCAATCCAAATGGCGACTGCGGGAACTTCACCCTCTTTAACAACCCAGTGAATCCCGACGATCCTCAAAATGGACAACCCATCTCTGCGGTCATCTCCGGAACGAACCGGCAGACCCTAGTCAACGTCACCGACCCACACGTCCTGCAAAATCTCTACGTCGCCTGCGGACTCAATGGCAGTGCCTCGAACTACTACCGGAAATACCAGGGCTACGGGACCGTCACCCGCATCGACAATACCGCGAATTCCATCTACCACTCTCTGCAAATCGCAGTTCGCCGTACGGTGGGCGACCTGACGTTGAGCGCCAGCTACACCTACAGCCATGCCATCGATAATTCTTCCGACCGTTACGACGCACTATTCGTTGACTCCACGAATCCTAACCAAGCCCGCGCGACCTCCAACTTCGACCTTCGGCACGCCTTCACGGTGAGCTACGTTTATGCGCTGCCTTTCTTCAAATCTGCAGGGCCGGCCCACACCCTGCTCGGCGGATGGCAAATCTCCGGCATCACCACCGCGACCTCCGGCTTCCCCTTCACTGTCAGCAACGGCACGACGTACAGCGACAACGCGGGCGTCGCCAACGGCGTCAGCGGGGGCACCATCTCGTCGTTCCCGCTGCTGGTCGGCAATGCGCGCGCCGTCACGCAGGCGGAGCGTGATACCTTGGCGCAGCAAAGCGTCTTCGGCGTGCTCGACTACAACCCGGCGGCCTTTGCTCTTCCGACCGGCCTCACCTTCGGCACTTTTTCGCGAAACAACCTAACCCTGCCTGGCCGCGTGAATTTCGACTTCGGCCTGTTCAAGCGCTTTGCGTTCAAGGAGCGTTACGCTTTCGAGTTCCGCTGGGAGAATTTCAACGTTTTCAATCACACCCAGTTGAGCGCCATCAGCGGTAACTCGAGCTCCGGCGGCGCGGGTGCAACCACTTCCATGAGCTGCGTCGGAACCACGACCTTCAACGCCGGCGATCCGGGCTGCGCTTCGACGGGCTTCCTGGTCCTGGATAGGGCGCACTCGCCGCGCATCATGCAGTTTGGCTTGCGGTTCCAGTTCTAACGCTGGTAGCTTACCTCTGTGCATGGCACAGGCCCCGCCTTCTGGCGGGGCCTGTGCTTTTTCTTGTGCCTGGCCGCAGCAATACGGAAGCCATCGACTGACGCCCCCACCGAGAAACCGGCAGAGCAACTCCAATGCTTGAAACTTTCTCTCTTGACTTCCGTCTAACTGGCGTATTGAATCGGTTTAAATCGAGCCTTCGTGCTGTGCGCCGAGGGGGCGTTTCCCGCCCAGCAGCAGGAGCTATTTTTCACCGTCGAGGAAGCATATGAGGGGGTGTCTATGCTCTTACTCGCACGTGTGGTTGGTTCTCTCTCTGCTGACAAGTCTTTCAAGGTAAGAGGCTTGTCTCTGTTTTCGACTGTTTGCCGTCCAACCAGCAGGACCTTCAGAAATTCCGCGAACTTAGCTTCATCTTTACTCTCCGGGCTGCTGCTTCTGCTTGCTCTGTTGTTGTTCTCCCCGCCCAGCCAAGCGCAACTCTACAGTGGCACGGTCACTGGGGTGGTCACCGACCCGACCGGCGGGGTGGTGCCTGGCGCAAAGGTCACGCTCGTCGACCAGAACAAAGGTTACGCCTTCACGGCAACCACCGATTCGGCCGGACGGTATCTCATCCGCTCCGTGCCGCCCGGATCCTACAAAATTAAGGCCGAGGCGAAGGGCTTCCAAACCGAAGAACAGTCTGGTGTCGCCGTTGACGTCAGCCAAAGCATCTCCATCGACTTCGCCTTAAAGGTTGGCGCGACTACAGAAACGATTGAAGTGAACGCGGAGTCCGTCCATTTGCAGACCGAAGACGCCACCACCGGTCAGGTGGTCAATCGCAAATTCGTCAACGACCTGCCTCTAGTCGATCGCAACTTCACCAACCTTACCTACCTGGCGCCGGGCGTTACTGAAACCGATGCGCCGGGCACTAAGAACGCCCAAGGCGGCATCAATTTCAACTCTAACGGCAGCCGTAACGCAACCGCCGACGTCCTCATTGACGGCGCCAGTGCCACCAACTTCGACCAGAACAGCGGCATCCAGAACGTGCTTTACACGCCTTCGGTCGACTCGGTCGAGGAGTTCAAGGTCGAGCAATCCAACTTCTCCGCCGAGTACGGTTTTGCAGTCGGCGCCATCATCAACGTCGTCACGCGCTCCGGCACCAACCAGTTCCACGGCAGCGCTTACGAGTTCTTCCGAAACTCCGTGATGGACGCCAACGCCTGGTTCAACAACGCCAACGGCGAGAGTATCCCCGCCCTGAAGCGTAACAATTTCGGCGGCACCTTCGGGGGACCGATTCGCAAAGACAAGACCTTCTTCTTTGTCGACTATGAGGGCCTTCGCGAACATACCGCGGCTAGTTCCGGCTTGATGAGCGTTCCTACGCCTTGTATGCGCGGAGATACGGGCGCAACCTGCCCTGAAGGCACGCCCGCTCTAGGCAATTTCAGCGAACTCTGTGGCTTCTCGGGCGGCACGTTTGACGCCACCGGATTCTGCCAGAATCCGGGCAACCCCGGGGCAGGACAGCTTTGGGATCCTTATGGCGCCACCTTCAGCAACACGCCTCCGGGCGGCGCCCCCCCGGGCGCGATTCGCACCAACTTCATTCCTTTTGACAACCTCGCAGCCTATGCCAGCCCCGGCAATCCAGCTCTGGTCGGAACTCCCTTTCAGCTTCCCGTAGGCCCGGGCAATCTAATCAACCCCGTCGCAGCGAAGTTGTTTCTGTTGTTTCCTCAACCAACCCAACCGGTGACAAGTCTGGGCGATCTGCAGAACGGAAACTTCTTCAGTTCCGGAACCAATTCCAACTCGAGCGATCAGGGCGATGTCAAGATTGACCATCGCTTCAGCGACCGAGATCTTCTGAGCGGAAGGTATTCGCAAAAGAGAGTTAATTCCACAAGTTTCAACTGCTACGGAAACTTTGTGGATCCCTGTTCTGGCGGGCCAGGAACGACCAAGCAGTATCAATTCACTCTCACCGAAACACACACCTTCCGGCCTACCTTGGTCATGACCATCACCTTCGGCTATCTGCGTGAGTCGGACAACTTCCCAGGTATCAAAGGTGAATTCTCGAATATAGATTCTCTGTATGGCTCTACCGGACTCCCTTCCTATCTGAACAACGGCTTTGGCACCATCCCGAACATGGCCATTGCTGGTTACAGCACAGGGAACGCGGGGACCAACCTCGGAACCGCGGACTTCAGTATTACCAAAGAAGGGCAGGACGCCTATCACCTGGGAGGCTCGGTGAGCTGGGTCAAAGGCAAACATGAGCTGAAATTCGGGAGCGAATGGCGCGCCCGCCGCATTAACCATGGCAATCCGGGCTGGCCGTCCGGCTTTTTCGGCTTTGATGAGAGCGGGACTTCGCAAATCAGCTCGCAAACGGATCAGTCGACCGGCGTTTCGACAGGCGGAGACGGATTGGCAAGTTTCCTTCTCGGGGTTGGTTCTTTCAACGGCGGCACCGGCGGTTGCACCCCCTGCCAGCAAGGCTTCAACAACTTTGTCAGCACCCAGAGCTTCCAGTTTGGCGAGTTCGTTCAGGACAACTACAAAGCGACTCCCAAGCTGACTCTCAATCTCGGCCTTCGCTATGAACTGAACACTCCTCGAACCGAACGCTTCAACCGCATGAACTGGCTCGACCCTAAGGCAGCCTCTCCACTCCAGCTTACGGCAGACCAGTTGGCAGTGGCTCAGGCCGACGGGATCTCTGGTTCGGCCCTGCAGGCCCTAGGCTCGCTACAAGGGATCGAAGTCTTTGTCGGCAACAACGACCGCCACAACTACTACTACGACTATAAAGACGTTCAGCCACGTTTCGGATTTGCCTACCAGCTTCCCCATCAGTCGGTGATTCGCGGAGGTTACGGAATCTTTTTCTCGACTCCGCGCAGCGGCGCGGCAGGTACCGGACCTTGGGGCTATCAGGGCTACAACATTCAGCCTCCATGGCTGACGACCTTGAATCTCGACCACGCCACTCCGTGGAATCTGATCAGCAACACTTCCTGCCAATTCACCGCGCCCTATACCTGCGGCGTCGCTCCACCGCCTGGCAATTCCTTGGGAGCATTCAACGATATCGGAGCTGCTGCTGTCGGTCCCATCCGCCACATCAGCCAGAACACACCTTATGAACAAGCCTGGAGCCTGGGTATCCAGCATGAAATGCCAGGCAGAATTTTGGTGGAAGCCACCTATGTCGGAAAGAAGGGAACGCATCTCTACTTGGGAGGTTTCCGCGACCAGAACATCATTCCCCAATCGGCCGTAGCAGGAAAAACACCCGCGGAGATTGGCACCCTCTACAACCAGGTCGCCAATCCCTTTTATTTTGACCCGGCAGCCCACCCAGGCCAGGCTTGCGATCCGACGCACTACGTTTGCAGTCAGACCGTCGCCCTCGGGACCCCGACGGTGGCCCAGTTTCAGCTGCTTCTGCCGCACCCGCAATACACCAACTTTCAAGGCGACTCCCCGCCAATCGCCAACTCCGTCTATCACGCTTTGCAGCTACGAGCCGAGAAACAGTTCTCCAACGGCCTGCAGTTCCTGGCAACCTACACGTTTGCGAAATCGATCGACGACGCATCGTCCACCGATGATAGCGTCGTCTTCTTGGGCGGCGGCTTTCTCAACACCGGCACCATTCTTTCGGTGCAGGATCCTTACAATCTCCGCGGAGAGCGCGCGGAATCGGTTTTTGATATTCCGCAGGTGTTCCAGTTCAGCGGTGTTTATGAACTGCCGGTCGGTCGAGGCAGGCACTTTGGCCACGACATGAACCCGATCCTCAACGCCATCGTCGGCGGCTGGCAACTGAACGGCATCGTCCGCATCGATGACGGGCGGCCAATCCTTCCGTTACTGTTCTGCCAGATCAATTTCTGCAACAGTGGCAATATTCCGACATACGGTCAACGGCCCGACCTGCTTGGCCCACTCGGTCATTCTGGTTCCCCCGAGCAGGCCACGGTCACTTCGGGCGGGAACTACTTCACCAACCCGGGCAACCTAGCCACTCCAGAGAACTTCACAAACGGCAGCGCTCCGAGAACTCTTTCGACCATTCGCCAACCGGGAGCACGCGATGTTTCCATGTCCATTTTCAAAGATTTCCCTCTAAGCACGGTCCGTGAAGGTATGCGCCTGCAGTTCCGCGCAGAGACCTTCAATACATTTAACCACCCGCACTTTGCGGGACCTGACACCCTGGTGGGTTCTGCCACGTTTGGACAGATCACTTCCACCGTCAACGACCCGCGCGAACTGCAACTGGCGCTGAAGCTTTACTTCTGATGAACCCTCTGCGGCACTCCTCCGCGGTAGCGCAGTCCGGCCCGCCGCCGCGGACCTCAACTCGCACTGCTTGGCCACTCCGTACAAAGCGGAACGTCGATGCAGCAATTCACAGGCATTTCGAGGAGACCCGTTCATGAATCTGTCCGCCCCAGGCGTCTGCCACTTGTGGGGAACCTCAAGGCCCCTCGCACGGCCTTTCACGATGGCTTTCGTCACCTTCCTACTCTCGTCCATTCTTCCCGTACCCCGGGCACAGACCATTCACGTGGATACTTCCCACGCGGTGAATTCCTTCCGCCCCACCGAGTCCCTCGGCGCCGGCGTAGACCGCATCCCCCGTGCCGCAACCGACAAAATCTTTACCGAACCCATCCTCAAGCAGATCCTCTCCGCGGGTTGGCAAACGGTCACCTATCGCCAGAACACGGAACTGTTCGTCGAAGCGTGGCACTGGAATCCGAAGGGAACCTGGAGCGCCCCTGGCGACAAGGGCTACTTCGTCGGCGACTCTGCTCCCACCGAATTCATTCGCCACTCCTACGGCTATCCACTGCCTCATGCCGGTTTCTCCCAGCCCGATGGCCGCAGCTATTCGCGTCTTACCGATGGCGACACAAACTCCTATTGGAAGAGCAATCCCTATCTAACCAAGGCCTACACCGGAGAAGACGACAGCCTTCATCCGCAGTGGGTCGTCGTGGATCTTGCTGCGCCTCAGGATATCAGCGCTATTCGCATCGCCTGGGCAGACCCCTACGCCAAGAAATATCTCGTGCAATATTGGACGGGCGTGAATCCCATCGAAGAAGCCGCAAGGGGTTCGTGGGTGACCTTTCCCGGAGGCATTATTACCGATGGAAAAGGCGGTGACGCCACAGTTCAGCTCTCCCGGTCGCCCATGCTGGTGCGCTGGGTGCGCATCTGGATGACCGAATCTTCCAGCACCTGCGACACGCATGGTTCCGACGATCCTCGCAATTGTCTCGGTTATGCCATTAAGGAACTGTATCTCGGCACGCTTTCCTCCGATGGTTTCCACGACGTCATTCGCCACACCACCGACCGGGCGCAAACCAACACCTACTGCTCGTCGGTTGACCCCTGGCACGACAACACCCTGGTCAACGAGCACGGTGATCAAGTCGGTTTCGACCTGTTCTACACAAGCGGCATCACGCGCGGACTTCCCGCGATGATCCCGGTTGCCATGCTCTACGACACACCCGAAAATGCCGTCGCGGAAATTCAATACATCGAAAAACGCGGTTATCCGATTTCGTTTGTGGAGATGGGTGAAGAGCCCGATGGCAAACACACCCTGCCCGAAGACTACGCCGCCCTCTATCTGCAATGGGCCACGGCCCTACACAAAGTGGACCCTAAGTTGAAGCTTGGCGGCCCCATCTTCGAAGGCGTCAACAAAGACATTGAAGTCTGGGCCAACGCCGAAGGAAAGACCTCCTGGATGGGCCGCTTCTTCGATTACTTGCGCACCCACAATCGCTTGGGCGATCTTTCTTTTGTCTCTTTCGAGCATTACCCTTTCATCCCTTGCCAGTTGCAGTGGAGCGAACTGTACGAGGAGGCCAATCTGACGCGCCGTATTCTCCAGGTCTGGCGCGATGATGGCCTCCCGCCCGGCGTTCCCATGTTCATCACGGAAACCAATATCGCAGCCGGGGACGACGAGTCCTTCCTGGATATTTTCGCAGCGCTCTGGTGGGCCGATTTCGTGGGTGCGTTTTTCGAAGCCGGTGGCAACGCCGTCTACTATTTCCACTACATTCCGCTCGGCCAGTCCTTGGGCTGCCACAGCACCTCGCCCGGCACCTTCAGTATGTTCACCATGAACAGGGACTACCAGATCCAGCAGCCCACCTCGCAATATTTCGCCAGTCAGCTCATTACCCAGGAATGGGCGCAGCCCGGTAGCGGGGAGCACAAGGTTTTCCAGAGTTCGAGCGACGTTGCCGATCCCGCCGGCCACACGCTGGTCACCGCCTATTCCCTGCTTCGCCCCGACGGCGATTGGTCGCTCATGCTCGTCAACAAGGACCAGGAAAACGCCCATGCCGTCCACATTTCTTTTCAGGGCGCTCCTAAGGAAGCTGAGAAACATTTCTCGGGCAGCGTCAGCGCCATTACCTTCGGCAGCGAACAGTATCAATGGCACTCCAACTCCGAAAATCCCATCGGCGGCGTGGCAGACCCCGATGGTCCACCTGCACGCTCGAGCATCACTTCCAACGCAGACACAACCTTCACCTTGCCAAAAGCCTCCGTGACCGTGCTCCGCGGCAAAATCCGGTAGTGCCTGCCCGGGAGCTTTGCGAAGGCTCGAAAACAATTTTCCAGTCGGCTCTTGGACAAAAAGCCTCACCGCAAAGTGAGGCTTTTTCTTTCTCGACACTTTTTCCCTCTTCTCTCGTCTAACTCTCCCCAGAGGTCGCCTCCATGAAGCGTTTCCTTCTTTCCGCAACGCTCTGCCTGTTCCCGTGCGCTGTGCTGGCCTTGGATTCCCCTTCTTTTCGCGGCGGATCCGATCACCCCGGCATCTACGACTCGGCCGCTATTACCCACGCGCCGCAACTTAAGTGGAAATTCCAGACGGCCGGCAAAATCTTCTCTTCACCTGCAATCTCCGGCGGTGTCTTATTTGTCGGCAGCAGCGATCACAATCTCTACGCCCTCGATCTAGCAACCGGCAGGCAACTCTGGAAATTCGAAACCGGTAGCGGCATTCCCTCTTCACCCGCGGTCGCCAACGGCTCGGTCTACTTCCTCAGCTATGACGACCACCTCTATTCTGTGGATGCCGCCACAGGCAAACTGAGATGGAAATTCAAAACCGGCGGCGAACATCGCTTCACCGCGACACACCTTCACGGCTCGCAGCCGGCTGCAGAAACCATGCCCGATCCCTTCGACGTTTTCCTCTCTTCCCCTCTCGTCTGGCGCGGTTCGGTTTATTTCGGCAGCAGCGACGGCAACATTTATTCTCTCGATGCCACCTCCGGCGAGCCTCGCTGGAGATTCCACACCGGCGATGTCGTCCACGCTTCTCCGCTCATTTCGGGCGGCCTCCTCTATATTGGCAGCTGGGATTCCTACTTCTACGCTCTTGACGCCATGACCGGCCGTGAAAAATGGCGGTTCAAGACTGGCGTAGACCCGGACACTCACAATCAGGTCGGCATCCAGTCCTCCGCCGCCGTCGCTGATGGTATTGTCTATTTCGGCTGCCGCGATTCCAATTTCTACGCGCTCGATGCCGCTACCGGAGCAAGAAAGTGGGCCTTCAACAACAATGGCTCCTGGGTTATCTCCTCCCCGGCCGTCAGAAACGGCAAAGTCTATTTCGCCACTTCCGACACCAGCATGGTTTATGCCCTTGACGCCAAAACCGGTGCCGTCTCCTTCTCGCTCAAATTTCAGGGCTGGCCGTTTTTTTCTTCTCCCACGCTCGGCGGCAACCTGCTCTACATTGGCTCGCATTCCGGCAAGCTCGTCGCCGTCGATATCGCGACGCAAAAGCCCGCTTGGGAATTTGCTAGCGACGGACAGCGCAAAAATGCCGCCGCTTACAGCAAACCCGACGGTAGCCCGAACTACGAAGCCGCCTACCCCGGCGACTTCTATGACGACATGGTTGTGGGCGTGCAGCGCCTTATGACCATTGGCGGCATCTATGCCTCTCCGGTTCTCTCCGACGGCGTCCTCTACGTCGCGAGCACCGACGGTGCCCTCTACGCCCTCCTGTAGCGGCCGCCTTCTGAGGTGATTTTTCCTCAACCGGCGCGATCGACCGCGGGTGCCGGCAGTTCTCCTTGCTTCGTTTACCTCATTTACCTCCCGAACCTCCTTCCCCTATAATCTCCACGCAACGGAAGCGAGTCGATTGCCCGAACCTGCTCTCAGCCCGGAACGCTATGCGCTTGCCGTCATCACTGACGACGCCGCCCTCTTCCCTGATATCCGCAAACTGCTGGCCCCGCAATTTCGCACGACCCTCGCCTCGACCGAAGACGAAATCAAATCCGTCCTCGAACTCTCCGACCTCCACGCCATCTTGTTCGATCTCGACTGCGTCGGCGACGGTCCCATCGACGGCATGGACGTGCTGGCCGAGCTTCGCAAGATCCGCGACGACGTGGTCATTTTCGCCTTCACCCGAAACAACAACCGCACCCTCCCACTGAAGGCGAGCCAGGCCGGCGCCGACGAATTCTTCTTCTACCCGCTCCTCTACGGCGAACTCCTTATCGTCCTGTCGCGCTTTATCGAGAAGCGCGCACTCGAACTCGAAGGCCGCCGTCTGCTCCAGCAAGTCGAAAGCAAAACCGCCTTCCATAGCCTGGTCGGCGGCAGCCCCGCGATGGACAAGGTCTATCAAGCAGTCGAAGCGGTCGCCAGCACTGGCGCCTCGGTCGTCCTGCGCGGTGAAAGCGGGGTCGGCAAGGAACTGGTTGCCCGTGCCATCGTCCAGTGCGGCGATCGCACCGACCGTCCTTTCGTCTGCCTCAACTGCTCCGCACTTCCGGAAACGCTCATGGAATCTGAGCTCTTTGGGTACGAAAAAGGTGCCTTCACCGGAGCGGACTCCGCAAAGCCTGGCATGGTGGAACTCGCTCACACCGGCACGCTCTTCCTCGACGAAATCACTACCCTCCACCCAGGCTTACAAAGCAAGCTTCTTCGCGTCTTGCAGGAGCGCTCGGTCCAGCGTCTCGGCGGCCGCGTTACCCGCAAAATCGACTTCCGCCTGATCACCGCCACCAACGAAGACCTCGAAGACTCCGTTCGCAAAGGCCGTTTCCGAGAAGACCTTTATTTCCGTATCAATGTCGTCCCCATCTTCATCCCTCCCCTGCGCGAGCGTCAGGGGGACATTCCCTTGCTCGTCGACCATTTCCTTCGCACCTACTGCGCCGCCGCCAAGAAACCGCTGAAGCTGTTTCAGCCGGAAGTCCTCGAAATCCTCGAGGAGTACAGTTGGCCCGGCAATGTCCGGGAATTGGAAAATGTTATTCAGCGACTGGTGGTCATGGTCGCAGGCCCAGTCATCACTCCGGAGCACCTGCCGCAGCTTCTGCTGCACCACAGCGCCTCAGGCCAGGAAGCCATCCTCATCCCGGAAAGTGGCGTCGACTTCGACGCCGAAATGGAAAAAATCGAAATCGCCTATCTCAACGCCGCCCTGCGCCGCACCGGCGGCAAGAAATCCACCGCGGCGGCGCTCCTCCAGATCGACCCGCAGCGCATGAAATACCTCTGCCGCAAACACCACATCGAGTAGCGGCCACGGTCAGGCTTGCCTTGGCACAGTTGGCTTCCTTCCCCCTTCCACTCGCCCCGGCGTGCCCGCTCGATCAACAAGACGCCGGAAAAAGGGTTAATTTTTAACCAGTTGCCGGTTAATTTTTAACCGTTCGTCGAATTTTTAACCTCGGCCCCTGTCCATCCCGCCGGCCCCGAGACACTAAGCCCCTTGTTTTCTTATCCAAAAGGCTTTCCACAGCCATCCCCGAGGTTTGGCCCACGACCTGCACTATGACTCTGCGATTGCGGGACAGGGATCAAAATTTTAAACCGTAAGGAGTTAGCCAGCCATGACGATTGAGAAGAAGAGCCTGATCAGCACCCTCAAGACCACCAAGAAAGCCAACGCCGCCACTACGCCGGTGGCCCCGGAAGCCTCCCACGTTGTTAGCAAGCGCGGTCTGAAGCGCGGCCTCAAGCGCGGCTTGAAGCGCGGTCTGAAGCGTGGCCTTAAGCGCGAAGCGTTCTAATCTCGAGCTGCACAGTTTGCAGTGGTCGAAGGAGGCTGCCTCGAGGCAGCCTCCTTCCTTTTCGTTGGACTTACCACAACTTACGGCCCCAGAAATTCTTGATATCCTCAAACAGCATGCCCCCCAAACTCCTTCTTGCCACGTACACGCGGCCGACACCCGTCATGCCGGGCTTCCATTCCTTTTCCGGGTTGTCCACGACAATATCCGCATAGTAGAACTGGCGCGCCTTACTTTCATTCGACTCTTCCTCCCTACCCTTCGCGATTACCGGAAGATCCGCTGGCCGTGACGACACCAGGCTCACCGCTCCCTCCCGCCGCTTCAGCGCTCCATCAACCTGCAGCCTCGCGGTTTCTCCCATCCGTATCTTGTAGAGGTCATATTCTGAGAGATAGATCCTCGCCTTTAGCCGCGAGAGGTCCGCGATCTCAAGAAACTCATCTCCGGGCTTCAGATAGGAACCGAGCAGGTCCTGCATCTTCGGTGTCACCACCGTTCCCGAAATAGGTGCGTCCAGTTGGAGCGCGCGATTCATGTTCGTCATCTCGCCGAACTGCTTCGCAAGCTGCTCTTGTTGCATCAATGCGCTGCCATATCCCTGATACCGAAGTGCCGCCTGTTTTGTTTCCGCCGAGGCCAGCATGAGCTTCGCCCTGGCATCATCGAGCCCCGCTTGCAGCGGCAGGTTGGTCAAGCTCGCAAGCCGACTTCCCCGCGACACGTCTTCGCCCTCGTGTACGAATATCTTCGAGATCGTTCCCGGAACATGCGCCCGCACCACCGCCGAATCCGCCGGCTCCAGCACGAATGTTCCTACGACCGATTCCCTCCAAAACGGAATCGCCAAAAGCACTACCCCGACGCTCGCGGCGACAGCCGTGTGCTTCGGCGTAAACCACGCCGCCACCCGCTCTTTTTTGTCCAAGTAAAGTAGTTTCATAAAGTTCACCAGCAAACGGATTCGCGATCGGAAAATGACCAGCGCCACGCCGATTTCGGGGAGGAATCCCCACTCCGGACTGAAATTCCGCACAAGATTTCCCGCGAATCGCGCGACCACATACAGTACGGTATAGCTATAGCCTCCCGAGGCTAAGGCGTAGGCTGCATATCCCAGCCGCCTTTGCCTTGGAACATAGGGCACTTCTACCGGGAGCCTCCAGATGTGCTTCTTCACCCAAGCAGACGTATAGGCAGTCGAGACCTCCTTCAAATCCTGGATGCCGACGATGTCGCACAAAATGTAGTATCCGTCCAGTTTCATGAGAGGGTTCCAATTCAACACCAGGGACATGATCCCGGACATCATCATCACGAAATGGGCTCCATAGTGAACAACCGTTCCCGGAGGCGTGCCCCACCAGATGGGTGTGGCGATTGCGTAAAGCACCATTTCCGACCACACGCCGGCGAACGTGATGATCAGTCTCTGATAGTAGGTGCCGTGCACGAATCCTTCGGTCGTGTCCGTATAGAACGCCGGCATGAGATAGACAAGCGCAAAACCCATGGCCGGCACCCGGCCCCCATAGTGCTTGCACGCATGCGCATGAGCGAATTCGTGCACGGCGACAATGAACATTCCCAGCGTATACAGCGTCAAAACGTCGCCCCACGATTTGTTCGAAAAACTGTAAAACTCCTTCGTATCCCGGCTGATTTCCGCCCAATGGGAAACGGTGATCCCTACGGCCACTGATATTCCCATGAGGCAAAGAATCGAGAACCACGGGGTATAAATGAATCCCGTTTTGCTGTGCACCCAGGTGACAAAGCGGTCGGGGTTGAAGGCTGGAAAGTCCACGTCTGAAAGGTCCGCCCAGCGGCTCTTTGTTTTTAGTTTTTTCTTTCTTTCTTCCTGGCTGAGCTTGAGCAGTTGGATGTTCTTCTCTTGCGGTGTTCTGTACCAGAAGTCACTGGCCTCTAGGCCCGACGCGAACTCCCGCACCGTCTCCACGTCGTACTGAGTCCCCGTTTGCTGGGAGTAGAGTTCGGCAATCTGTTCGTAGCTTCGAACTCCGTCAAACAGCTGCGTCAATTCCCATTCGCTCTTCTGAAACGTATACATGCTGGCGCTGCTGGGCACGTAGATCCGCACCACCGGCCTGCCATCCTCGATGTGCTCCCGGAATGTAGTCCCGGGATCCACCCGCGGACAGCTCTCCGCCAGTTTCCGCGCCGGTATATCCGGCAGGGCCACTTCCAGTGCTCGCGTCAGGTTCATGGATTCGTCAGCGGGGACTTTCCACGCGCACCGCTGCCGTCATCCCCGGCCGCAGCGCGCCTCGTTCACCTATCAATTCCACCAGCACCTCAAAGGTTCCGCTCGACGGATCCACCACCGGACTCACCTGCTTCACGCGCGCCCGGTGCTCTTCTCCTGGCGCATCGGCGGAACTTACTTCCACCTGCTGCCCGTTGCGAATCTTCCCGAACAATCTTTCCGGCAACGTGAACCGCATCAGCAGCGGGGCCTCCGCCGTCAGCCAAAACAGGCGGTCGCCCTTCGCCACGTTCTGCCCTTCGCGGGCATACCGCCGTGCGATCAACCCGTCGAACGGCGCGGTGATCTTCGTCTTCTCCAGCTCCAGCTCCAGCGAGCGCTCCTCTTCCTTCGCCGTATTCAGAGTCTCGGTCACGCGCTTGACGTCCCACTGGTCGGATTCCGCCTTGTACCGCGCATGCTCCAGTTGCTCCTGCGAAGTCAGCCCCAAATCCCACAGATTTTGCTGTCGTGCGTAGTCCGCCTTCAGTACCTGCTCCTCGGCTTCCCAGTTCTTCAGGTCCGCCTCGATGCTTCGCGTCTTCGCTTTCGCCGCCGCCAGGTTCGCTTCGATCTGCCGCCCATCGAGTTCCGCCAGGAGGGTTCCTTCTTTGGCCCGCGCCGGCGCGTCAAAATAAATCTTCTTCACGACGCCATCGCGCTGCGCCGTTAACTCCACCTGGTGCTCCACCACAATCGGCCCGGAAACCAGCAGTGAAGCATCCGCGGGTTCGCTCGCGGCAGCATTTGCTGGCTTTGCCGGACCCGGCGCAGCCACCGGTGCAGCCGCATTCGTCACCCCGCTGCCTGGCGACTTGTCGTCGCCGCAGCCCGCCCCGAGGAGCACCACGCCCAATCCAGCCAAGATCCACTCTGTTCGCATAGCTTCTCCGCGCCCCTACCACCCCAGCCAGTACCACATCTTTGAATACACCCACAAAAGCGGCCGCCGGAAAAACACATACCCCGACGGATACCATCCAATGCGCACCTTCCCGCGCCCTTCCATCCCTGCGCGAATCGCTCCCTGCTCGTTCGGGATGGCCACCCGCGCATAAAATACCGAGCCGTCCTTTCCCAGGGTCCCCTTCGGACTGACCACGGCCACTTCTCCATGAAACGTCCGGGTTGGATAGCTGTTCAGTTTCACCACCGCCCGTTGCCCCGCCTTCAGCAACCCCGCATCCGCGTCATCAATGCCCACATCCACCGTTGCCTGCGACGTATCCACCACTTCTGCAAACGAATCCCCTTGCTCTAGTTTCCTCCCCGCAAAATCCTCCACGCGCGGCGTCGCCACCACTCCTGCAATCGGTGAACGCAACTCGGTCCGCTCCACCAATTGCTTTGCCCTCTCGAGCTCAGCTTTCCAGTAATCCGCCTGCACGCGCTGCACACCCGCTTGTGTCCCGTCATTCGCAGCCAGCGCCTTGTTCATCTCGAGCATCGCTACTTCATATTTCGACTGTGCAGCCGCCATTGCCGACCGAAAATTCCACGCCTCCATCTCCGCCAGAACCTGCCCGGGTTCGACGTGCTGCCCTTCCCGCACAAATACCTTTCCGATCACACCCTCCACTTCGGGTTGCACCAGGGCACGCCGCACTGGGGCCACAAGCGCATCTCCATCCACGCGCAAGGGAAGCGGACACGCCACCAGAAGAAGCAAACCGAGCGCGCTGGCCACCAGAATTGCTCTCCGCTTTTGCTTCTGCATGGCCATGAACTTCCGCTTCTTGACCAGCACCGGTTCCAGCACGGAAATGAACGGCACTTCCTTGTACATCTGCGCGTTGCGCAGCGCCACCGTTGCTTGCCCTGCCAAAACCTCTACAATTTCCAAGTGCGCCGGGCTCAGAAAATCCGGATCGTGCGCCTCCATCGCCAGCATGCCCACGCGTCCCGTGTCGTCATTCAGTGGCCGCGCGTAGAAGCTGCGCACCTCTGATTCGTCGAAATATTTCTTGAACTTCGCCTTGGTCTCTTCACGGTCTGCGTCAATCTCTTCTCCGTGCTGCGTCACGTGAATTACTTCTTCTGAAAGCGAAGCCCACTGCAAAATCTCGTTCAGCGGCGCTATATCTGGATGGTCCGGCTGAACCTGCGTCAATCCGGTGACGGCGCTCAACTTGAACCGCCCGTTCTGTTCGAGGACAATCGCCGCCCGGTCATAGGGAACCACCGCCTGCGGCGCATTCACGATCGTCTGCAGCATCCGCTCCAGATTCAGAGTGGAGGTGATCTCGTGGCTGACGGTGTTCAGTGTCTCAAGCACCTCCACTTTGCGTTCGGCCAGTAGCAAACTCGCATTGTGCAGCGCCGTCGACGCCGTCTCGGTCAAACTGTTCAGCGTGAACAAATCGTCTTCATCAAACGGTTCGCCGCTTGATTTGTTCACCGCTTCGACCACACCCACCAACGCCGCCTTGTCCATGATGGGTGCTGCGATCAATGACGACACCGCTGCGTCGCCCGCCTCGGCGTTCCGCTCCACCAGCCGTGCATCGGCCTCGTCACTAATGCAAACAGGCTCCCCGCTCTCGGAAATGGTCCCGGCGATTCCTTCGTTTGCCGCCAGCTTTTGCCCCTTGAAGACCGTGAGGTCATCGCCTTCCTGGTGCATCAACTCCACCGTCTCGTCGGGCAGCAACAACCAGATGTTCACCGCCTCGCAGTCCAGGATTTCCGAGAATTTCGAACCAATCAGCGGCAGAAGCTCGTCCATCTCGAGCGTCGACGAAAACACTTTTTCCAGGTCATAGAGTTGCGTCAATCGCGTGATGGATGCCATCGTTCCATTCCGTTCTTCTTCGTAGTTCTGCGCCGCAGAAATCGCTGCGGCGGAAACGTCTACCGCCGGCATCAGCGCGGTAATCGCTTCGTAGGTGATCTCTTCTTCAAACGCCAGAATCTCCAATGCCCCGATCAATTCGTCTTTGCAAATCAGCGGCAGGTAGGTCAGCGACACCAGAGACTTTCGAATATCCACGTGCGCGTAATCTTCGCGCTTGATCTCTCCGGCCAGCCGATTGATCGGGTCGGCCTCTTCGAGCAGCATTCCCAGCAAGCCCGAGCCTCCTGGAATCTCCTCGTCGTGAATCTTCGCATCTCCAACCGTCGCTCGCGGTACCCACACATCCTTCTCCCCGTCGTTGGCCAGCGTGTACACGCTCACCGCTGCGTCGGCGATCAATTCCGACACGAAACGCGCCAAAACCCTTGAACGGGGTGCAACTTCCTGCTCGGCTAGCAGATTCAGAGAGAGAGGAGATAAATCAAGAACGGATTCTTGTTCCTGGCTGGCCAACGGTCTCCTTCTGTCTGGTGACCCATTTTCGGGGGAAGTCACCAGCCCACTGCCTTTCTTGCTTTTTGTCCCAAGATTTTCTAAGTTGTCCGCGCACTCTAACAAAGGGATACTGGGGTGTCAATGCGGCGGGAAATTTCCTGGTTGGCCTGCCGGGAGGGTGGCGACGGTGGATATTGATACGAAGACTCTCGACGGCATCAAGGTCGTCACGCTCAACGGCCGTTTGAGCATGGGCCCCTCGCTCGATCGCTTCAACTCCACCATGAACGAACTTCTCGGCCATGGTCACGCCAAAATCGTTCTCAATCTTGAAGCCGTGCCTTCCATCGATTCGAGCGGCATCGGCATGCTTGTCCGCCACCTGACCGCCGCCAAGCAAGCCGGAGGCGGCATCCGACTTCTTAAACCTTCCAAATTCACTGTGCAAACCCTGAAAATGGTCGGTCTGCTGAATCTGTTCTCCACCTTCGACGACGAATCCCAAGCGGTCCGATCTTTCCACTAGCACCGGCGGCGCGGGCTTCGGCCTCCGCAGCAAGCTCGCGGACACCTTCAAAATTCAGCTTGCCGATTTCCCGTGCTAGTCCGACGCAAACCGCTCGCACGCCTGTTCCACGCTCGGGTAGAACTTTACGATCCTATCCACATGCGTCATCTGAAGCGTACTCTCGACGATCCCGTCGGTCGAAACGATCCGCATTGCCGCTCCGGCCTTCTGCAACTTGGCGTTGCACATCACCAGGATGCCCACGCCCGTGCTGTCAATCGCATTCAGTTGTTTCAGGTCCAACACCACCTTCTTCACTCCATCCTTCAACAATTCGGCAACCGACCATTCCACTTGCCGGCTATCATTTCCCATCAGTAATCTTCCGCGCAACTCCAAAACCACGATGCCTGGTGGCGCTTGTCTCTTCTCAACTTCGAGAATCATCACGCTCTCCTCGGTTTGCGCTTACCAATTGCCCACTGGCTGCAGCGGGATTCCCGCCGCGATTGGTCCCCTCTTGGCGCTTTGATGGTATTTCCTGACCCCTCTTGAGTCAACGACCAACGTCCTTTTCCGCAAGCGCATAGGTCAAACGGCATCATTCCCTGCTCCGCGGCCGCAAGTGGGTGAGAGCCCTGTTTCCATTCCCGGCAGGCAACCTTAAACACTTCTCGTTCAATTACTTATCCCTCTTACATTTCGCTAACGAACACCTCCGTCTTTTCGAATCGCTCCTCCGCTATTCTGTTTTCGGCTGGAGGCCGCGCACTCAGGCCAAGGGAGAAACCTCAATGGTTTGCGGTCCAAAGGGTACAGAAGAACGTTCCTCGCTGTGTAGCGTTTGTCGACGACATGCGGAGCTATTTGAATTACCCGGGAGAGTTGAAAAACATTGTCTGCCGTGCAGCGCCGACATCGCCACCTGCGACCTGCTCGTCACGGAAATCGACGCTGCCACCCTTGCCGGCCGTGACACCTCGCCCCTTCTCGCCGAATTCGCGGCCCTCAGCACCCGTATCCTCCTTCGTTCCCAATCTGCCTAAGTGGCACAGTTGTTTCTTCCTTCCCAAATTCCTAATTCCCCAGAAATCTGCGTACAATGTCTGTATGCGAGCAGGCACCTTTCTTAGAAGCGCCTCAACCCTCCTGCTAGTAATTTGCCTGCTCATTGCTCCGCTCTGCTCGGCGCGCTGCGCTGTTAACTCCTGCCTGCCCCCAACCGCGCCCGCGCAAGCAGCCGGCTGCCACCATCACAGCACCTCCCCGCAATCAGAATCCGTCGCCGCCCTCTCGCTATCCTGTCAAACCTCCGACTCCCTCCTAACCACGCTCCCAACGAACACAATCCGCTCCCTGCAACCGACTGCACGACACATCACCGCCAGCACATCGTTTTTTCCAGTCGTGGTGACCATGGTCGCATTCGTTTCCTTTTACCCAGGGCAATTCGACTCCTCTCCTGGCCGGCAATCTTTGCCTTGGTCGGTTACTCCCCTTCGTCTGTGATCTTCCTGCTGTGCCGGATCTTTTAGATCGGCCACCCTTATCATCTCAATCAAACTCCGCGCCACCACGAATCAAATCGTGTTCCCATTGCAAATTTCGAGTTTCGCATTTTGAATTCCGGCATTTTCTCGAGGAGGATTTATGAGTTCGTCTCGCCGCAATTTCTTCCAAAACGCCGCCACTCTCGGAGCCGGCCTGTTCGGCCTCACCGCCCGCCTCAGCGCCTCGGCAAACTTGCCTGGGTCAGCGCAACCGCAAAGGCGCTCTGCCTCTGTTCACGCTTCAGTGCCTCCCAAAGCCACTTCTCATCCACCCGTCCTCATGCAAACTCCCGACGTCCCCGACCTGCCCTTCCGTTTCGACGGAGCTACCAAAGTCTTCCAGCTTCGCGCCGAACCGGTGAAGCGCAAAATTGCTCCCTTTAAAACCATTGACGCCTGGGGTTACAACGGTTCCTGCCCCGGCCCGACCATCCAGGTCACACAAGGCGATCGCGTTCGCATCCATGTCGAAAACGCACTCCCTGAAAGCACCTCCATGCACTGGCATGGCCTGGAAGTCCCCATCGAACAGGACGGCGTCCCCTTCATCAGCCAGAAGCCCATCGCCCCCGGCGAAACTTTTGCCTACGAATTCACGGTTCACCAGGAAGGTACCTTCTTCTATCACGCGCACAGCGCCATGCAGGAAATGATCGGCCTGCTCGGCCTGTTCATCTCCCATCCGCCAACTTCTTACGCGCCACAGGTCGACCACGACTTCGGAATCGTCCTCCAAGAATGGGCCATCCTTCCTTCCAACACCGTGCCCAACACTGCCTCGATGGAATTCAACTGGCTCACCTTCAACGGTTACTCCGCTCCGCAAACCACGCCGCTCGTCGTCCGCCTCGGCAGCCGCGTGCGCCTCCGCTTCGTCAACCTGGGCATGGATCATCATCCGATTCATCTTCACGGGCATCAGTTCGTCGTGACCGGCACCGAAGGTGGCCGCGCTCCGGAATCCACGTGGTATCCCGGCAATACCGTTCTGGTCGGCGTCGCGCAAGCGCGCGTGGTCGAATTCGAAGCCAAATATCCAGGCGACTGGATGATCCACTGCCACCTGCCACACCACATGATGAACTCTATGATGGACCTGCTCGCCGGTCGTCAGATACAAACCGCCGACACTACCGACCCGCGAGCCCTTTCGCAAATGGAGACTCTCGCTCGCAGCATCGGTATCGAACACCTTCATCACTCGCCCATCGCCAAGGACGCCAACTCCGTCCCGGGTTTCCCGCAAGACGCATTCATGGAAATGGCCATGGACAACGCTCCCGGCGTCTCCAAGCCCGAAACCCACGGCCTCCCGGCGAACTGGAGCGCCGGCATGATGGGTATGATGACCATGCTCCGCGTACTCCCCGAAGCGCAGTTCAACCAATTGCAGTCCCTCATCCGCGATCACGCAACCCCGAAACCCGAGGACCATGACCATGCCTCCTGAATTTCGCCTGTCGGGCGGCCATCTTCAGAGCCGGGCGCTTTTCCTTGCATGCCGCGCGCTGCGTTTTTCAGGGTGCCGGTCCTTTCGGCTCTCTTTCTCTGAACTCTGCGTCCTCTACCTTTCGGCATTCGATTCTTTGCCTTCCTGGAGCTCATTCATGCGTTCGCAAAAAACGATCTTTGCCGCACTCTTGTGCCTGTCGATGGAGGCTCTCAGCTGCGCGGCGCAGGAGCCGGTCGACATGCAGCACCACCACACGAGCGTCCCTACCATTCAACCCGTCTACCCGCGCTTTGGCCGGGCCCAGGAAAATCCGAAAACTCCCCTGTTCACCCTCGACCAAGCCCAATCCCTCGCCGCCGTCACCAATCCCACCCTCCAGCAGGCCGAAGCCGAAATCCGTGCGGCCAAAGCCCGCCACCAGCAAGCCGGCCTCTACCCGAATCCCACGGTCGGCTATTCGGGCGACGAAATCCGCGGCGGCTCGATCAACGGCGGCAAACAAGGCTTCTTCGTCGAACAAACCATCGTCACCGGAGGTAAACTCGCGCGCTCCAAGGATGTCTTCGCCAAAGAAATCCAACTCGCCGAAATCGAAGCCCAGGAACAAAAACTCCGCGTCGAGAATTCCGTGAAGTCGGCCTTCTACCGCGTGCTCGCGGCCCAGGAACTTCTCGACGCTCGTCGCGACGTTGCCAAAATCGAACAAGACTACGCCACCGCCCAGCGTCAACTCTTCAACACCGGCCAGGCCGACGAATCCGAAGTCCTCGAGGCCGAAGTGGAGGCCCAGCGCTTCGGACTGTTCGCCCGCATCCAGGAGACTTCTCTTCGCGAAGAATGGCGCTCCCTTGCCGCGCTCATGGGCCGTCCTGATCTTCCCCTCGCCGTGGTCTCCGGCGACCTCGAACACAACTGGCCTGATCTCAACGAAGACCAGACCGTCGAAGCCATCGCCACGCTGTCTCCCGCGGTGCGCATTGCCGACGCCGACGCCGCCCGCGCCGCAGCGACTCTGGCACGCGCCAAGCGCGAACCGATTCCCGATCTCCAGCTTCGCGGTGGCCTCGAATACAACAACGAGTCGCTTGGCTCGGTACCTTTTGCCACCGGTTGGGAAGGCATCGCCGAAGTCGGCGTGCAACTCCCTATCTTCAATCGCAATCAAGGCAACGTCGCCGGCGCTTCTGCCTCGCTCGATCGCGCCAATCTCGAAAAGCAGCGCGTCGCGCTCACCCTACGCGATCGCGCCGCGGCCGCCATGGATCGATACGCGAGCGCCAAACTCATGGCCCTTGAATATCGCGCCGAACTTCTCCCCCGAGCCAAAAAGGCCTACACCCTCATGGCCGAAAAATACGGCCAGATGCTCGCCGCCAATCCCCATGTTCTTGAATCGCAGCGCAAGCTATTTGCTCTTCATGCTGAATACATTGCCACTCTCGAAAATGTGTGGACCTCGGGCATCGCGCTTCAGGGCTTCCTCCTCACCGACGGCCTCGAAGCTCCCGCCCGCCCCTCCGAAATAGAGCAACCCATCCGCGAGACCAACCTGCCCATGCCGGAGCGCCTGGCCTGGCCAGGCATGGCCTCACGTCCCTGAGGCGGAATGTAGACTCCATTTAAGTTTCGTCGTTTGGCGATCTCCGGTTGAGGTTAATCGGAGTTTCTACCCTGGCTCGCATGCGATCGGCAGTACTTACCAGTCCAACCGAATCAACGACACTCCCTGCCTCGGCAAATCAAATTCCGTCACGATCGTTCCCGATTTCTTCTCCAACCAACCAGCCGCCCCCAGCAACTGCAACTGCCCGGCAGCCGCCAGCTGCCTTTGTTGCACAGTCGTAACTGCCTGCGGAGACCCCATCTCCTTCCACACTGCATACGCATTGCTGTGGTTTCCATCAATCCGGTAATGCCGCATCAAAACGCGTTCTGCCCCGGCCGGCATGCCTTCGACACGCATGGTAATCGCCGCCGGCGGCCCGGCCACGTCGTCGTCGTGATAATTCCAGATCAAAATCGAAATCCCCCGCTCGTCCCGTGCCGCCAGCACGTCCACGTC
>Ga0126371_10000765_pt1 | contig 26842 bp, 22 predicted proteins | sample PanSoiMetaPlot_4_FD_110145 | JGI IMG/M metagenome (GOLD analysis project Ga0126371, IMG submission 110145) | Tropical forest soil microbial communities from Panama - MetaG Plot_4 | ecosystem: Environmental > Terrestrial > Soil > Tropical forest > Bulk soil | place: Panama | collected 2016-02-17 | reverse complement strand
TGAGCCGACTTTTCAGGCGCTGTTTCAGGGCTGCTAGTTTTGGAGACACTGGCCATGGATCTCGTTTCTCGCAAGGGTGCCGACGGACTAATCCTTAATGATTGGCGTGAAAATCGGGGATCGTAACAAGCAGTTGCTTCCAGTATCGGACTCGCCCCTGCAAACAGGCGATCAGTGAAAAAAGAATACGCCCGGGCTTCAGTCCGTGCAATAGCGACGTTTTTGGTTCGCGGCTAACCTCTTCAATCGACGCGGATTACGGGTGATGGCAGCTCGAGCGGTTTTCGGCAGTCACTCTCACAAGTGTTGGCCGGTGACCCAAGAAACAGCCGGTGGGTTTTTCGTCGACACCCCAAGAATTCCGAGATGATTGCCCTCACCTCGTGTGTAGAATAGCTGCCCATATTTCCGAAACAAATGTGAGGATCGGCATGCGTAAAGTCTTGCTGGTTATGGCTGGTTTGGTGTTCCTGCTCAGTTGGATGTCCGCCCAGAATAATGACTTCAGCAAAGTTCAGATCAAAGTCACGAAGGTGGCCGGGAATGTGTACATGCTGGAGGGCGCCGGCGGAAATATCGGGGCATCGGTGGGCGATGACGGAATCGTGGTGGTTGACGATCAGTATGCGCCACTGGCCGACAGGATCCAGACCGCGTTGAAAGGGATCACTGACAAACCTGTGCGGTTCGTCATCAACACGCATTACCACGAGGATCATACCGGCGGAAATTCGTATTTTCAGAAGCAGGCACCGATTATTGCGCATGACAATGTACGCAAGCGGCTGGAGTCGGGCGGCACGGCTGGGAATGGCGGATCGGTGAAATTCGAGGCGAAGCCCGCGCCGAAGGATGCGCTGCCGATCATCACCTTTGATCATGATGTCACCGTACATCTGAATGGCGAGGATATTCGCGCGCTCTACTTTCCTGCGGGTCATACGGATGGAGATGCGGTCATCTTCTTTCCGAAGTCGAATGTTGTGCACATGGGAGATGACTTCGTAACGTATGGGTTTCCGTTCATCGATGTGGACTCGGGCGGCAGCATCGATGGAATGATCGATGGCGTCGAGAAGGTGATCGGTCAGGTGCCGGCCGACGTAAAGATTATTCCGGGACATGGCCCGGTCTCATCTGTGACCGATGTTCGAGCCTATCTCGACATGCTGAAGGCCACTCGCGAAGTTGTGGCCAAGGCGATCCAGAGCGGCCAGACGCTCGATCAGATGAAGCAGGCGAAGCTGCTGGATCCGTGGAAGAAGTATTCGGACAAGATGATCAACTCGGATGTGTTTATCGAGACGATCTACAACTCGCTTACGGGTCAGAAGAACGGGAAGTTCGTCCAGCACAACTAAGACGATTCTTCAGTTGGTGAAGATGGCCCTCGGTTCGCGGTTTACTGCGCTCCCGGAGTAGGAATCTTCAGGCGGTCGCGTTCTTCGGCGAGCTTTCTCTGCAGCGCTGGATTCACGAGCGAGACGGGTACCTCCATATCGCCAACTTTGAATTCAGTGGGCTCGAACGTTGCATATCCGTCTTTTTCTCCCATGTGGCCGGAAATCGTCACCCAGACGTCTTTACCGGCAATTTCGGTGAGAAAGCGGCCGTGAATCACATCACCCTCCATCGTGACCTGCTGGTCTTTGATGTTCGGCATGCTAGAGCCGACGTTGGACTCCGGTGAGAGGCCGGCGGCGCCCGAGGCGCTTCCCATCATTTTCGTCAGCATCGAACTCATTTCGTCGGCACCGACCGATGGGGCTTGTTTCGCAGCCGTAGTGGGCGCTGGAACTGCAGTCATCGGCTGCACTGCGGCTTGCGGAGCTGCGTTCGTTGCTGGGGATGGATTACTCGACTGCCATGACTGACTCTGTGGCGCGGCAGCATTAGTCGGCTGGTCCGAGGCGGTGCGCTCAACAATCACAGTTGCAGGCTGCGGCTGCGAGACGGGAGCTGGCTTCTTCAGGACGAGAATGATGGCGGCCACGGCTGCGATCAGTGTCGCAACGCTGATGATTCGATCGAGCTTGAATTTCATGGTAGCTCCCGGCCCCGATGTTCCCACGTCTCGCAACATCGGCGAGACGTGGGGCACCCCTTCGTTGGCTCCCGCCGGGGTGAGGCCCAAAGGTCATCGTATCGGCGGATCGGGCTTTAGATCAGATGACTTCAGTCACTTGGGTCCGGTTACTATCCCAGCTTTTTCGCCAAAAGTTCATTCACCAGTTGGGGGCTGGCTTGGCCTTTGGAGGCTTTCATGACCTGGCCTACGAAGAAGCCGAGCATCGTTTTCTTGCCGGCGCGGTATTGCTCGAGCTGCTTGGGATTGGCGGCCAGGATCTCGTCGATTATCTTTTCGAGGGCTGAAGTGTCGGTGGATTGTTGTGGGCGGCCTTCTTCTTCGTAGACCTGTGGAAAGTCCTTATTGCGTTCGAAAGAGAGGTCGTAAAGGTCTTTGAGCATCTTGCCGGAGATCGTGCCGGACTCGACCAGGTCGGCGGACGTAGCTACGCCCTGCATGGAGATCGGTGACTGCTCGATCGTGAGGCCTTTGGCTTTCAGGCGGCCCATCAATTCTCCCTGGACGAGATTGGCGACCCGCTTGGGATTCTTCGCCGCTTTTGCGGCCTGCTCAAACTGGTCTGCTAAGGATTTCGAGAAGGTGAGGACCTGGGCGTCGTAGTCGGTGATGCCGTATTCCTTGACCATGCGGGCGCGGCGCGCTTCGGGGAGTTCGGGAAGAGCCCGGGCAATTTCGGCTTTCCATTTTTCATCGACTACCAGCGGAAGCAGGTCTGGCTCCGGGAAATAGCGGTAATCGTGCGCCTGTTCTTTGGAGCGCATGCCGTAGGTCTTGCCTTCATTGGCGTTGTAGAGCCGGGTCTCTTGCGTGATCTTGCCCCCGGATTCGATGACGTCAATCTGGCGGCCGATTTCGTATTCCAGGGCTTCGCGGATGAAGCGGAAGGAATTCACATTCTTAATTTCGGCCTTCGTGCCGAATTCCTTTTGGCCTCGGGGGCGGACGCTGACGTTGGCATCGGCCCGCAGAGAACCTTCCTCCATGTTGCAGTCGCTAACGCCTGTGTAAAGGATGATTTCCTTGAGGCGCGTCAGGTATTCGTAAGCCTCGTCGGGCGTCGAGAGATCGGGCTCGCTGACGATTTCGATCAGTGGAACGCCGGTGCGGTTGAGATCGATTGCGGTCTTTTCGTCGGAATCGGGGAAGCCTTCATGCAGGCTTTTGCCGGCATCTTCTTCGAGGTGGACGCGGGTGATGCCGATCTTTTTCTTGCCGCCCTCTGAGGGAACTTCGATCAGGCCGAATTCGGCGAGCGGCTTATCGTATTGCGAGATCTGGTATCCCTTGGGCAGGTCGGGATAGAAGTAGTTTTTTCGGGCGAAGATCGACGTTTCGTTAATGCGGCAGTTCAGAGCCATGGCGGCCAGTGTGGCAAACTCGACGGCTTTCTTGTTGAGCACGGGAAGTGCGCCGGGCATTCCCAGGCAGACGGGGCAGACATTGGTGTTTGGAGGGGCGCCGAATTTTGTCGAGCACGAGCAGAAGATCTTGGTTGCGGTCAGGAGTTGGACGTGAACTTCCAGGCCGATGACCGGCTCGAACTTGGGGTGAGCGGCAATGGATTTCTGCGCGATCGTGGCCATGAAGTAGAGATTATAAAGGGCCACGCGGGAATGGCGCTTTCCTGGAAAATTCAAAACATCGATTGGCAGAAGCTTCGGTTAGGGATTGCGCGGGGCATCCAGGTACTTGTCGACATCTATCTCGAAGAAGATGAGTTCGGTGCCTTTTGCGTCGTCGACTCCTGAGATGTCGATGGTAGCGCCGCGCAATGGGGAGTCGATGTCGGCCACATCGAAATAGAAGAATCCCGCCTGGCTACCGTGGGGCTCCACTGCTTTAGCTGCGAACCGTGAGGATTCGATCTCGTCCATCTCCTGCTTGGTTACCGTACCTTTGACCTTTCGCGGAAAGGGCAGCGGGACATTGGTGCCGGGTTTGGATGGATTCGAGAGGCGGCGATACAGACCGTCGGTATCGACCGGGGTGAGCTTCGAACCCTTACTGGTCATCAGCGTGATCCGCATGTTGATGATTGAGACGGGCTGATCACCGTCGTTGGTCACAACGAAAAAGATCGGCAGGAATCCATGCTCGGCGAAGTTGATACTGAAGATTTTCGCCTTGTCTGGAGTGTCGTAGGGATCGGCTGCGATTGTGACCTGCTCATCACGATGGAGATCGTGTGCCGGATAATTGAATGCGGGCTTTGCTACGGGTTTCACGAAGCCCTTGCCGGCCATGAGAACGACTGGAAGAAGTAAAGCGAGCACCACAATCGCAAGTACGCGCCGGCTCAAGGGCAATGCCATCGGCTGCATGCGGACATTATAGAGGGCTACTCCGACGGAGCAGATGCCACGGTTTAAAATGGCTCAGAATTGAGCTACTTCTTCTACAGTCTGCTCCTGGCGCTGGGAATGCTGCTCAGCATCCCGTTCTGGCTGTATCAGATGTTGCGTCACGGAAAATACACACGAGGATTTTCCGAGCGCATCGGGAGAGTACCTGCGCGCCTCCGGCAAGCGTCAAGACAGCGGATTATTTGGGTCCATGCAGTCTCAGTCGGTGAGGTGTTGGCCGTCAGCGGACTGGTCGGGCAGATGCGGCGGGCATTTCCGGGATATCGGGTTCTGGTCTCGACGACAACCGATACAGGGCAAGATTTGGCTCGCAAACGGTTTGGCGAGGAGAATGTTTTTTATTTTCCGATGGATTTCGCGTTTGCGGTTCGCGCTTACATGCGGGCGTTGCGGCCGCAATTGGTGGTGCTGGCGGAGACTGAGTTCTGGCCGAATTTTCTGCGCATCGCGCATGCCAGCGGGGCTCACGTAGCCGTTGTAAACGCTCGCATTTCAGACCGATCATGGCCGCGGTATCAGCGCTTTCGCTGGGCGTTGCGGCGAGTACTCGCGAACATCGATTTGTTTCTGGCCCAAACGGAAGGCGACAAATTGAGACTGGAGTCGATCGGCGCGGATGCGAGCCGGGTTCACGTTAGCGGGAATTTGAAGTTCGACGTTAATTTGCCTGCGCCTCCTCCGATTGTTGAGAAGCTTCGTCGCGCAATTGCGGTCGAAGGCGCGGGTCCTGTGCTGGTCTGCGGGAGCACTGTAGAGGACGAAGAGGCACCGCTATTGCGGGCGTTTGAAAATATGCGAGTCAGTCATCCTCGGGCGGTAATGATTCTGGCGCCACGGCATCCCGAGCGGTTTGCAACGGTTGCTTCCCTGCTCGAACAGATGGGCATCTCGTCCAACCGGCGTTCCACGTGGGACGGAGAGCCACTGGCCGGGGGCGTTTTGCTGGTCGACACGATCGGAGAACTGGCTGTGCTTTATTCGCTGGCTGACGTGGCATTTGTTGGAGGAAGCCTGGTGCCGCGCGGCGGACACAATATCATTGAGCCGGCGCAGCATGGTGTGGCGATTGTCACCGGAAACCATACGGAAAACTTTCGCGACATCGTTGGACTCTTTCGGGGCCACGACGCAGTAAGAATCGTGAGCCTGGCGGAATTGCCCCTGGTGTTGATGCAGTTGCTGGATGACGACTCTGAGCGAATGGCGCTTGGACGGCGCGCGAGGGAAACCATTCTTTCGCAAATGGGCGCCACGTCACGAACCCTCGAAGCATTGCAGGCGTTATTGATGCGGGGCGTTGATGTCCGACCCGCTTCAGCGCGAGCGGCCTTCAAAGATTGAATCCTCTTTCCAGCATCTACGGACTTACCGTGCGAGCGCGCAACGCGCTATACGATGGCGGGCGATTGCGGGCGCGCAAACTGCAGGGTGCCGTGATCAGTGTGGGGAATGTGTCGGCTGGTGGGGCAGGAAAGACTCCCTTTGTAATGCTGCTGGGGGAGTTGCTGAAATCGCGTGGATTGAAGTTCGACATTCTGTCGCGGGGATATGGCCGGAAGAGCCGGGGCGTGCTGCTGTTGGATCCGGGTGGATTGCCACAGGAGTTTGGCGATGAACCGCTTCTGATGGCGAGAAAGCTGCAAGCTCCCGTAATTGTGGGTGAGGACAGATTTGAAGCGGGACGCTTCGCCGAGTCACGGTTTGGTGTGCAGCTGCACTTGCTCGATGACGGATTCCAACATCGGGCGCTGGCACGGGACTTCGATATCGTGCTGGTTACACCGCAGGACGCGACTGACCGCCTGCTTCCTGCGGGACGGCTCCGGGAGCCGCTGAGTGCGCTAGGGCGAGCGGATGCAGTAGTGCTGGCCAGTGGGGCATCGGAAAACTCTTTTCCAGTTCATGGCAAAATCGTTTGGCGCGTTCGGCGCGGCATTATCGCCCAAGGCATTCCGCAGCGGCCTGTCGTGTTTTGCGGGATCGCGCGGCCGCAGAATTTTGTTTTGCAGCTGCGGGCTGCGAATATCGAACCTGCAGCGCAGGCGTTCTATCGCGACCATCATTTGTACAGCGAAAAGGATGTCCGCGAGCTGATCGAACTCGGGCAGCGCAGCGAGGCCGGGGGATTTGTTACGACTGAGAAAGACGCAGTGAACCTGGGGCCGTACTTGTCCGCGCTTGCGCCGATGGCTGTTGTGCCGGTGCGCATGGAACTGTTGGATGCAGCTAACGCCCTGGATACCATGCTTGGCAAGATTGAGGAGCGGCGGTGCGGTGCGTGAGAGAATTTGTTGTTTAAAACTTGCACGACCGAGGCTATCGAGATTCCCACTTCTGGCAACTTCGGCCAGAAGTGGGGCACCCCAGTAAATTTATTTAGAGCACCACGATGAAACATCCGAAAGAAGGCGAACGGCTCCGTAAAATTGTGGAGGGGTTCCCTAAGCTCACAATTACGGTGCTTGCAGATCTTGTGGCCGACGAGTTTGTCTTCGGTGAGATCTCGCGTGTGTCTCGCGAAGCGCCGGTTCTGATCCTGAAGCACCGCGAGCGGACGGTTGTGCCTGGTGGCGGTGCGAACGCGGCGAACAATCTGGCGGATTTAGGGGTTAATGTCCTGCCTGTTGGCATCGTGGGAGATGATGAACCGGGGCGGTTGCTGATCAAGTATTTTCGCCAGAAGCGAATTCCCGTCAGCGGTGTGCTGAAGGACAAGAGTTTTACAACGGTGACAAAGACGCGGATCCTTGCCGGGATGGCGCACACATCGCGGCAGCAAGTAGTGCGAGTCGACCGGGAACCGCAGGATGCGCCGAACAGCCACCTGACTCGTGAGTTGTATCTGGCGGCACGAAACTATGCGCATGCATCCGACGCCTTGCTGGTTTCCGATTACGGCTATGGGGCGGCAACGCCGGCGATCGTGAGCACGTTGCGCGGGAAAGGCAAGATTGGGTCGATACCAATCGTGCTCGACTCACGTTATCGCATGTTGCAGTATGAGGGCGCCACGGCAGCAACTCCAAACGAGCCCGAGGTGGAAGAGGCGCTGGGCGCTCGGATCGGACAGGACTGGGATAAGGTGCTTCAAGCAGGCGAGGACCTGATGGCGCGGATGAAGCTGCAGTCCCTGGTCATCACGCGCGGCCGCGACGGAATGGTGGCGTTCAATCACAAACATAGGCCGGTGGATATCCCCATTTTCGGGTCAGACCAGGTTGCTGATGTAACCGGCGCCGGCGATACAGTCATTGCCGCGTTCACGGCCGCACTTGCCGCCGGAGCGACCACGGAAGAAGCGGCGCAGGTGGCAAACTATGCGGGAGGCATCGTCGTCATGAAGCGGAATACGGCGACAGTTTCGCGGGATGAATTGTTGCGCGCGATTGAGCAATCTCCTCCGGCCACACGACCTCATTGAGCACGCCAGCTAAAATCTTGGACCGCAGCGAACTCCGCAAACGCGTTGAGGAGTGGCGTCACGCGGGCGAGCGGATCATTCTCGCGAATGGGAATTTTGATCTGCTTCATGTGGGGCACGTGCGCTACTTGCACGGAGCGAAAGCGCTCGGAGGCAAGCTGGTGGTTGCGATCAATTCGGATGCATCGGTGCGTGACCTGAAAGGCGAAGGACGGCCGGTGATGCCCGAGCACGAGCGAGCCGAGATCGTGGCCGCGCTGGCGGATGTCGACGCGGTGGTAATTTTTACCGAACTCGATGTCCGCGCGATCATTCGCGAGATTCGGCCCGACATTCAGGCCAAGGGCACCGATTACACGGCTGAATCCGTTCCCGAATGCGACACGGTGGCCGAGTACGGGGGTCGGGTTGCCATTGTTGGCGATCCGAAAGATCATTCCACCAGCGAAATCCTGCGCACACGGCTCTCGCCGAGGAAAAATTGAGCACAGAGGATGATGGAAGAGTTGAGCGATTGCTAATCGTCCGCCTGAGCGCAATGGGAGATGTGATCCATACACTTCCGGCAGCACAAGCGCTGCGACAAGCCTTTCCGCAGGCGATGATTGGTTGGCTGATCGAGGAACGATGGGCAGAGCTTTTGTGTGCGCCGGGATCGGCTCGGCGCGGTGCGCGCTCGGCAGAACGGCCGCTGGTGGATTGGGTTCATACGGTTGATCTCAAAGGATGGCGCAAGTCTCTTCTTTCGGCTCAGACTCTCGAGCACGTTGCGCGAGTGTGGAACGATCTGCGATCGGCGCATTATGAGATCGCTGTTGATCTGCAAGGAGCAATTCGTTCGGCGGTGCTGGCATCGTGGTCAGGAGCTCCAGTGGTGTATGGAGCGAGAGAGCCGAGAGAGGCTCCTGCTGCTTTGTGGTACACAAGGCAGACAACACCGCGCGGGGCGCATGTGGTCGAACAGAATCTCTCGATCGTGGAGGCAATCACTGGAAAAAAGATGGATGTGCCCGCCATCGAGTTTCCTGTGGATTCGAAAGCTGAAGAGAAGATTGACCGACAATTGCGGCAAGCCGGCATCGGAGATTTTGTGATCTTGAATCCGGGGGCAGGCTGGGGAGCGAAGCAGTGGCCCGCGGAGCGGTATGGGCACGTGGCGCGTTTATTGGCAAAGTGTGGCATGCAGTCGGTTGTGAATTACGGGCCGGGTGAAGAGGATCTGGCACGGCAGGCGGAGGAGGCGAGCGCAGGTACCGCTCAGGCCTGGCAATTATCGATCAGCGAACTGATCGCCCTCACACGGCGAGCGAAACTGTTTGTCGGGGGTGATACCGGGCCGCTTCATCTGGCCACGGCGATGAAGATTCCTGTGGTCGCGATTTTCGGTCCTACGGATCCGGCACGGAATGGGCCGTACGGCAGTCGAAGCGTAGTGCTACGGAATCCAGCGAGCACAACTACACACGCACGGAATTCCCGCTCGGATGAGGCAATGCTCGCGATTAGCGTAGAAGCGGTGATCGAGGCTGCGCAGAGTCTGCTGTTCAGCCGTGCGACAGAGGACTCCCGTGGCTGAGTGGTCACGGGTAGCGCGGCGGATTCGCGTCCCGTTGGGATTCGCATTCGCGGTGCTCTACGTGTGGTTGGCCCGACCTACGTGGCGATTTCTTGGCGTGGGGTCGGTCCTGATTCTTCTCGGACTGGTCATTCGTGCACTCGCTTCGGGGCATGTGCGGAAGAATGAGGCACTCGCGACAACAGGACCGTATGCATACACACGCAATCCGCTGTATCTCGGATCGCTACTCATCGGGATTGGATTTGCGCTGGCCGCGCGCAGTTGGTGGGTGGGCGGCGTGCTCGTCGTGATGTTTTTTGCGATCTACGTACCGGTGATTCGCGGTGAGGAGAAGTTCCTGCGCGAGAAGTTCCCGGACTTTGAGGAGTATGCGCGACAAGTGCCGCGGATGATGCCACGCATCACAGCCGCGAAATCGGGCGATGCGACAGCCGGATTCTCGACCGAACTGTATATGAAACACCGGGAGTGGAACGCGCTGCTTGGGAGCGCGCTGCTGATCGCGGCGTTGATCCTGAAAATGAAATTCCTGCCGTGAGTTGCGAGAAACACCCTCACATTGTTATTCCGCTGCTTCCGACTTGCCGTGCAGATCAACGATGACTCGAATCACGTTGCGGCGGTTACCCTTGGTTCGGCCGTAGCTGAGATTAGAGTTTCGTGGGACAACCTGTCTCATGGCCCTCCCTTGGGGACAAGATGGCCCAAAGCTGCATCTCTGGGATCGCTGTAAACACTTTGTAATGAGCAACTAACGATGAGCACGTTGGTGGTCGCCGTGCAGTAGTACGGTGTCCCCAATTTTCTCCCCCAGCGAGAGAGCGTGCCATTGATGGATACTCAGCGGAGATCCAGAAGATCGGGAAAGCTCAACGAACGCCACAGTGCAGCTTGGGGCAAGCGCCTGAGCCTTGCAGTGCTTCTTCTGACCAGCGCGATGTTCGGACAACAGAATCGTGTCAGCGCAGGAAAGATGGCTGCTGGCAAGCTTCATCCGGAAGTCGCGAGGATCATGAACCGCCTTGCGGCGCATCCGACCCAGCAGGTGAAGGTAATCGTGCAGTACAAGCAGGCTCCAAAGACTGCGGCTTTGGGGCGCGTGCAGACTCTTGGCGGCCGGATGGGGCATCATCTGGGCCTGGTTCGAGGGGCCGCGTTTACGGTGCCGGCCGGTTCCCTGGCAGCGCTGGCGAATGATCCGGACGTCGAATTCGTGAGTGTGGATCATTCCTTGAAGGGTATGGACGACTACACCGATGCCGCAATGAATGTAACCGCGGCGGTGAATTCGGCTTACGACGGAACCGGTATTGGGGTGGCGGTCATCGATAGCGGCATTAACGATAAGCATGCTGACCTCGGTAATGGCAGCAACTCACGCGTTCTGTATCACCAGGACTTCACTGGCACTACGACTTACCTCAACAACAAACATATATGGGATCTCTACGGCCACGGCACGCACGTTGCGGGCATTATCGGCGGCAATGGAAACAAGTCGAATGGGCGGTATGCGGGAATTGCGCCGAACGTCAACTTTATCGACCTGCGTGTCCTGGATGCCAACGGGGCAGGCAGTGACAGCATGGTCATCGCGGCGATCCAGCAGGCGATCGCGTTGAAGAACACTTACAACATTCGAGTGATCAACCTGTCGCTGGGGCGAGGGATTTTCTCCAATTACGCCCAAGACCCGCTGTGCCAGGCAGTTGAGTCAGCATGGCAAGCCGGAATCGTGGTTGTGGTGGCTGCCGGAAACTATGGCCGTATCAGCGTGAACGGCAGCAATGGCTACGGGACAGTGGCAGCGCCGGGAAATGATCCGCTGGTGCTGACCGTCGGGGCCATGAAGTCGATGGGGACTTATTCCCGGGGCGACGACCAAATCGCAAGCTACAGCTCGAAAGGCCCGACTACCTATGACCACGTGGTAAAGCCGGATGTGGTCGCTCCAGGCAACCTGGTGGTCGCGACGAATTCACCGGGGAGCACACTGGAAAGCGAGTTTCCGGGAAACGACGTAGCAGGCAATTCCACCTCTAAGGACTATTTCACTCTCAGCGGCACGAGCATGGCGACTCCTGCAGTAGCCGGCGGAGTTGCCTTGATGTTGCAGCAGAATCCCAACCTGACTCCCGACCAGGTCAAGGCGCGGCTGATGAAGACCGCGTACAAGTCGTTTCCGGTGTCATCGGTTGCAACGGATCCGTCCACAGGACAGACCTACACTGCCTATTACGACCTGTTCACGGTGGGCGCCGGCTACGTGGACCTTGGCGCGGCTCTGGCCAACACTGACCTTTCCCCTGCCAACGTCGGCTCGGCGTTGTCTCCAAGTGTGACCTACAACTCTTGGAACGGGAAGGTATCGATCTCCAACGGCAACGGCAGCGTGGCTTCGTCCTCCGTAGTCTGGGGTTCGTCAGTGGTTTGGGGTTCCTCCGTTGTTTGGGGAGCCAACGTATCGGGTAGCTCTGTCGTGTGGGGTAGCTCGGTGGTTTGGGGCGCCAGCACGGCAAGCGGATTCAGCGTTGTATGGGGCGCGTCGACTGACACGGCGAGCAGCGTGGTTTGGGGAGCGTCGTCCGATGGAAACGGCGCTTTCTCGGCAACTGACAGCGAAGAATAGATTTCATCCGTCCAACGCCCGCGTTCCGGAGGATCTACCTGCTCCTGGACGCGGGCGAAGTCTTGCCCACCTCTGCGGCGCTGTGAAAAACTACAAGAACACGAAATTCTCATGGGCCGCGGGCAGGATGCCCGTGCCCGAACTCTCAGGGTAGGCTAGCCGGCATAATTCCGGTTTTACTATGGCGCGCACATTATTCGAGAAGATCTGGGACACACATGTTGTGGCGACGCCGGCAGGGCGGTCGCCGATCCTCTATATCGATTTACATCTGGTGCATGAGGTGACCTCGCCTCAGGCATTCGACGGGCTCCGGGCAGCAGGCCGCAAGGTACGGCAACCGTCACGCACGGTGGCGACCGTCGACCACAATGTTCCGACCGAGCCGCGTGGGACACCGATCACCGATCTGATTGCGGCGAAGCAGATCTCTGCGCTGCAGGCGAATTGCAAGGAGTTTGGGGTTCGCCTATTTGACATGGACTCGCCAGAGCAGGGGATCGTGCATGTGATCGGTCCGGAGCTTGGACTGACCCGGCCGGGGATGACGATCGTGTGCGGCGACAGCCACACGTCGACGCATGGGGCATTTGGTTCACTGGCGTTTGGGATTGGAACGTCGGAGGTCGAGCATGTGTTAGCGACGCAGTGCTTGGCGCAGAACAAGCCGAAGACGATGAAGATCGACGTGCGTGGACGTCTGGCCGAGGGCGTGACGGCGAAAGATCTGGCGCTGGGGATTATCGGACAGATTGGGACTGATGGCGCTACCAGTTACGTCATCGAGTACGCGGGACCGGTGGTACGCGGGCTCTCGATGGAAGGGCGGATGACGCTGTGCAACATGAGCATCGAGGCCGGAGCGCGCGCTGGCATGGTTGCGCCGGACGAGACCACAATCAATTACGTGAAGGGCCGCCGGTTTGCTCCAAATGGGGCGGAGTGGGACACGGCTGTCGCCTACTGGCGGAGTCTGCCGTCGGATGAAGATGCTGCTTTCGACAAGATAGTGGAGATCGACGCGGCACAGCTTTGTCCGTTTGTGACATGGGGCACGAATCCCGGGATGGTCGCGCCGGTCACGGGACGAGTGCCCGAGATCGGGAAGATGGAAGAATCGGAGCGCCGAGCGGCCGAACTTGCGCTGCAGTATATGGGGCTGGAACCCGGAAGGCGGATTCAGGATATCGACATCGATCGCGTGTTTATTGGATCGTGTACGAATTCCCGGATCGAGGATCTTCGGGCGGCGGCACGGGTCGCCAAGGGACATCGGGTGAATTCAAAGGTACGGGCTATGGTTGTGCCGGGGTCGCAAGCGATCAAACGTGCCGCGGAGCAGGAAGGGCTGGATCGAGTCTTTCGGGATGCGGGATTTGAGTGGAGAGAGTCAGGATGTTCGATGTGTCTGGGGATGAATCCGGACATTCTGCAGCCAGGTGAGCGCTGTGCGTCGACCAGCAACCGGAATTTTGAGGGACGGCAGGGGCGTGGGGGGAGGACGCATCTGGTCAGTCCGATGATGGCGGCCGCTGCGGCGATTGAGGGGCATTTCACGGACATTCGGAATTGGAAGTTTCAGTGAGCTGGTTACATGAGCGAAGTCATGCCTCGCGCGAGATCCTTCGCCTTCCGGTCTCGGGCAGGAGAGCGATTCCGGGCAACACCAGTATGAGGATTGAATGAAACCATTTACAGTGCATCGCGGGCGCGTCGCGCCGCTGGATCGGGTGAATGTTGATACCGATCAGATTATCCCGAAGCAGTTTTTGAAACGGATCGAGAAGACCGGCTTCGGCCAATTTCTTTTTTACGATTGGCGCTTTGGAACTGATGGCGCCAAGAACCCTGATTTCGTCTTGCACGAGCCGCGATATGACGGGGCCACCATTTTAGTGGCGGGAAAGAATTTCGGATGCGGATCGTCGCGAGAGCACGCGGTGTGGGCGCTGACGGATTTTGGATTTCGCGCGGTGATCTCGTCGTCGTTCGCTGATATCTTCGCCAACAACTCGACGAAGAACGGATTCCTGACGGTGAAGTTAACCGAGGATGAAGTCGCGACGGTGATGAAACGGGCGCAAGAGATCGACAATTACGAAATCACGGTGGACCTGGAAAAGTGCGAAGTGCGCGATGCCCAGGGACTCCGCGCAAAGTTTCCGGTCGATGAATTCGTGAGACATTGTCTGCTGAATGGGCTGGACGACATCGGTCTGACATTGCAATACGAGAACGACATTGCAGCCTATGAAAAGCGGCATCCCGCGCCTGCAGAGCTGAAAATCTCCTGAAATTCAACGACGGTCAAACCGAGTAAAAGTATGTAAAACCGGCGCCCCAGTATTGACCCACCATGGGTGCCCAGTTGATCCTATAAGGGCGCGGTTCTGCCACAGCAACTGCAGTGGAACCACGATAGTGGTGAAAGTGCGGGGCGTGATCTCGACTTCCACACGCGCGGGCTACTCCCCACGCGACAGCCGGCTGGCAGCCGGTGCTACCCGGACAAATTCCGAGTTGCCGCAAACCGAGCCTAGAATGCATACGTCTAATACTGGGGGCTTACAGGCCCGGCTAGTGAGACGTCGACGGACTAACCTGTGAACATGATAGAAAGTCAGAATCGAAGACCCCGCGCCAGACGTATGCAGCGCGTGGCCTTTCTGGTTGTTCTTGCGGCAGTGGGCGCGATTTTTGTGGGTTGCAGCAGTTCCGGCGATCCGAAACAGGGAAAGGCACAGGCGGCTGGCCCCGCCCGGCCGGTCTCCGTGGCGGTAGCCCCGGTGCAAAGGCAGGACGTTCCGGTGTATCTGTCCGGACTCGGGTCGGTGACCGCGTTCAACACGGCGAATATCAAAACCCGGGTTGACGGCCAGATCATGAAGGTGAATTTCCGAGAGGGGCAGGACGTTCGAGAGGGTGAGCTTCTCATTCAGATCGATTCGCGGCCATACGAAGTTCAGGTGGAGCAGCTCCAGGCGCAGCTCTTCCGCGACCAAGCTCAGCTCCGGGATGCGAAGCTGAACCTGGAGCGCTATACGGCGCTGATTCCTTCCGGCAGCATCGCGCAACAGCAAGTCGATACCCAGAAAGCGCTGGTAGACCAGCTCGATGGGACCGTCCGCAACGACCAGGCACAGATCGACTCGGCGAAGTTGAACATTACGTACTGCCACATCACGGCGCCCTTCAGCGGAAGAGTCGGATTGCGGCAGGTCGATCCGGGAAATATTGTGCATGCCGCGGATACGAATCCGATGCTGATCCTCACTCAGCTCCAACCGATCGCGGTGATCTTCACGCTGCCGGAAGATGTGCTGCCGAAAGTAGCCCAGCAGATGCGGCGCGGGACGCTGGAAGTGGATGCCTTCAGCCGGGATGATCAGACGAAACTCGCATCAGGAAAGCTTCTAACGATTGACAATCAGATTGATCCCACGACCGGGACGGCCAAGCTGAAAGCCGTGTTCGACAACAGGGACGATAAGCTGTGGCCAAATCAGTTCGTCAACGCTGATCTCCTATTGGAAACGCGGAAGAACAGCACGGTAGTGCCAACGGCGGCGATTCTGCGCGGACCACAGGGGGCATACGTTTATACCGTCAATCCCGACAAAACCGTGCAGGATAAGACGGTCACGATTTCGTTAACTCAGGGCGACGTTACGGTTGTGGCCGAGGGCGTGAATCCGGGCGAGACGGTGGTTACCGATGGTCAGGACAAGCTGCAGCGAGGATCGCACATCGAGCCACGAGGCGGGCCACCCAGCCGGAATACGAATGCTCCGGTGACTGGAGCGGTGCAAAGGCAGCCGATGCCAGAGGCACCTTCCAGCATCGCGGAATCGACACAACAAAATGCGAAGCGGCATTCATCCCAACGTGCAGCAGGTGGCACTCCAGCACCGGGCGACTGAACGTTATGAATCCTTCCCGCATATTTATTCTCCGGCCAGTTGCAACCACGCTGCTGATGGTGGGCGTGCTGCTGGTGGGCTGGGTCGCATTCATGCAGTTGCCGGTCTCGGCTCTTCCCGAAGTTGACTATCCCACGATTCAGGTGGTGACGTTTTACCCGGGAGCGGACCCAGACGTCATGGCGTCGTCCGTGACCTCGCCCCTTGAGCGACAGTTCGGGCAGGTGCCTGGGCTGACGCAGATGACGTCGACAAGTTCCTTTGGCAGCTCGGTTATCACGCTGCAGTTCGGACTCGATCAGAACATCGACGTGGAAGAGCAACAAGTGCAGGCGGCCATCAATTCGGCCGGAACCTATTTGCCTACCGACCTGCCCAACCCTCCGATCTACAACAAGGTGAACCCGGCAGATGCGCCGATTCTGACGTTGGCGCTGACATCGGATTCGCTGCCGCTGCCGAAAGTGGAGGACGTCGCTGATACTTCGCTGGCACAGAAGATTTCGCAATTGCCGGGCGTGGGCCTGGTTTCCATCAGCGGCGGGCAAAAGCCTGCGGTGCGGATTCAGGCAAATCCGACGGCACTGGCTTCGTACGGACTGAGCCTGGAAGATCTGCGTGCGGCGCTCGCGCAGGCGAACGTTGACCAGGCAAAGGGCGTGCTCGACGGGCCGCGGCAGTCGTACACGATTGGAGCGAATGACCAGCTTTTCTCGAGCGACCAGTACAAACCGATCGTAATCGCTTACAGGAACGGCGCCCCGGTTCGACTGAGCGACGTCGCCAACGTCATTGACGGCACCGAAAACAATCAGCTGGCGGCTTGGATGGGAAGCACTTCGGGGGATCAAGGCCCAACCCTGAGGCCGGCTGTCATCATGAATATCCAGCGGCAGCCGGGCGCGAACATCATCAGCGTGGTGGACCGGATTAAGAAGCTGCTGCCGCAACTACAAGCATCGCTGCCCAGTGCCGTCAAAGTGCAGATCCTTACAGACCGGACGACGACCATTCGAGCGTCCGTCAAGGATGTCGAATTCGAGCTGATGCTGGCCATCGGGCTGGTCGTGATGGTCGTGTTTCTGTTCCTGCGAAATCTTCCCGCGACGGCCATTCCCAGCGTCGCAGTTCCGCTTTCGCTCATTGGGACGTTCGGCGTGATGTACCTGCTCGGGTACAGCTTGAACAATCTCACGCTGATGGCGTTGACGATCTCCACCGGGTTCGTGGTTGACGATGCGATCGTCATGATCGAAAACATCGACCGGTTCCTTGAAGGGGGAGATTCGCCGCTGGATGCTGCGCTGAAGGGAGCGGGACAGATCGGCTTCACGATCGTTTCGCTGACTGTGTCGCTGATTGCGGTGTTGATCCCTCTGCTATTCATGGGCGACATCGTGGGAAGGTTGTTCCGCGAGTTCGCGGTTACGCTGGCGGTGACGATCCTGGTTTCGGCCGGAGTTTCGCTGAGTTTGACGCCGATGATGAGCGCCAAATTGCTGAAGCACAGGAAGGAAGGCCAGAGAGGGCGGTTTTACGAGGTCACCGAGGACTATTACAACCGCATCATCGCTTTTTATGGACGCACGGTGAAGTGGGTGTTGAAACACCAGACCGCGACACTGCTGGTTACGGCTGCAACGCTGGTGCTGACGTTGTTTCTGTACGTCATCGTGCCAAAGGGATTTTTCCCGGTGCAGGATACGGGCGTGATTCTAGGAGTATCCGAAGCCCCGGATTTCATTTCTTTCGATGCCATGTCGGAACGGCAGCAGGCATTGGCAAAGGTCATCCTGCAGGACAAGGACGTCGAGAGTTTGTCGTCGTTTATCGGGGTTGATGGAACGAATGTGACTCCGAATTCCGGGCGGATTCAGATCAACCTTAAGCCGCGCGACGAACGGTCGGACGACGCTTCGGCGATTATTCGGCGGCTGCAGCCGGCGGTGCAGAAAGTGGAAGGCATCACGCTGTACATGCAACCGGTGCAGGACCTGACGGTGGAAGATCGCGTCAGCCGCACGCAGTTTCAGTATTCGATTGAAGACGCGGATGCCAACGAATTGGCGCAGTGGACACCGAAGCTGGTCGCCAAGCTGCAGAGTCTGCCTCAGTTGCGCGACGTGGCCACGGATCAACTGAACAACGGGCTCCGGACCAATATCACGATTGATCGCGACACCGCATCCCGATTGGGGATTTTCCCGCAGGCGATTGATAACACGCTGTACGACGCGTACGGGCAGCGGCAGGTGTCGACGATCTTTACCCAGTTAAATCAGTACCACGTTGTTCTGGAAGTGCTGCCGAACTTTGCCCAGACTCCCGACAACCTGGGGGATATTTACATACGGCCCAGCGTCGTGACAGCGAATAGTGGTGCGCCCACGGCGAACGGAGCTTCGGTCACAACCAGCGGGAATCCGGTCCCCATTTCGACGTTTACGCGGATGAATTCTACGAGCACAGCGCTCGCAGTGAACCATCAAGGGCAGTTCCCGGTGGTGACATTGTCGTTCAATCTGGCGCCGGGCGCCTCGCTGGGAGACGCAACCAAGGCGATTCAGCAGGCGGAGGCCGAGATTCAGTTGCCAGCCAGCATCCATGCCTCGTTTCAGGGCACGGCGGCGGCGTTTCAGAATTCGCTCGCAACGGAGCCGTTCCTGATTCTGGCCGCGGTGATCACGGTTTACATCGTGCTTGGGGTCTTGTACGAGAGCTACATCCATCCGATCACGATTCTTTCCACGCTGCCATCGGCCGGTGTGGGCGCAATTCTGGCGCTGATGATTACCGGAAACGACCTGACCGTGGTGGCGCTGATCGGAATCATCCTGCTGATTGGCATCGTGAAGAAGAACGCCATCATGATGATTGACTTTGCGCTCGAGGCCGAACGCGTGGAACATAAGCCGCCGGAGGAAGCGATTTACCAGGCGTGCCTGCTGCGGTTCCGGCCGATCATGATGACGACCATGGCCGCTTTGCTGGGAGGTTTGCCCCTGGCACTTGGAACCGGTACGGGTGCGGAATTGAGGCGGCCGCTGGGAATCACGATTGTGGGCGGCCTGCTGCTGAGCCAATTGTTAACGCTTTACACCACGCCAGTTGTGTATTTGTGGTTTGACCGGCTGGCGGAAAGATTCGCCAAGTACCGGATTGGAAACGAAATTCCGCCGGAGCCGATGTCCGCGGATTAGCGGTATAGCTGCGGAGCTATCGCTCCGCGGACAGCCGAGGCGGCTGTCCCTACGTGAACGATGAGTATTTCTGCTCCATTTATTCGGAGGCCGATCGGGACGTCGCTGCTGGCGGCGGCGCTGCTGTTATCGGGAATTCTCGCGTTCAACTTCCTGCCCGTTGCTTCCCTTCCGAAGATGGACTTTCCCGTGATCAGTGTGGGAGCGGGACTGCCTGGCGGCGACCCGCAGACTATGGCTTCCGCCGTCGCTACACCGCTGGAGCGGCAGTTTGGACGAATCGCTGGCGTAAACCAGATGACCTCGTCAAGCCAGTTGGGGAGCACCGGAATCGCTCTGCAGTTCGACCTGAACCGGAATATCGATGCGGCCGCCCGCGACGTGCAGGCCGCCATCAACGCGGCACGGAGTCAGCTTCCCGCCAACCTGCCAAGCAATCCTAGCTATCGCAAGATAAACCCCTCGGACGCGCCCATTTTGTTATTGGGCTTGACCTCTGACACGGTAACCGTGCCGCAAATGTACGACTCCGCCGATTCGATTCTGGCGCAAAAGCTGGCACAAGTGGACGGAGTGGGACAGGTTTTTGTCTGGGGCTCCGCGCAGCCCGCAGTGCGTGCGGAAGTCAATCCGACACTTCTCAACAAATTGGGAGTCGGGCTGGATACCGTGCGGAATGCCCTAAACGCAGCCAACGCCAACCGTCCGAAGGGCAAGGTCTCGAATAGCACCACGAGCTATTCATTTGCCGACACGGATCAGCTATTCACGGCCGATCAGTATCGGCCGTTAATTATCGCCTACAACAATGGGGCCGCGGTAAGACTCGGCGACGTGGCCGAGGTTACAGACTCGCTGGCGGATGTGCGCAATTTGGGATTGATCAATGGGAAGCCGGGAATCATGTTGGCGATTTTCCGCCAGCCGGGAGCCAACATCATCGACACCGTGGACCGGGTGCAGTCGATCATTCCTTACCTGCAGTCCTCGATTTCACCGGCGATGAAGCTTTCGGTTGTGATGGACCGGACGACTTCAGTGAGGGCGTCAGTCAAAGATATCGAGAGGACACTGCTGATTTCGATCTTCCTGGTCATCATGGTGGTCTTCGTGTTTCTGCGCACGGTGCGGGCGACCATCATTCCCAGTATCGCAGTGCCGCTTTCGCTGGTAGGGACGTTCGGGGTGATGTATTTGCTGGGGTATAGCCTGGACAACCTGTCGCTGATGGCGCTGGCGATTTCGACCGGGTTCGTGGTTGACGACGCCATTGTCGTACTGGAGAACATCACTCGCTATATTGAGCACGGCATGGACGTGGTGAAGGCGACGTTCAAGGGCGCATCGGAGATTGGATTTACCGTGTTGTCAATGAGCACGTCGTTGGTAGCGGTCTTCATTCCTCTGCTGATGATGGGCGGCATTGTGGGTAGGCTGTTTCGCGAATTCGCGGTCACCTTGAGCATCGCCATCGGAGTATCGCTGGTGGTTTCTTTGACCACCACCCCGACCATGTGTGCAAAGTTCCTCCGCCCCCCGCGAAAGGACGAGAAGCACAACATTTTCTACCGGGCCAGCGAATGGGCGTTCGATAGCTTGCTCGCAACTTATACGTATGCGCTGCGATGGGTGTTGCGCTACCAGTTCCTCACGCTCGCGGTAACAATCGCAGTCGCGGTCCTGAGCGGGTATCTCTATTACATCGTGCCAAAGGGCTTCTTCCCGCAGCAGGATACGGGGCGCATCCAGGGGACCGTGATCGGAGCACAAGACATTTCGTTTCAGTCGATGGCCGAGAAGATGCGCCGCTACATCAACATCGTAATGGCCGACCCCGCAGTGGACACGATGGCCGGTTTTACAGGGCAAAATACCGCGATCAACCAGGGACGCTTTTTCGTGATGCTAAAACCGCTGGAAGAGCGCGGGGTATGCCAGAAGCAGCATTTCTGGGAGTCCTGCCATTACCCATCCTCCGATGACGTGATCAATCGCTTGCGAGGAAAGCTGTCAGTCGTACCCGGAGCGACGTTGATTCTGCAATCCGCGCAGGAACTCACGATCGGCGGCCGATATGGCAACGCGCAGTATCAATATACGTTGCAGAGCCCCGACATCGCCGAGTTGAATTCGTGGGCCCCACGTTTGTTGCAGAAGCTGAGGGGACTCCCGGAGCTACGGGATCAGAACTCCGATCAGCAGGATAAGGGCTTGCAAGCCAAGCTTGTGGTCGACCGGGACACGGCGAGCCGCCTCGGGATCACACCGCAGACGCTGGATAATGCCCTGTACGATGCGTTCGGACAACGGCAGGTGTCGACGATGTACCGGCCGCTGAATCAGTATCACGTCGTGATGGAAGTGGCTCCGCAGTTCCAGCAGACTCCGGAAGCTCTGCAGAACATCTATTTGAAGTCGGCGACGGGAGCGCCGATTCCACTTGCCGCGTTCACTCACTTTGAGCCCTCGAACACACCGCTTGCCGTGAACCACCAGGGATAGCTGCCTTCAGCGACGATTTCGTTCAACCTGGCGCCGGGCGTGTCTCTCGGCCAGGCGACAGCAGCCATCGAGGCAGCGGAACGTTCGATTGGATTTCCGCCCAGCATCACGGCGAGTTTCCAGGGAACAGCGGCAGCGTTTCAGGAGTCGCAGTCGAACATGCTGATCCTGATCATCACAGCGCTGGGCGCGGTGTATATCGTGCTTGGAATGCTCTACGAGAGCTACATCCATCCGATTACGATTCTTTCTACGATTCCTTCCGCGGGTGTGGGAGCGCTGTTGGCGCTGCTTCTGACGAACAATGAGTTGAATGTGATCGGGATGATCGGGATCATCTTGCTCATTGGACTCGTGAAGAAAAATGCCATCATGATGATCGACGTGGCGCTGGAAGTGGAGCGCAATGAGCGCAAGAAGCCGGTAGAAGCCATCTACGATGCATGTATCCTGCGCTTCCGTCCTATCATGATGACAACTATGGCGGCTCTGCTGGGCGGCCTCCCCCTGGCGTTAGGGACGGGAACGGGATCAGAGTTGCACCGGCCGCTCGGTATCACGATTGTGGGCGGGCTGATTGTGAGCCAGATGCTAACGCTGTTTACAACGCCGGTGGTGTACGTATACCTGGATCGGTTCCGCCTGTTCCTGAAGGGCGAAGAGTCCGATCATGCACTGCCGTCTACATCCTCGCCGACTCCTGCACACGGCGATTGATGACGAAGGCGCGAAGTACACTCAGGCCACATGCGGGGCGTCAGGACAACCTCGCCGGAGAAATCCTGCATCGCAAAGGGAGAAACCCAACGGCTGCGCGCGGAACGGCTTGTCCCGTATGATAGGGGTTCACGAATAGAGCCGCCCGGAAAGCGATCGAGATACAGGTTCGCCAGGCCGGCCAACGTTCCGAATTTCGTTTCGACAAAATCCTTGAGGAGCAACGGATGCTAAAGAAAGTAGCGGCGCTTGTGGTGGTTTGTGCAAGCGTGAGCGCATGGTTGGGTTGTGGGACCACAAAGAGTCGCTTTTTATACGCATCAATTCCCAGCTCGAACACGATCGTGGCCTATCGGGAAGATCCGAACTCGGGGGTATTGACGCAATTGTCAGGAAGTCCGATTTCGGCCGGATCGGCCATTGAGGCGCTGGCCGTGCATCCCACGGGAAAATATCTGTATGCCGCCAATTCCGGCAGCAACAACATCTCCCTTTACATAATTTCGAGCACAGGCGGGCTGACAGAAAAGACGCCGAGGACCAACACAGGGACGTCTCCTACATTGCTGGCGATGGATAGCGCGGGCGCCTTTCTATACGCCGTAAACTCTGGGTCCTTTGATATCTCGGTATATTCCATTGATTCGAGTAGTGGCGACCTGACCCCGGTCGCGCAGACGTCCGGTTCGACAGCACCGATTGGCTTGCAGGCGATGAACCTGGCCCTGGCGCCTTCGGGGAATTTCCTCTATGTGACGGGGCAGGAGGGTGCGCCTGGAGGAACGAGTACCGGTGTGATCGAAGCCTTTCCGGTCAGCCAAGGCGTAATCGGACCTATTCCCGTGCCCAATTCGCCATTTCTTACGGGGAATAGTCCGTTGGGTTTGGTAATTGATTCCAGCGGCTCGCATCTTTACACCGCGAATAAGCAGGACAATTCCATCTCCGCATTCTCGATCAATTCCGATGGGTCACTAGCCTCGCTTGGCCCGGCGATCGGCGCGAGTTTCATTGGGCCGGTTGCCCTGCTGGTCGACAAGTCGGGCAAATATCTCTACGTGGCGAACCAGGGCTCGAGCAATGTTGGGGCTTACAATATTGGGTCAGACGGCGGACTGACTTTGCTCAGCGGATCGCCTTTTAGTACCGGCTCCCAGCCCGGTGTCCTAGCCTCCGATTCCAGCGGGAACTATTTCTTTGTAGGGTACAGCTCCGCAATTCAATCGTATTCACTGAGCGGCAGTAGTGGAAGCCTGACATCCATTGCCACATATACGATTTCTGCGACGCCGACTTCGATTGTCATCACACCCTAGATTCTAAGGAGAAGAATGGCTACCGCAGTGCAAACCGGAGAACGGGTCGGTGATTCGAGGGTCTACGCTGAACGCGTAAATCCTCAGTGGGTGCGGCTTCTCGACCTGCTGCAGATGAATGTCCGTTACGAACGCTGTGTGGGAGCCGAGCTTTTCACGACAGATGGACGCAGAATCGTGGACTTCCTTTCGGGATACTGCGTTCACAACGTTGGCCACAATCATCCCGACGTGGTGCGGGCACTCCAGGAGGAGTTGGCGCGGTGTGGTCCGGCGATGATCCAGACGCATGTGGCGGACATCGCGGCTGAATTGGCGGATAAGCTTTGCGCTCGAGCTGGTGGGCGGTTGACCAAGGCGTTCTTCGCCTCGTCCGGAAGCGAAGGAGTGGAGGCCGCCATCAAGTTTGCGCGAGCTCACACCCGGCGCGCGGGAATCCTTGCCGCGGAGCACGCGTTCCATGGCCTGACTTGCGGGTCGTTGTCATTGATGAGCGATGGTTTCTGGAGAGAAGGATTCGGTCCTCTTTTGCCGGAGACCAGCATCGTTCCTTTTGGCTCGATTGAAGCGCTAGAAGACGAGCTTAAGTCAAAGCGATTCGCGGCATTTATTGTCGAACCGATTCAGTCCGAAGCCGGGGTGCGGATACCCGATCGCGCTTATCTACGCAGTGCCGAGGCGCTCTGCCGGCGCTACGGGACGCTATTCGTGCTGGACGAAGTGCAGACGGGGATGTATCGTACAGGAGCTTTTCTGGCGGCACATCAGTTCGGAGTCGAACCCGATATGGTTGTGCTCGCAAAGGCCTTGAGCGGCGGACTCGTGCCCGTGGGCGCGGTTTTGATGTCGGACGACGTCTGCAATTCAGTTTACTCGTCATTGCCGCGCGCCTTTGTGCACACGTCCACATTCAGTGAAAACAGCCTGGCAATGCGTGCGGCGCTGGCAACCTTGGAGGTCCTGGAGCGCGATGCGCTCGGACAGCGCGCGATGAAAGCAGGCGACTATCTTCGCGAAAAACTGATAACGGCGCTCGCGGAATTCGACATGGTCAAAGAAGTCCGCGGGATGGGCCTGCTGATGGGAATTGAGTTTCAGGCCCCCCGGCAGCTTCGCCTGCGGGTTCCCTTTGAAGCGTTTGGCGCCATCCATGGTGGCATGTTCGGGCAGATTCTGGTGATGCGGTTGTTTCGGGACTTTGGTTTTCTCACCCAGGTTTGCGGGAACAATTTCATGGTGTTGAAAGTGGCCCCTCCGCTCGTAGTCGAAAAAGAGCAAATGAATGCATTCGTAGCCGCAGTCCGTCACGTTGTAGAATTGGCGAACTCGCCTGGCGCCTTCTGGTCCGAAGCGCTCGGCTTGGCGCGGCGTGCATTTCGCCCGCACTGATCGGAAGTACCCGTCAAATTTTCTTAACGTATGAGTTCACTTTATTTGACAATCGTATGACAATTGCGACTCCGGAACTCGGAGCACAATATGACGGCAGGGAGTTTCGCGAGTACAACCTCTAATCCGCGCGCGGCCATCAAACTGCATATTCGAGAGATCCCGCGGGGGTTACGGCGCTGACTCTTTGCCGGGACTGGGGAATCCACAACATGCAAATCGCCAGCGCCGCGAGCGCTTTTCCGAAGCATTACTATTCCCAGAAATTCCTGATGGAAAAACTGCAGCATTATTGGGGCGACCGCCTCAAGAATCCGCAGATGTTGGCCCGCTTGCACCGCAACGTTGCGGTTGAAGGCCGGCATCTCGCGATGCCCTATGACAAGTACTACGACCTGAAAACTTGGGGCTGCGCGAACGACGTATGGATTCAAGTGGCGCAAGAACTGGGAGAACAGGCGCTCTGCCATGCGCTGCAGCATGCGGGGCTTGAACGGGAAAAGATCGGCGCGCTTTTCTTTGCCTCAGTCACCGGGATATGTAGTCCGTCGATTGACGCTCTGCTCGTGAATCGGATGGGGCTCTCGGCCAACATCAAGCGAGTTCCGATCTTTGGCCTTGGATGCGTCGCAGGAGCCGCCGGAATTGCTCGCGCAGCGGATTACGTGCGGGCGTATCCCTCGCAGGCAGCGGCTCTCGTATCGGTTGAGCTTTGTTCCCTGACGATTCAGCGCGAAGACCTCTCCGTTGCCAATCTGATTTCGTCGGGTCTGTTTGCCGATGGATCTGCGGCAGTGATCGTGACCGGAGATCAGCTAAACGCCAATGGTCCTGAGATTGTGGCGACGCGCTCAGTTTTCTATCCACAAACCGAAGAAATGATGGGCTGGAAGGTGAGCGAGAAAGGCTTCAGCATCGTGCTTTCTCCGCAGGTACCGACGTTAATCCGAGAAAATCTCGGACGCGATGTCGATGCATTTCTCGGCGAGCATGGTTACACGAGAAGCGACATTGGGAGTTGGGTGCTGCATACAGGGGGCCCCAAGGTTTTGGAGGCTACCGGGGACGCGCTCGATTTGCACAACGGTGAACTTGACGCGTCGTGGGATTGCCTGAAGAGGGTCGGGAACTTGTCGTCGGCTTCGGTGCTTGTTGTGCTCGAGGACGTGATGAAAAACAGGCGGCCCGAACCCGGAACGCTTGGCCTATTGGCGGCGATGGGGCCTGGATTCTGTTCGGAGCTCGTACTTTTGAAGTGGTGAGGATCTGTTGGTCAGTTCAACCGATGTTTTTGTAATTGGGGGTGGGCCCGCGGGTTTGGCGATGGCTATCGCAGCACGGCAGCGTGGACTCCGTGTGGCTGTGGCCGACGGCATGCAACCGCCAATCGACAAAGCGTGCGGCGAAGGTCTGATGCCGGAAGGCTTGGCGGCGCTGGAACGACTGGGGCTTCAATTGCCCTTGGAACAAGCTTATCCGTTTCGTGGAATCAGGTTCTTGAACCGGAAATTGGCGGCGGATGCGTCATTCCCGGCCGGAGCGAACGGACTTGCGGCACGGCGGACGGTGCTGCATCGCATGATGATGGAGCGTGCGGCACAGGTCGGCGCGGATTTGTTCTGGCGTCGAACGGTGAGCGGGATTACACCGGATGGAGTGCACGTCGGAAAGGATTTCGTCCGGACCCGCTGGATCGTCGGAGCGGACGGGGCGAATT
>Ga0126371_10000764_pt1 | contig 26881 bp, 25 predicted proteins | sample PanSoiMetaPlot_4_FD_110145 | JGI IMG/M metagenome (GOLD analysis project Ga0126371, IMG submission 110145) | Tropical forest soil microbial communities from Panama - MetaG Plot_4 | ecosystem: Environmental > Terrestrial > Soil > Tropical forest > Bulk soil | place: Panama | collected 2016-02-17 | reverse complement strand
TCCTCGGCTCGGGCGGCGACCAGAGCGAGAACAAGCAACGCAGCTGACCAATGCCACGCCATTTCTCTTCGAATTGTACGGCATGCCCGTCTGAGGCGTGATGTCATTAGCGCTAAGTCATTCATAAACAAGCCAGTACCAGTACTCCACAAACGTTTTGGACCTTGCGCCCAGAACGTTACACAGCGTAACATCTTATTAAACCGAACAAAAAGAGCACCTCGAACTAGTGTCGAAATCTCTTATTGCAATATTCCTCATTTTTGGCTGTGTCAGCGCTTCGGCGGACGTGGTTACATATTCTACGCCATCCGGGTCCGTCGAGCCGGCTGACCTAACTCACCCAGTTGGATGCGGAAGCAATCGTGACGACGGGCAATGGCACGGTGACTCTGCAGCTCTTCGATTTGTTGACTGCCGCGCAAATGCACGACGCGGGTCGGTTGCTGAGCGATTTCTTCTTCACGCTTTCGGGAACGTTCGGGAGCGTGACCAACTCCAATGAGAACACTCCCACCGGTACTTTGATCAACTTGACTGGTGGGTCAACGGGTTCGATCGGCACGTGGGGATTTTCCGACTCTACGTCCGGCGGCTCAACGACATTCCACATCACTGATCTGAGCGGCGGCCAATCACCGACACAGACCATTATTGGCGGCACCCCCGGCGAAAGCGCTTCCGATTACATGAATGCGGGTTCGTCTCTGACCGGTAATCACAATCCATTTCTGCAGGGCGAAGAGACGTTTGTGTTCAACATTGCGGGAGTTACGAGCACAACCCACATCACCTCGGGCGTATTCTCGTTCGGCACGGATGTCGGTAGGAATATCACCGGTGTCGCGACGCCGGAGCCGACGACGACCGGACTGCTGTTGCTAGCCGGCTGCGCGATGGGCTTCGCCTTCCGCCGCAAACGGACCGCAATTCAGTAAGCTCGTCTAAACGCGCTCTAAGATCGTGGCGTTCGCCAGTCCGCCGCCTTCGCACATCGTCTGGAGGCCGTAACGGCCACCGCAGCGCTGGAGTTCATGAACCAGCGTGGTCATCAAGCGCGCGCCGCTTGCTCCCAACGGATGGCCGAGCGCGACTGCGCCGCCATTGACATTGAGCTTCGCAGGATCCGCGCCCAGCTCACGCTGCCAAGCCATCGGGACGCTGGCGAAGGCTTCGTTGACTTCGAACAGATCGATGTCAGAAAGCGCGAGCTTTGCGCGGTCCAGAACCTTGCGCGTCGCCGGAATCGGCGCCGAGAGCATAATTACTGGATCTTCGCCCGCCAGCGCGAACGCCACAAAGCGCGCGAGCGGCCGCAGCTTCAGCCTTTCTGCGGTCGCGCGTTCCATGATCAACACCGCCGCGGCGCCGTCGCTGATTTGGGATGAACTGGCGGCGGTAATCACGCCGTCGGGTTTGAACGCTGGCTTTAATGTCGCCATCTTTTCAAGGCTTGCGTTGGCGCGGAACCCCTCATCGCGAGTCATGTGCGCAGGACCGTTTTCAGTTTCGATCGGGGTCGGCACGATCTCGTTACAGAAGCGCCCTTCCTCCGTAGCGCGCGCCGCGCGGCGATGGCTCTCGAGACTGTAGACATCCAGCTCTTCGCGCGTAATCTTCCAGCGCTCGGCCATCATCTCAGCGCCGATCCCCTGATTGAAGACGACGTCGTTGTAGCGCCGGTTCATCGCCGCCCCGAACGGCTTGCCGGGGCCGTTCGCGTAGCTCGAACCCATCGGCACGCGCGTCATGCACTCGACGCCGCTGCCGATCGCGATGTCGTAGCTTCCGGCCAGCACGCCTTGCGCGGCGAAGTGCACCGCCTGCTGGCTTGAGCCGCATTGCCGGTCGACCGTTGTGCCTGGAACCGATTCAGGAAAACCCGCCGCAAGCACAGCATTACGCGCAACATTGGCAGCCTGCTCGCCGACCTGCATCACGCAGCCCGCGATCACGTCATCGATCAGCGACGGATCCAGCTTGCTACGCTGAACCACAGCCTTCAAGGTGTGGGCCAGCAAGTCCACCGGGTGCCAATTCTTCAAAGCGCCGTCACGGCGTCCGACGGGGGTACGAACGGCATCAACGATCACAGCTTCGCGCATGTGGGGATGATAGCAAGGTGTCAGGTGCTAGGTGTCAGGTGTCAGCCGGACCGAAGCTCGCGTGTGAGAAAGACTGACACCTGAAACCTACCCCTCATACTCCATCATCGCCATGAAGCCGTTGTCCATGTGGAACTGCTGATGGCAGTGGAATAGAGTCGGGCCGGGGTTATCAGCGATCAGGTCGACTTCCACTTGCTTCCACGCCGGAACCACAACAACGTCTTTCAGAACGCCCGATGTCGGACGCTTGTCGAATCGCGTGATCTCGAACCGATGGCGATGCAGATGGACTGGATGCGGGTCGGCACTCTGGTTATCGAAGATCATGCGGTAGCGCCGATCCGCTTTCACGACGATCGGCGCGGTGTGTGGGAAGGCTTTGCCGTTGATGGTGTAATGATGGCCGCTTTCGGCCTCTTTGAACACTAGCGGAACGCGGCCGTCAGGCTCAGGCGCTGCGTCATTGCCTCCAAACGCCGTGTAATGCCACGGCAACGCGGTCGGTGCGACCCAGCGCCCCGCGCCTTGCTGATTCGCATACTCCACCATGATTCCCATTCCCTGGTTGCGCTGTCGGTCGCGCACTTCGCCCAGGATCCAGACGCCAGGATTGTTCATCTCCACGATGGCGTCGATGCGCTCGCCCGGCGCGATTTCAAGCGCGGCGATGGACTGCGGACGCGCTACTCGGTTTCCATCCAACGCGATCACCTGGAACCGATGGCCAGGTAAAGCGAGTTGATGCAGCTCGGTCGCGCTCGCGTTCATCATGCGGAACAACACACGCTGGCCGGGCTGAACGCGAATCGGCTCGCCTGCGCCCAGTATTTTCCCGTTAATGGATCCGAGCTTGTACTCGATGTCGAGCGGGCCGTCTTTCGTGAACGACGGCTCCCATTCGTGGAGAAGGATCGGAATTTCCTGATCGTAGCGGCCGGGCTCATTCCCGGCATCGACGATCATCATCCCGAACTGGCCCGTGTACGTTCCGCTGCGCAGATTGCGGCCCGACATAACGTGGCTGTGGTACCAACGCGTTCCTGCCGGACGCGGAGTGAAAGTGTAACGGCGGCTCGCGTGGCGCGGCACCGGCGGTGTTCCCTCATCGTTTGATCCATCGACGTCGGAAGGAATCATAAGGCCGTGCCAATGCACCATTTCTTCGTCATTGGTCTCGTTGATGACCTCCACCGTGATCGGCTTGCCTTCAGCCACGCGCAGCAGCGGTCCGGGGACCTGTCCGTTATAGGCGATAGTGCGGACCGAATGTCGCAGTCCGAGATCGAGCGTGATTTCCTGGATGCGCAGAGTGATGTCCGCGGGATTCTGGGCTTGCGCGACTGTGCTCGAAAAGAAGCCGCCGCCGATCGCCGATAGCAGATCGCGGCGCGATAACGATGTCACGAATGAGCTCTTAATTCAAGTTAGCAGAGCAACCGCAAGATCGATCAAGCGGGCGTCTAGACTTGCCGGTATTCTGTCTTCGTGCAACCGAAGACTCAGACGAATCCGGTGGAAAAGGCGATCTGGTACATCGAAAGCCATTCCTCGCGTGAGATCTCGCTGGACGATATCGCAAGCGCCGCGGGCGTGTCGCGCTATCACCTCTCGCGAGCATTCGCGCTGGCTACCGGTCGCTCCATCATGCGCTACCTGCGCGCACGCCGTTTGTCGGAAGCGGCGCGCCGTCTGGCCAGTGGCGCGCCCGACATTCTCTCACTCGCGCTGGATGCCGGATACAGCTCGCACGAAGCGTTCACACGTGCGTTTGGCGATCATTTCGCCGTAACGCCGGAGTCGGTTCGCGCGCAAACTCACACCCACAATCTCGAACTCATGGAGGCAATCAGAATGGACGAAAGTATGCTGACTCATCTCGCCCCCCCGCGTTTCGAACAGGGCAAAACGATGCTGATCGCTGGGCTGGGCGAGCGCTACACAGCGGAGACCTGCTCGAACATCCCTGCGCAGTGGCAGCGTTTCGGGCCACACCTTGGGCACATCCAGGGACAGATCGGCCGCGCCGCCTATGGCGTAATTTGCAACAGCGACGACGCCGGCAATACGGAGTACATCGCGGGTGTCGAGGTATCGGACTTCAGCCGGATCCCGAAGGATTGGAGCCGCATCCGGATTCCGCCCCAGAAGTACGCAGTGTTCCGGCAGCCGGACCATATCTCGACCGTGCGGCGGACGTTCTACACAATCTGGAACAAGAGCCTGCCAGAAGCCAGGCTGAAGCCGGCTGAGGGTCCTGAGTTCGAGCGCTACGGCGAGGAGTTCAATCCGGAGACCGGCACGGGCGGGTTCGAGATTTGGATTCCCATTCAGGCGTGAAAAAGTGTTGCGCCGCGCAACCAGTCCAACGCCACCCTCAGAGCAACGGCCGAGCGGCGCCGAATCGCCAAGCCAGGATGCCGACGCGCCTGCGAGCCTGTTACGATTGACGTAATAAATCAAACTGAGCTGACGTTTGATTACTTTCTTCACGTGCAAGGAAACAGCCATTCAGCAACTGCAGTTTGCGCTGTGAAAACGAGTGTTATGCCTAAGACTCTACCGCCGGTTCATCCCGGCGAGGTGATCAGCGAAGAGTTCATGAGGCCCCTGGGGATCAGCATCAATATGCTGGCGAGGGAATTGCACATCCCGGCCAGTCGGGTCAGCCAGATCGTGAACGAACGGCGGGGCATATCGGCGGATACAGCAAAGCGTGCCGCACGCTACTTCGGCACGACTCCCGAGTTTTGGCTGAATCTCCAATCCCGATATGATCTCCTGTCTAGCGAGAGATCAGGAGGAAATCATTCCAAAGCAGGTACATCCGCTGACAGCGTGACGACCGCTCGATTGATCTGGCCGCCATTGGCCGCATCAGGTGTCGGCCACGGCATCCTGCGGCTCATCGCCGGCAAACCGCACCGTGAATCAGGCCCGGACAACGGAATCTTCTTCCCAACTGAACTAAGGCGCTCCTTGATGACGCCGCAAATCAAAATAGATTCGCCCGGGGACTCAACAACATCCCCCGCTTCGAGAGCGTTCTCAGCACCACCGAACTTAAACTCGAATCGATTTATGAAACGCGCACCAAAGCTCGTACAAACCCAGTCGGTAAAAATTTGATTAAAGAAAATAACGCCACTCTCCGCGAAACCGCCGAATGCGTCATCCCGTCCCGATCTAGCGCTTCGATTCGAAAAACCGCTTCACCAACTCCAGACATTCCGCACCCCGCAACCCCTCCACCACCTCCACCCTATGATTCAACAGCTGTGAATCCGCCAGCGAGAACTTGCTCCGCACCCCGCCGAACCGCAAATCCCGCGCGCCAAATACCAGCCGCGACACCCGCGCCGCCACCAGCGCCCCCGCGCACATCACGCACGGCTCGAGCGTGGCATACAGCGTCGCGCCTTCCAACCTATAGTTATTGGCCCGCAGCGCCGCCTCTCGCAGCGCCAGAATCTCGGCATGCGCCGTGGGATCGTTCGTGCGAATCGGCGAATTGAAACCGCGCCCCCACACCTCGCCCCCGACCGCCACAACCGCCCCCACCGGCACCTCGCCCGCCGCCTCCGCCTCGCGCGCCAACCTGAGCGCCTCCTCCATGAAATCGGCGTCCGGCCCGTAACTTTCGTCCGAGGTCATCGTTTTAACTCAAATGAGAAATAAACAGCCAATCCGCACCAGATGCTCGCCGGTTCCCAACCGCCACTCGCCGATCCCGCCTCCGGCCCGCCAACCCAGGCTGATACTCTGTGGAAGGACCCGCCTATGCGCTATTTGGGTTTGATTTTCAAAAACAGTGTACGCAATCGCCGCCGCAGCGTGCTCACCATCGCGAGCATTGCCATCTCGCTCTGCATCCTCGGACTGCTGATCGCCATGTACCAAGCCATGTTCTTCGGCCAACCCACCCCCGCCCAAGCCATGCGACTGGTCACGCGCCACCGCGTCTCGCTCACCGTTCCCATGCCAATCTACTATCGCGACAAAATCCGCGCCGTTCCCGGCGTTCGCGACCTGATGGCCTGGCAGTGGTTCGGCGGTACCTATAAGGACACCCGCGACCCCAACAACAACTTCCCGCGCTTCGGCACCGACCCCGACCACTTCTTCAACGTCGAGTCCGACTATCAGATGCCCGAAGATCAGAAAAAAGCCTTCATCCGCGAGCGCACCGGCTGCATCGTCTCACGCACTCTCGCCGACAAAATGCATTTCAACCTCGGCGACCGGATCACACTCGTTGGCGACATCTTCCCGGTCACGCTCGAGCTGAAAGTAGTCGGTGTTTTCGACGAACCCGACAAGCAGGCCATCCTCTACTTCAGCCGCGAGTATCTGCGCGAGGCGCTCGGTTCGTCCAGCAGGCAGCAGGACCTGATCAGCGCGTTTCTCGTCCAGGCCGATTCTGCCGCTGATGTTCCGCGCGTCTCGGCCGCCATCGACGATATGTTCGCCGCCTCTCCCTTCCCCACCCGCAGCGAATCGGAGAAAGCTTTCCAGCTTAGCTTCATATCGTTCCTCGGGAATCTGCGTCTCTTCATCATGGCTATCTGCGGCGCGGTGATGTTCACCATTCTTCTGGTTTCGGCGAATACCATTTCAATGTCGGTTCGCGAGCGCATCCGCGAAGTCGGGATTTTGAAAACCCTCGGCTTCACACCCGGCGCGATCCTCGGCATCGTGCTTGGCGAATCGGCAGTGATCGCCTTGATTGGTGGCGCCATTGGATGCCTCCTCGCGGAAGGCATGTGTTCCGCCGTCAGCCGCGGCCCGGGCGGAGATTTCATGCCAGCCCTGCACACTCTCGCGATCACGCCGCCCGTCGGCTTGATCTGTCTTGGTGGCGCGTTAGCCATCGGCCTGGTCAGTTCCTTCATTCCAGCCTGGACCGCATCGCGCACGCCCATCCTCGAATCACTAAAATACACGGGCTAGTCATGGCGATCCCGGTTTCCTACAATTTCCGCAACCTGATCGTTCGCAAGACCACCACGATCATGACCGCGCTCGGCATCACGCTCACCGTCGCAGTCCTGCTCTCGGTGCTCGCCCTCGTCAACGGCCTTCAAACGGCGTTCCAGTCTTCCGGCAATCCGCTTCAGATTCTCGTGATGCGCAAAGGCTCCAACGCCGAGCTGTCCAGCGCCATCACCCGCGAAGTGTTTCAGGATCTGAAATCCATGGCTGGCATCGCGCGCGAAAACAACGAACCCGTCGCTTCGCTTGAAATGGTCACGGTGATCAATTTGCCGAGCGTCGACAGCCCCGACGGCATGAACGTCACTCTGCGAGGCATCCTGCCGGTGGGAATCCAAATGCGCGACGGCTTGAAGATTCTGGATGGACGCTGGTTTCACGCCGGCCAGCGTGAAGTCGTGGTTGGAAAATCCATCGCGCGCCGCTACCCCGGTGCGCGGCTCGGTCAAAAACTGCGGTTCGGCCGCGGAGAGTGGGAAGTGGTAGGCGTGATGGACGGTGGCACGTCGTCGATCAACAGCGAGATCTTCGGCGACCTGAATCAAGCCAGCTCCGATTTCAATCGTGCCGACGGCCTCAGCTCTGCTCTCATCCGCGCCACCGACGCAGCCACGGTTCCGGCGCTCATCAATTCTCTGAACGACGATCGCCGCTTGGGAGTCGTCGCGCAAACCGAGAAGGATTACTACGCGTCGCAGACCAGCTCCGGCACCCTGATCCAGTATCTTGGAATTTTCATCTCAATAATTATGGCCGTCGGCAGCAGCTTCGCAGCGATGAACACCATGTACGCTGCGGTGGCTCGCCGCGCGCGCGAAATCGGCACGCTGCGTGTACTCGGCTTTTCACGCGTGAGTATTCTGACGAGTTTTCTGTTCGAATCGCTGCTGCTGTCGATCCTCGGCGGGCTGCTCGGCTGCGTGCTGGTCCTTCCGCTGAACAACATCACCACCGGAATCGGGAGCTTCGTCACGTTCAGCGAAATTTCGTTCAACTTCCGCGTCGGCCCGGAAGTCATGATCGTCGGAATCGCGTTCGCTCTGCTGATGGGCACGCTCGGTGGACTCTTCCCTGCCCGCAACGCGGCGAACAAAGAGATCCTGACGGCTTTGCGAGACGTGTAATGGAGACGGAACTCAAAAGCCTTCAGATCGACCGCTCGAAGAAACGCTCTGCCGAGCCATCCCCCTGGGCCACGCGTTTCATCATCTTCGGAATCCTTCTGTTCGTCCTGCTTGGTGCAGCGCGGTTCATTTACGGGCGATTGAACACGGCAACCGAAGTGGATATCATCCGCGTCCGCGCAGCTTCCACCGGGGCTGGCGGCGAGGGCAACGTGATCCTCAACGCTACCGGCTACATCGTCGCGGCGCACAAGATCGAGCTCGCGGCTAAGGTGATCGGAAAGGTCGCCTGGATCGGAGTCGACAAGGCCGATCGGGTGAAGGCCGGCCAGGTTCTGGTGCGCCTGGAAGACGATGAGTACCGCGCTAACGTTCTTTCGGCGCAGGGCAATCTCGAGATGCTAAAGGCCAAGCTGGCCGAAGCCGAGCACGGCTCGCGCCCTGAAGAGATCGCCAAAGCCAAAGCCGATCTCGAACAAGCCCGCGCCGATCAGGAGAACGCGCGCGTATCGCTCGAACGCACCAAGGGTCTGGTGCATGACAGGATCTTGGCGCAGCAGGCGCTCGACGATGCGCAGGCCCGCTACGATTCGGCGGCCGCAAAAGTCAATTCGTTCGATCGTGCCTACGAGTTAGTCCGCCTCGGCCCTCGCCAGGAAGAGATAGACGCTCTGCGCGCCCAGGTGAATCAAGCCAACGGCACACTCGACTACGCGCAGGTGCAGCTCGACAACACCGTCATCCGCGCGCCGATCGATGGAACCATTCTCGAGCGCAACGTCGAAAAGGGCGAGTTTGTCACTACTGGCTTCGTCGGCGACAAAGGCGCGAAAGGCTATGTCGTTTCGCTCGCCGACCTGCACGATCTCGAAGTCGAGCTGGATATCAATCAGAACGACTTTGCCAAGCTCGGCCGGCGACAGGCTGGGATGATTACCACCGACGCTTATCCCGACCGAAAGTATAAAGGCGAGATCACTGAAGTCTCGCCCGAGGCGAATCGCCAGAAGGCTACCGTGCAGGTCAAGGTGAAAGTATTGGAACCGGATGACTATTTGCGGCCCGAGATGAATGCCAGCGTCGCGTTTTACTCGCCCGAGAAATCCGGCGAGAAGCAGGCAGAATCGAAGCCGATCGTCACAGTGCCTACTACCGCGGTTCGCGACGGCGCGGTTTTCGTTGTCGTCGGAGGAAAAGCATTGCGCAAACCGATTCAGGTCGCCAGAACCACTTCGCAAGGCGTGCAAGTGTCGCAGGGGTTGATCGGGGGGGAAGACATCATCGCGAATCCGCCCGCGAATTTGAAAGATGGGCAGAAGGTGCGGTCCAAACAGGGGTGAGTCATGGCTGAAACCGTCATCGAGACGCATCAACTTTCCAAGGAATACGTTCGCGACGAATTTCACGTGGCCGCGCTGAAAGATGTTGACATCACCATCGCGCGCGGTGAATTCGTCGCACTGAGGGGGCCTTCGGGCTCCGGCAAGTCGACTCTGTTGCATCTGATCGCGGCAATGGACCGCCCGACCGCCGGCGACATTCTGGTTCTCGGCCAGGACCTCCGAAGCCTGAGCGATCGTGCCATCGCGCACTGGCGTAACGCGCACATCGGATTTGTGTTTCAGTCCTTCAACCTGATTCCGGTGCTGAACGCGATCGAGAACGTGGAACTGCCGCTGAAGTTGACCAATCTCAAAAAGAAAGAGCGGCTCGAGCACGCCGAGACCGCTCTGAAGCTGGTGGGCTTGGGTGACCGCCTGAAACATCTTCCGCGCCAGCTTTCGGGCGGCCAGGAGCAGCGTGTCGCTATCGCCCGTGCGATCGTCACCGATCCGGACTTGATTCTGGCCGATGAGCCTACGGGCAACCTCGATGCAACATCGGCGCAGGAAGTCTTGACGCTGCTCTCGCGATTGAACAAAGAGTTCCATAAAACCATCGTGATGGTGACGCACGATCCGCACGCCGCGCATTTCGCAACGAAATCGCGGCACTTGGAAAAGGGAGAGTTGTTGCCCGAAGGCCGCGTTCCGGCCGATTGGGCCGTTCCGGCTAGTGCGCCGTCGTAGCGGCGGCTTTTACTTCCATCAGCACTTTCTTGTCTACTTTGATGAGGAAGTTACTCGGGTCCTTGATTCCCCACTCGACGTAGGGAATCTCGAAGTGGCTGGTTGCCAGATACCGGCCGCCGCTTTGCGCATCGACCAGTAGTTGCAAGTTCATTTCGTGATCGGCGCCGTGAATGTTGAAGACGCCGTGCAGATCGAGCGTGGATTCGCCCTCGGTTTCCAAGCGCCCTTTCACTGAACTGGGTTTGAAAACCGCTTCGGGATATTTTTTCGATTCGAGAATTTCTTTGTGCATGCGCTTGTCGCGCGAATCGCTGCCGCTCGCGCCGCTCGCGACGTCGATGACGATTTCGCCACCGGCCTTCCCCGTCGCGGGATCGAAGTGAATGGAGCCGCGTCTCAGCTTGAAAGTGCCGTGCACGGTGTGCAGCGGGTCATGCAGGGTGTAGTGGATCTCGGTCTTAGGGGGATCGAGCTCGAAGGAGCTGTCGGCGAACGCCGCGCCGGCTAGACAAAATAGGAGTACGAATTTTTTCATGAAGTGGCAAGGGCGAGACGGTGGGAGCGGACATGCAGCGCGAGCAGGCTGCCGAAAATCGCCGGTCGTGCAGCCATAAGGCGCAGAGCGCGTCGGCGGAGCCACGGAGAACGGTCGAGCAGGAGCATGAAATCGGCCATAAGAAGCGGCTTTCGGGCGAGCCGGCGGTGCTCGGCTTGATAGCGGTCGAGATCATTGGCCACCATCGCGTCGGCGAGCGCGAGGGCTTGGCGGAACGAAAGACTCAGGCCTTCACCGGTGATGGCATCGACGGAGCCGGATGCATCGCCGATGAGCGCGATACGTCCGGAAACCACGCGGCGCAGGCGGCGCGACATAGTCACAGCGCCGCGCTCAGTGCTCGAAAACGGCGCGCCTGCCAGCCGGCGCTGCAATTCCGGAAACCGTACCAGCGCATCTTCTACCCGTTGGCGCGAATCGCGCGTGAGCAGCGCAAGCCCGACTTCATTCACGCCGACCGGGGTCACGTAGATCTGGCAGCCAGACGTCCAATGGACTTCGACACAGTCGGCCCACGGTGCAATTCGATAGTGCCGGCGAAAACCGAAGCGCGAGAACTCCTTGCTCGCGGCATCCAGCCCGTTCATTCCGCGGACGCGCGAGCTCTGACCGTCTGCGCCGACCATCCAGCGGTACGTCGCGAATTCGTTTGGATTGGTCACGCAGGTCCCCCAAAGCAACCGAACGCCCAATTCGCTGGCACGATCGACAAGCAACTGATGAAGGCGAGTGCGACGAACACCCCATCCGGTTCCGGAAGGAAAGTTCGCTTCGACGGTCGCACCGTCGCCGACGAAGCGGATGCCGCTAAGCGGGAACGCATTTTCGCGATTGAGTTCGATGGCGAGTTGCTTGAGCGCAACGGGCGCGGCCGGAAGCAGCCCTTCGCCGCACGCCTTGTCGATCGGCGGACGCGCCGCATCCGCGACCGTGACTGTGAATCCTTTGAAGCGCGCAGCAATCGCGGCGGCAAGCCCGGCGGGTCCTCCGCCGACGATCAGCACATCGGTTTTTATCAACTACCACCTCAACAAAACGAGTTCGGCCGAAAATCCGGGACCCATCGCGGCCAAGAGGCCATAGGTGCCCGGCGGTGGACGGCGCCGCAACATGACTTCTTCCAAAACCACGAGCACCGAAGCGGACGAGAGATTGCCATCGCGGCGGAGACAGTCCCACGAGGGGGACATATCTTGATCGGACAGACCGAGTGCGACGGCAGTGGCTTCGAGAACACGCGGGCCGCCGGTGTGCAGGATCCAGCTTTTAAGATCCGCGCGCGTGAGGTTGTTTTCGACGAGGAAGGCGTCCACTTGAGGGCCCAGGCTTTCCTGCACGATTTCGGGAAGCTCTCGCGCAAGCACCATCTTGAAACCTTTTTCGGAAATGTCCCAACCAAGAATGTGCTCGGAGTTCGGATACAAGACAGAACGAGTGGCGAGAATCTCGGGCCCAGCAGTTTCGCGTTCCGCGCCACTGACAATCACGGCGGCCGCACCATCGCCGAAGAGGCCGGACGAGATGATGTTGGCGATCGAGATATCTTCCTGCTGGAGCGTCAACGAACACAACTCCACCGCGAGGACCGCAGCCACATGATTGGGGTAAGCGAGAACGTAGTCCGCTGCGCGCGAAAGCCCGACCGCTCCGGCGACACAGCCCAGTCCAAAAATGGGCGTGCGCTTAAGATTCATCGACAGGCCCATGCGATTCGCCAGGCGCGCATCGATGGACGGGCACGAGATGCCAGTGATAGAGACAAAGAACAGAGCATCGAGATCGCAGGGCAACAGTTTGGCACGCGTGAGCGCGCGGCACAGCGCCTGCTCGCCGATTTCTTGCGCGACGTCGATCCAGTGGTTGTTGGCGCGGCCCCAGGTTTTCAGGTCGTAGTACTCTTCAATCGGCAAAGCGAGATGACGTTTGTCGACGCCCACGCGAGCCTGGAGACGCTCGAGAAAAATGGGATTATCGACCTTCGGACCCCACTGACGCTGCAAGGCCGAAAGGATTACGCGCTGATCGTATTCGTACGGAGGGAAGGCACTTGCGGCAGCGGCAATCGTCATTAGAGACTCTCGGGCCCCCTCGGGTATTCTACCTGAGCAGGGGAGCGCTGCTACCACTGGAGCAAGATCAGTTCGGCGCAGAAGCCAGGGCCCATGGCGGCCAGCAGGCCGTAGGTTCCGGCGTCGGGACGGCGTTTCTGCATGAATTCTTCGAGCACCGCCAGCACAGATGCGGATGAAAGGTTGCCGCGCCGGCGCAGGCATTCCCAGGAGACGTCTAGAGCGTGATCGGGCAAATCGAGCGCTCGCGCAGTGGCTTCCAAGATGCGTGGGCCGCCGGTATGCAGAACCCAGGCGCCGACATCGGAACGAGAGAGATTGTTCTCCGCCAAAAATTCGTCGACGTCGCTGGCGAGGTTTTGGAAGATGACCTCGGGGACATCGCGCGAAAGGACGATGCGAAAACCCTTTTCAGAAATATCCCAGCCCATGACGTGTTCCGTGTCGGGATAAAAAGCGGAACGAGTGGTGAGAACCTTCGGTCCCCAGGCCTCGCACGCGGCGCCGGCGAGCAAAACGGCGGCTGCGCCATCGCCGAACAGACTTGAAGAGACCATATTGGCAATAGAGGTGTCGTCCTGCTGAAGCGTGAGCGAGCAGAGTTCGACCGAGAGGACGGCGGCCACTTGATCCGGATAAGCGAGGACGTAGTCGGCCGCTCGGGAAATGCAGGCGGCGCCCGCCACGCATCCGAGTCCGAAAATTGGAACGCGTTTGATGGTGCGCGGCAGGTTCATGCGGTTGATCAGACGCGCGTCGATGGAGGGGGCGGAAATGCCAGTAATGGAGGTGAAGAAGACTGCGCCGAGGTCGGAAGTGGAAAGACCGGCGCGCGAGAGAGCGTGGCAGAGCGCTTGTTGGCCTAACTCGGTGCCGACGCGAATCCAGTGATCGTTGGCTTGGCCGAAGGTGTTGAGAGAGTAGTATTGGTCGAGGGGAAGCGCGAGGTAACGGGTTTCGAGGCCAACGCGGGCTTGCAGGCGCTGCATGAAAGCAGGATCGTCGATGCGCGAGGCCCAATGACGTTGCAGGGCTGGCAGCAGGGTCTGCTGATCGTATTTGTAAGGCGGGTAGGCGGTCGCCACGCCGGCGATAGTCATTCGGTTATGTCTCCTCAGAAACTTTATTTCAAGCGGGCGAGTTCCTGGGCGTACAGCCGGTTGTGAGGGAACTCGCGAGCGAGATCGGCGAGAAGCTCAGCGGCTTTCGGGCGATCGTTGGCGCGCAGCGCGGCGACGGCCAGCAACAAGCGGGCGTATGGACTCAAGTAGTGACCTTTTTCAGCGGCGAGCTGCAGATCCTGGATGCCGCGTTCCCGATCGGTCTCGGCGCCATTCATTTTCAGGAGCCACCGAACAGGGGCGGGCTTGATGCTGAGCAGATAATTCTCGACACCCGGGGCGAGATAAGCATCGTAATAAGACGGATCGATAGACAGCAATTTTTCGGCGGTGGCGCGGCTGGTTTTGACGATTCTTAGCGCTTCCAGGTCGCGGCGCTCGATTAGCGAAAGATAGTCAGCCCGCAGACCGAGCGTGAGGATTTTAGCGAACAGGGCGTCGGTTTGTTCCGGAATTTGTGAGAGGATTTTGTCGGCTAGCTGTTCGGCCTTGGCAAGCTGCTCTTCGAAAGCCTGGCGCACGGTGGGATCGGCTACGGCCTTCGGACGGTGCTTGAAGAGGCCGTCGTCTACAAACAACTCCGAGTGCAAGATGTTGAGGCGATCGAACTCGGAGTAGAGGTAGGCGGCGGCGTTGGAGGCGGGACCGATGGGATCCGTCGGATGCTGCCGCTGCCAGCTCGCGAAAGTCTGGTGAGCCTGATCGAACTCGAGGTTGTACATCTGGCGAAAACCGGTTTCGATCTCTCGAACAGGCTGAGTGGGAACGCCGACGGGCGGGGCCGCAACGGCGGCAAAGCTGAAAGCAAGGCAGAGAAGCAGAAAGCGCGTCATCAGATGTTGATTACCCTTCTCGCCATGCCCAACGCTTCGGTCCAGAAGCCGGCCGAGGAGTGGATCTGGTCAACCAGTGTAGCCAAAGAGTGCGTGAATTGGTCGATGTCCCTCTCATCGATCATCAGGGGTGGAGCGGCTTTGAGAACCATGAAATGATTCCCGCAGATTTGAGTGAGAAAACCGGCATCGCGGAAAAGGCGCATAACGATAACCTGGCCGAACATGCCGGGATGGATCTGGTGGAAGGCCTCGAACGGGAGGCGCAGCTTGAGGCTAGCGGGCCTTTGGAATTCGATCCCGTTGAGCAGTCCGGCGCCTCGGATTTCCTTCACCATTTCGTGACCGGCGAGGGCTGCGCGCAGCCGCTGGCGCAGATATTCGCCCATTTCGATAGCGCGCGGGCCGAGGCGCTCCTGTTCGAGAACCTGGATAGTAGCGATTCCTGCGCGCATAGCGAGCGAGTTTTCGCTGAAAGTGGAGGTGTGAACGATGGCGCGTTTCAGCGAATCGTAAACCGAGCGATAGACGTCGTCGGTGAGGAGCAGCACGCCGCTGGGGACCAAGCCGCCGCTGAGGGCTTTGGCGAGCACGACCATGTCGGGGTCGGCCGATGATGATTCAGAAGCTAAGAATGGGCCGGTGCGGTACATCCCAGTTTGCACTTCATCGAGGATGAGCATGGAGCCGTATTTGGTGCACAACGCGCGGACGTTGTGAAGATAGCCGGGCGGCGGGATGCGGATGCCGGCCTCAGCCTGGATCGGCTCGACGATGAAGGCGGCGATTTTTCGGGTGGCGAGCTTCGAATCGAGCTCAGCAAGATCGCCGAAGGGAACGGCGTGGGTATCGGGCAGCAGCGGGCCAAAACCATCGCGCCAGAAGGGGACATCCGCGAGAGAGAGGGCTCCGCAGGTGAGGCCATGGAAGGCTCCACTTGCATAGATGATGCCATCGCGGCCAGTATGAGCTCTAGAAAATTTGATGGCCGCTTCCACGCCTTCACTGCCGGAGCTGCAGAAGAACGCTTTGCGGAGGCGGCCGCCGGCGCGCTCGCACAACATCACGGCGAGTTCTCCCGCAAGATCGCTGACGTGGCTTTGTAACATCGCCGGGCCGCTCGAATCAAGCTCCTGCTGGAGCGCGGCGACGATTTCCGGGTGATTGTGACCGGCGTTGTGAACGCAGTAACCGGAGAGGAAATCGACGATCGAGCGTCCGTCATCGGTGACGAGATGAGCGCCAGAGCAGCGCGTGTAGCGAACGTTCATTTCGAGAACGTTCAGCAGACGTACCCATTGCGGGTTGACGTGATTGGTGTAGGAATTCGGGGTTAGGCGTGCTGGTGCGGCTGCAAGCGACAAGGAGTCCTCGTCATTAAGTTACTTTGGTATTTCCGATCACGCCGGGAGTCCCCGAGCCCGGCGCCTGCATAACACGAGACGTTTCATTTTAAGCGCCGGTTTCGAAAGCTTAACCAGCGGCAGACAATTCCTGGCCGGTTTCGCTGACCGCGGTGAGGTCGGGGATCTCGATTCCGGTGCGGGTACCTTCGCCCGCTTTGCTGTCGATCCACATTTTGTAGTCGTCGCCAAACAGCACCTTTAACCTTTCGTTTACATTACTGACGCCGATACCTTGTTGAAACAAAGTTGCCAGACGATGTTCCGGGATGCCGATGCCATCGTCTTCGACTAACAGATGAAGACGGCCGCCGGGTGCGAGCGAAGTTTGGAGGCGGATCATGCCGCCATCGACTTTGCTGCTCAAGCCGTGACGAATGCTGTTTTCTAGGATGGGCTGGAGCATCATGCTGGGGACAAGACGATCGAGCGTCGCGGGATCGATTTCCTTGACGAAGCGCAGCTTATCGCCGAAGCGGATCATTTCGATGTTCATGTAGTTATCGATGAAAGCGATTTCGTCGCGGAGGGGAGTGAGGTTGTCGGTCTTGCGGAGCAGGCGGCGCAGGATGCTGGAGAGGCGATAGACGACGCTGCGGGCCTGATCGGGGTTGGTGCGGATGAGCGATGAAACCGAGTTGAGCGTGTTGAAGAGGAAGTGCGGGTTGATCTGGCTGGTGAGCGCGGCGAGGCGCGCTTCGTTCAGGCGAAGCTGCTGAGCTTCGATTTTTTTCTCATTGCGCGCGTTATTCCAGATTTTGAGCGGAAGGACGACGGCGAATATCGAGCTAAGGCAGATGGCGATGCCAGTGGCGAGGTGAGCGCCGCGCCAGATATCGGGCATGAAAACGCCGGCGCGCGTGAAGACCTGGTGGATGGAGACGCGCAGGAGTTCCATGGAGACGATGGTGAAGAGGCAGCCAAGCTGGAAGAGAATGCGGAGCTGATATTGGCGCTGGCGCCAGCGTTTGGGATTGAGGCTGATGAGCACGGAGAATCGCCAGATGTCTTCCTTTTCGGGGGCGAGGTCGCGAAGGAGTCCGCCGAGAACGCCGACGCCAGCGAAGAGCGGCATGGACATCAGCTCACCGCGAATCACTGCGGGGATGGAGATGAGAACGCCGGCTAAGAGGCCGCTGATGTAGCCGCCAACCATGCCGGCGGTGAGGCTGCCTTCCAGGCCAAGGTCGACGGCTTGGTATCCGGCATTGACGAGGCGCAAGGTGACGCAGGTACCGTGTGGTGCGGCGAAGCTGAGCGCGAGCTGGACGCGCTGGAGGAGCGTGCGCTCTTCGCGCATGAGCATGCGTTGGAAGGCGGCGAACCGGGAGAGGATGCTGGCGAGGGATGCGGCGACGGCGACGCGGAGGAGCAAGGTGGCGAGATGTTGGGCGTCGAGCATCTGGGGTCATTATATGGGGAAATGGAGAGCTATTCGCGGCTGCAGAGGATGGCGGCCGTGTCGCGGCGGCCATGGATGACCGCGAATGACGCAAAGCGATTTTTCGTGCACTGCATAAGCGATGAGGTAGTTGTGCGCGCGGACAAAGCGCATTGGCCGTGCGGTGAGGTTGGGGCGGCGATGGCCTTGATTTGGAAATGAGGCTAGCCGTCGAATTCGAGAAAGGATTTCGGCGATCAGACGATCGGCAGCATCCGCGCTGTCGGCGCTCACGAACTCCCATTTCATTCAGATCGCCGCGGGCTTCCGGGTAGAAGTCGCAACCGATCACGAACCGGACTGCGAGCGGCGCACGGCGGCGCTTTTTTCACGAAAATGTGCTTCGACTTCATCGGCGGGAATCGGATTCACGCGGCCAGCCTGCAGGTCGTCATAACGGGCGTCGAGGAGGTCGCGCGTATACGCAAGTTCGTCAAAATATCCTTCGATGACACGTTGAACAAGCCGATCGGCTGTTCCAGTCCCATTCAATTTGGCTAGCTACTCGAGCTTCTCTTAGGTCTCGGGAGTGAAGTGGACTTGCATGCTTCAAGACAGGGGGAGAACGCGCCTGAGGCAAGCGAGTCCTAGCTAAGTGCAGGAGAAAGTTACGCTGAATTTCGGCGGAATATGTGTCATGAGAGGTCGCCTTCGACTTCGCCGATTAGTACGCAGCACGGGGACGACCACCAAGAGAGCCACGATGTTGGTATCAATCACCAGCCGGAGCGCGATCATCCACGCTTACGCTCGGCAGCACGCGCGGCCTTGATTTCCTCGTCAACCTGGCGCGATGTCAGCTGTCCGTGCCCTTGCGCTGCGATTCCCGCCGATTATGCACAACACGTCCGGTTCGGGAGCGGCAAGGCGTACGTAGTCGCAGATGCTTAGCAGCACCGCCTTGGGCGTGCCACGCTTCTCAATCACAAGCGAGTGGTGCTCATCCTCAACGCGACGCAAGAGCTTGCCAAAGCCGGTGTGGGCGGAGAGCGCGCATACCACGATACTGTTGTTCTTGCCTGGCTGCATGATCCACTCTTCAGTTCAGCTATCTGAACTGTTCAGTCGTGCGGCAGCCCGGATGTCGCGCGGTTTGTTTATCTGGCGGCCGTTAAAGGCCCGCGGCGATGCCGTTGAACAGTTGTGCGAGGCAGCGGGTGCTTTTTCCCAGTCGAACATCTGGCCCTGGATGTCGACTTCGGCGTGGACCGTTACGGCGGCAGGCTGGCAGTGGAAGGTGAGCATGAGCGTGGCGGCGAGGCTGAGAAAATCGGACGGGACTTCGCAAATCAGAACGCAGCCGTCGGTGGCTTGGCGAGCTTCCTGAATTTTGTAGCCGTCGCGGGCGAGGGTGCATAACGCGGCGATGACTCGGCCAGTGGGGCGAGCGTACTGTTCGGCGCGGGATTTTCCAGTGTGGATTCGGAGGCGGCCGCCGAGTCTTTCGAAAAAAATTCATCAAGGGCGTCAGAGGAACCTTCACCGGCCGAAGGCTTCCGAAGGCCTCGACGAATTCCTCGCCGGTCATGTGATAGGCGGGCGGTTTTTGCTTGGCTAGCCCTCTCTGTCAGCCGCCGCATCGCCAGCTCCCGCTCCCATTCCCGCCGATTGGCGCAACGACATCGACTACGACGCGTTGATCCACAACCGCGAAGAGCCGGCGCCGCTGACGCTGCCTAGGCCAGCTTCAACCAAGTGCAGAGGAGCGCCGCAATTCCGGCAGAATTTCCTGCTCGATTCCTTGCCGCATTCGCTCAAAACACAGTAGTGATTTTATCACTGAATTTACGAGGAAATTCGGTCAAAACAGGCCGGGAATAAGCCCGACCTGGCGCGGCGGGCCCAGACAGTGAGGTCGCGATTGTCACGGCGCGGAGTCGATATATGTTGTCAATCGATAGCACTGGCAACCGTAAGGCCGAACTTGTTGCAGGTGAAGCGAGTGGCGAACTACTTCGCTTTCAAGTGCCCTAGCTCACTGAATTTCGTGCCTTCCCAAACCAGGTAGTAAACGTCTGGATGATTCTTGCCGTCTCGCCACGAAATTCGAACCGCAGCGAGTGATGAAGAGCCTGCTGTCGACATGGAATTCATCGCCGGTCCCTTCGAAGAGCGCCGCGCAGGAGATCCACCGTTGCCACACTTCACCGTTCCCGCTGAGCGACAGCGGGTAGACCGCCGGTCTGAAGATCAATGACTGCACTGGCTCCGCAGAGGAAGCCACACCCCCTGCACACGATCCTGTAGTGGCCTGCAAAATGGGGTGGTTGTTTAGACGCCTCTGTCAGACATGTTCGGAACATGCGCTCCGAACTCGTAAGCAGTTTGACAGGCGCCGGGGGTCCGTGCCAATCGGTGCGTGCGGGATAGTCGACGAACTCAGGAATGCGGGTGGCTGCGAGCACGAACAATGATAGTGGGACGCAAATCACCATGGCCGTCGGCCACGGGGAACAACTCCGGATTCGTGCAAGAGGGCAAGCTTCGTGCGTGGTGTTGCCGACGATCATTATAATGAAAGCGCAATTCCTGCTCATGCTAACCAAGGTTGCCGAGGCGAATTTTCCCAGTAGGTTCGGGCATTTTCGCATTTACGGTTTCGAAGGGCTTTACTGCGGCGAGATCGAAGAATGCGTGGTGCTGAGCATGGGGGATGTGGCGGCTGGCGGCGAGCCTCCGCTGGTCAGGATTCATTCGCAGTGCCTGACGGGCGATGTATTTCACAGCTTGCGGTGCGATTGCCGGTCGCAGCTCGAGCTGTCGCTGAATCTGATCGCCGAGGAAGGGCGCGGGCTGCTGATTTACGAGCACCAAGAAGGGCGCGGGATCGGGCTGCTGAACAAACTGCGAGCGTATGAGTTGCAGGATGACGGCGCCGATACAGTGGAAGCGAACGAGCGGTTGGGATTCAAGGCGGATCTGAGGGACTACCAGATGCCGGGCGAGATTCTGCGGTATTTTCATGTGTCGAGTGTGAGGCTGCTGTCGAATAATCCAGACAAGATCGCGGCGCTGGAGCAGGCCGGGGTGCACGTGGCGGAGAGGATTCCGTGCATCGTGGCGCCGCATGAGTCGACTGAGGGGTATCTCAGGACGAAGAAACAGAAGATGGGGCATTTGTTGGATTAGCGTCATGTAACAACCTACGCGGACTGTTTGGCGCTCGCATTCGTGCCGTTGGGACAATCGTGTCGAAACCAGATATCTGCTTAATGGAACAATCTGTGTCGGCATGAGGTGCCGACACGGCACGCAAAAGTGCGTGCGCCACGGGCCGGTACGCGAGACTTTCGTGCCTCGGAGCCATGAAACTTGAAGAGTCCGTTTGGCCGCATCCCTTCGGCGCGCTTAAGCATCCAAAAAAGGCGGGCTTTATTAGATCACCCGATTGTCGAGGGACAAACGGGTGATAACATTAGAGATACTGTAATGTCGGCAGCAACGAGCATCAAACCGCCGGTGTCACGCCTGGTAGCGACGGACCTGCTTCAGCTCATCGGCAACACGCCGCTGATCCGGCTCGAACGGATCGCGAGCGAATTTCCGGGTGTGGAGATCTACGGTAAGGCAGAATTCTTCAATCCGGGCGGATCGGTGAAAGACCGCGCGGCGCTCAACATGATTCTGGACGGCGAGCGCACCGGAAAATTGACGCGCGATCGCGTGATTCTGGATTCGACCAGCGGCAATACGGGAATCGCGTATGCGATGATCGCGGCATATCGCGGATATAGGGTGAAGCTGTGTCTGCCGAAGAATGCGTCGATGGAGCGCAAGCACGTGCTTCAGGCATATGGCGCGGAGATGGTCTTCAGCGATCCGGGCGAGGGGTCGGATGGAGCGATCCGGTTGTGCCGCCAAATTTATAATGAAGATCCGGATCGATATTTCTATCCCGATCAATACAACAATCCCGCGAATTGGAAGGCGCACTACGATGGGACCGCGCTCGAGATTCTGGCGCAGACCGATCGGCGAATCACGCACTTCGTAGCGTGCATGGGAACGAGCGGGACGTTCGTTGGGAATTCGCGGCGGCTACGCAAAGAGGTTCCTGGGATTCGTTGTGTTTCGGCGCAGCCCTCGACGGGATTTCACGGACTGGAAGGCTTGAAGCACATGCCGACCGCGATCGTGCCAGGAATCTACGATCCGGACTTGGCGGACGAGAATGTCTGGATCGAAACCGAAGACGCGTACGCGATCTGCCGGCGGCTGGCGCGCGAGGAAGCGGTGCTGGCTGGGATCTCGTCGGGCGCGAATCTGGTGGCGGCGTGCAAAGTGGCGCGCGGGTTGGCCGAGGAAGGCAAGGGCGGAGTAATCGTAACGGTGCTGTGCGACGGGGCGTACAAATACTTGAGCGAGTCATTCTGGACGGAGCCGCACTGAGCGATGCTCCGCGTTGAGAAACAGGCGTGGGACGCGATGGTGTCGCACGCCGAGAGGATCTTCCCGAAAGAGTGCTGCGGGGTGATGGTGGGTTCGGACGGCGTGGTGAAAGAAGCCGTGCCGCTGGCGAATGTTTACACCGGGCCGCAGGAAGACTTTTTCGTGATGGATCCGATGGACTTGAACCGCGTGGATCGCGAGTCGCGCGAGAGAGGGTTGGACGTGCTGGGCGTGTTCCATTCGCATCCCGATTGCGACGCGTATTTTTCCAAGCGCGATCTCGAGAACTCGTGTTCCTGGTTCTCCTACGTCGTGTTATCGATAAAGAACGGGCGTTTCGATCATGCGAATAGCTACCGGCCCGATTTCAACCAAAAGGAAGCGCCCAAGGAAGAGTTGATCTATGGCTAAAGTTTTGATTCCCACGCCGCTCAGGCAGTATGCGGGCAAGCAGGATTCGGTGGAGCTGCAAGGCGGGACCGTTGGCGAAGTGCTCGCATCGCTGACCGCGGAGTACGGCGATTTGCGGCGGCATTTGTACACGGACGAAGGCAAGCTGCGTAGTTTCGTCAACGTGTACGTGAACGACGACGATATCCGGTATCTGAACAAAGAGGCGACGCCGGTGAAGGACGGCGATACGGTGTCGATTGTGCCGAGTATCGCGGGCGGAACTTCAGGTGTGGAAGCGCCGCCGGCGGCGTTGTCGAAAGATGAGATTCTGCGGTACAGCCGGCATTTGATCATGCCCGAGGTCGGCATGGACGGGCAGTTGAAGTTAAAGAACGCCAAGGTCGCGCTGATCGGCACGGGCGGGCTGGGTGCACCGCTGGGAATGTATCTGGCGGCGGCAGGCGTGGGGCGGATCGGGCTGGTGGATTTCGACGTCGTCGATTTTACGAATCTGCAGCGTCAGGTGATCCACGGCACGAAAGACGTCGGACGCAAGAAGCTGGATTCCGCGGCCGAGACAATGCTCGACATTAATCCGTATGTCGAGATTGATCGGCATGAAGTGGCGCTGACGAGTGAGAACGCGCTCGAGATTTTGAAGGACTACGATTTGGTGGTGGACGGGACGGATAATTTTCCGACGCGGTACTTGGTAAACGATGCGTGTGTGCTGTTGAAGAAGCCGAACGTATACGGATCGATTTTCCGGTTCGAGGGTCAGGCGACTGTGTTCGCGTATCCGGGCGGGCCGTGCTACCGGTGCTTGTATCCTGAGCCACCACCTCCAGGATTGGTTCCGAGCTGCGCAGAGGGCGGTGTGTTGGGAATTCTGCCGGGCGTGATCGGGCTGATTCAGGCGACAGAGACGGTGAAGCTGATCTTGGGATCGGGCGAGCCGCTGGTGGGCCGGTTGCTGTTGTACGATGCGCTGGCGATGCGGTTCCGCGAGCTGAAGCTGCGACGGAATCCGGATTGTCCGGTGTGCGGGGATCATCCGACCATTCACGAGCTGATCGATTACCAGCAGTTCTGCGGCGTTCCGAATCAGGCGCATGAGCCGGCGCCGGCAGAAGGCGAGATCGATCCGGTGGAGGTGAAGGCGAAGATCGATCGCGGCGAACCGTTCGTGCTGATTGATGTGAGGGAGCCGCACGAGTATCAGATTTGCCGGATTCCCTATGCGCGGCTGATTCCGTTAGGCGATTTGCCGAAGCGGGTGAATGAGCTCGATTCCGCCGACGAGATTGTCGCGCATTGCAAGAGCGGCGTGCGCAGCGCGAAGGCTGTGGACTTCCTGAAGCAGGCCGGGTTCAAGAAGGTGCGCAACATGAAAGGCGGGATCCTGGCGTGGAGCGACAAGGTGGATCCAAGCGTCGCGAAGTATTGAGGCCGTCGCGTGGTGGAACGGTTTATTCGTGAGGAGAGCGGGCGTCGCGGCTGATCTTGTTGGAGAGATCGTGGAAGTTCGACCATTCGCCTTGTTGCGATTCCTGGAGCATGACGCCGCCATCGACGCAGGCAACGCTAAGCAGGCAGAGAATTGCAACAAGAAGAGCGGCAAGGTTTCGCATAAATTGATACTCTAGCATAGAGGCGTGAGCCGGAAGCGCGGGCCGCTCGCGTGAGTATAATGAAGCTTAATGGCGCTATCGTCTAACGGTTAGGACGGAGCCCTCTCAAGGCTTAAATACGGGTTCGATTCCCGTTAGCGCTACCAATTTTTCAAACACTTACGGGCGACAGGGTATCACGCGAGATCACGCGCAGCCGCCAGCATAGCTTCCCGAGATCGCTATCCGCCAGCTACGACGTCGCGCGACTGTTGCACTGCCCAACAAACGAGCAGGGACTAAGCCGGGTTAGACTTGCGGATTCCAAGCTGAATCGCTCGAGTATTGTCCACAGGGATTCAAAGCTGGAACCTGACCATCTGTCTGGCAGGTAGATGCGCGGGTCTGAAAGGAAGCGATGGAGATCGGACGCCTGCCTACCCGGCAGGTGCTCTCCAACATTCTGGCTCCAACTAGATCCCACACCTACCTCAAGCTGAACGTCGGTGTCCCGGGATGGCCTTCACGGGTCGAACTCGCTGAAATTACGCTGCGGACTTGTCTGTCGCGACGGCAGTCAACCGTCCACGATCATCGATAACAGATCCACTGTTCGATCATATTACTGACTGTGCCCGTGCGAGATCATTGGCCTGCCCAGGTCTCGTTGACGAGCAGCCGGAGATCGTGCGCAAAATCATCGTCACCCACGCCAACCGGATAAATGACATGGGCTAGATTGTCTTTTGTATACGCCAGTACAAACGAGGCGTGACCCACATCGTATGCTCCGCCCGGACGCACGGCTGACTTCTTGGCCGGCGGAATTTTAGCAGCAATCTGAGCGGCGTCGACCGCCGCTTGACTTCCCGTGAGTCCTATAAAGTCCTTGTTGAAGTGATCGAGATAGTTGCGTAATACCTGAGGACTGTCGCGGTCTGGATCGGTGGTGACAAAAACGACCTTGAATTGACTGGCGACTTCCTGCGGCAGAGTTTTGAGAGCCTGCGCGATCATGTGCATCTGCATTGGACACATATCCGGGCAATAGGTGTAACCGAAGAACAAAAGCGTCGTGGATCCCTGCGTCTTCAGCGCAAAATCGAATTGCGAATTGGATGTGTCTGTCAGCGTGAACTTCGGCTTCGGTAGGGGCGGCGAGACCATTCCGCCCCGATAAAACAAAGGCCCGCCGTCTGCGGCCCCTGGCTGCTTCTTAAGTTCCTGTGCTCCTCCATCGCAAAAAGCTCCCAACAAAAAGGGCACAGTCCACAGGCATCTATAGAATCCTTGAATCTTCATTTGACCAACGCAACTCTAGGGCAGAACCACGACTTCGCCGACCATTCCGTCCACGTCATGAAGGGCGCAGTGGTAGTAGTAGTTCCCTGGCTTATTGAAGGTTATAGTGATCCGTGTTGTTCCTGGGGGCAGTTGAGGATCTCCCGTACGGTCCGGAGCTTGCGCCTGAAGAAACCCGGAATTCAAAAAGACCGCGGCGTTGTACGTTTGGGCTGGATTGCTTTCGGGCCCGAAGTCGGAATCGCATTGTTTAGCAGGAGCAGGCGAACAGGCAATCGTAGCGGTTCGCGTGCCATCTGCAGCCGGAGCGCTGAGCCCAGCGGGAACTGGAGGAATAAAGTTAGCAGGCTCCGTTCCGAAAGTAACGGTATGCGGTTCCGTTGGATCAAGATTAGTCCACGTGACGGATTGCCCTTGATGGATGAAAATGGTCTGATTCAGAAACCGCACAACGGCCCCGTATTGAAGTCCTCCGCCGGTCGCAACAATCGTGCCAATACCGGCAGTCACGGCGTTTGATGGAGAAAAAAGCGAGCCGAACTGCAGCGCTTCGCCGCTCAACAGGATCTCGTTCGCTTCTTGCTGCCCTTGCTGATCATAGAACTGTTGCGTATGGAGGAGAGCTTGGTTCGTGTTGTTATTTGAAAGAACGTGAACCGTTCCATTCATGTCCGTGTGCACTAGACAAACTAGCTTGTAATTGCCAGCAGTAGGAAACGTCACGGTAAAAGTAGCCGGAGCTACCTCCCCGGACTGGGTGGAAGCACACACAGAGCCGTTGTAGCTCGCCGCTGCTGCGACGGTGCAGCTTACGCCCTGCACTACGAACGGGGGTCCAGCGGGCGGTGGCGCCAACGGACGCACTTGTTCAGCTCCGCCAGGTGGCTGTGTCAAGAGAGTGACCGTGTGGATCTCGTTTTTCGGAACAAATGTCCATTTGATACTGTCGCCTTCTAAGATCCAAAGTTCATTCGGAAAGAAGGCGTCCGCCTCCACGGACTCGCTCGGGGTCTCGGCTCCGACCTTGGCTTGGTACGTCGTCGCGCCTTTTGCTACTTCCGGAGCCATCATGATCTCCCCGAGCAGCAACCAGCCGGCGATGCTCAAGCAAGTGATGGTCAAATGTTTCATGGACACTCCTCGTTTAGGGTAGGCCGAAGTCATTACGGCCGATGTTCAGATGCAGCGCTATTCTACACTTCAAAACTGCTGAGCGTAAATGCTTGCAAACCAGATTGAGAGTACTAGTATTCGATCCACCTTAGGAGTTCAATCAATTGTGAGCTAATTTAGGAAGGACTCAGTCGCGCGAATCGTCAAACAGGGCATAGCAATCCTGTGAGCGCGAATCCCGCCGTTACCCTTGACGCCGACCGGGAGTGGGTGTAGTCTTGCGCTCAACGCGATAACACCGCGGCAAAGAAGCGGCGATGAATTGGTACTTATCGGAACCGACTTCGATGGAGAGCAT
>Ga0126371_10000763_pt1 | contig 26893 bp, 28 predicted proteins | sample PanSoiMetaPlot_4_FD_110145 | JGI IMG/M metagenome (GOLD analysis project Ga0126371, IMG submission 110145) | Tropical forest soil microbial communities from Panama - MetaG Plot_4 | ecosystem: Environmental > Terrestrial > Soil > Tropical forest > Bulk soil | place: Panama | collected 2016-02-17 | reverse complement strand
TAGCGGCCCAGCCAAAGATCAGTACTCAGTTGCTGGTATCCAGTCCAGAAAACCCGCTGGCTGGTGAACTTGCAAGACGGTAACAACTGAAGGCCAGGAGCCCAAATAAACCATGGCTACTTTAGTGACGCCGACCGACAAAGCTGAGAAGGTTGAGAAGAAGAGTCCGCCAGTGACCGATGAGAAGACGGAGCGGAAGCAACGTCCGCGGACGGATGAGAAGTTCAAGATTTTCAGCGGCACGGCCAACGAACCATTAGCCGATGAGGTCTGCCACTTTCTCGGGATGCAACGCGGCCAGGCGCAGGTCACGCGCTTTGCCGATGGCGAGTGCTACGTACAGATTCAGGAGAACGTGCGGGGCGCCGATGTTTTCGTGATGCAGCCCACGTGCCGTCCGGTGGACGAGCACCTGATGGAGCTGTTGCTGATGATTGACGCGCTGAAGCGCGCGTCGGCGCGGCGCATCACGGCGGTGATCCCGTACTTCGGCTACGCGCGGCAAGATCGCAAAGACAAGCCGCGAAGCCCGATCTCGTCGAAGCTGGTGGCCGATCTGCTGACGGCAGCGGGGGCACATCGGGCGTTGATTGTGGACTTGCATACGCCGCAGCTGCAGGGATTTTTTAATATCCCAGTGGACCATTTGTTTGCGTCACCGGTGCTGGTGGATCACTTCCGCAAGCTGGCATTGCCGAGTTTGACGGTGGTTTCGCCGGATGCAGGCGGCGTGGAGCGTGCCCGGTTCTTCGCCAAGAAGGTAGATGCTGCCCTGGCGATTGTCGACAAGCGGCGTGTCGAGATGAATGTGGCCGAGATCATGCACGTCATCGGCGACGTTCACGGACGAACGTGTTTGATCATCGACGACCTGATCGATACGGCCGGGACGTTGGTGAAGACAGCGGCGGCATTGATGTCGAACGGCGCGACGCAAGTGTATGCATGCGCGTCGCATGCGGTGCTCTCGGGACCTGCGGTCGAGAACATCAGGAATTCGGTGATCAAGCAAGCGGTGGTGACGAATACCATACCGTTAACTCCGGAAGCCGATGCAGCGCGGACGGAAAAGGGAGGCAAGATTTCGGTCCTCTCGATTGCGGGATTGATTGGCCGGGCGATTCAGGCCAATCACGAAGAGACTTCGGTCAGTAAGTTGTTTATGTAACCAGAATTTCCGGCGTCCTCTGCGGCCGTTCTCAGTGGCCTCAGCGGTAAAAGCTCTAACCGCTGAGTTCGCTGAGCCATGGCAGAGAATCGCCGAGCAAGAACTGGGAACTGATTACTCGATAGGAATTCAATCTTATGGCGACTGCTTTAGAAACGAACGTATTGGAAGCACAGACACGCGAGCCCGGAACCAAGAATGAGGCGCGGCGCGTGCGGCGTGATGGGAAGATTCCGGCTGTGGTTTATGGAGCGGGCAAGGACTCGCTTCCGATCACGGTGGACCCGCGCGTGGTAACGCGGATCTTGAACTCTGAGGCGGGCCACAACACGATTTTCGATCTCTCACTCAATGGTGAGAAGACCAAGGCCATGATCGTCGACTGGCAATATGAACCGATCAAGGGCCGTCTGCTGCACATCGATCTCAAACGGATTGCCCTCGATAAAGTGCTGCGCGTCAGCGTTCCGATCTTCCTGATCGGAGAGGCTGCCGGCGTGAAGCAGGAGGGCGGCATTCTGGAGCAGATGCTTCGTGAGGTCGAACTGGAGTGTTTGCCAGCGGACATCCCGAGCCACATCGATGCCGATGTGACTCATCTGACCTTCGGTAAGGTGCTGCGCGTTGCGGATCTGCCACATTCGGCCAAGATCAAGTTCCTGACCGACGAGAACCAGCCGGTAGCGCACGTGACCTCGGTGAAGGAAGAAGTGACGGTTACGCCCGAGGCGGCGGCTGCGGAAGCTGCGGCTGCTCCGGCCGAGCCCGAAGTCATCAAGAAGGGCAAGCAGGAGACCGAGGAAGAAGGCGCCGAGGCTGCTCCGGAGAAGGCAGAGAAGGCAGAGAAGAAAGAGAAGAAGTAGTGCTCGTGTGGGGACGGGCGCCCGCGCTCGTCCGGTCGAGCGAAAGCTCGGCTTTAGGAGCTGCATGCGGCTCCGGCGGACGAGGACGTCCGCCGCTCCACGTTGTGAGTTTGGGTTCGGGATGGTGGCGTGAAACTGATTGTTGGTCTCGGCAATCCCGGAATCGAATATCAGTTCACGCCGCATAACTTAGGCTTTCTGGCGATCGATCGCATCGCTGGAGACCTGGGAGTGGAAGTACGAAACCGGCAGTGCCGGGCGCAGACCGCGCGAACCGTGCTTGCCGATCAGATGGTGCTGTTGGCGAAGCCCGAGACGTTCATGAATTTGAGTGGCCTCTCGGTGAGGGATCTGCTGCGGGAGTACGAGGCTAGTCCGGAATCGGACCTGATTGTGATCCAGGACGAGCTGGACTTTCCGCTAGGTACGCTGCGGATTCATAGGCGGCGCAGCTCGGCGGGGCACAACGGCATCGAGTCAATCATCGGTGCGCTCGACACGCAGGACTTTTTGCGGGTCCGGATTGGAGTGGCGCCAGAGGGGAAATTAGCAGACGGCGCAGCGTACTTGCTGGCCCCGATGAAGAAGAAGGATCTGGAAGTAGTCGACGGCATGCTCGATACGGCCGCCGAAGCGGTGAAAGTGATTTTGCGAGAAGGTCCGGCGGCGGCGATGAACCGCTTTAACCGGAAAGAGGAAAGTGGCCAGTGATCAGTTGTCAGTGGCCAGGAAGAACGCAGATTTTGCTGGTCACTGACCACTTGTCACTGACCACTGGGTTTGGAGATAACGAATGAATCGTACCTATGAACTGATGTTCATCGTCCGGCCGGATATGACAGACGAGGATCTGGACAAACTGATTTCGACGCTGCAATCGGCTGTGCCGACATCGGGCGGCAAGGTTGTAAAGGTCGAAAAGATGGGCAAGCGGCGTCTGGCTTACACTGTGCGGCGCTTCCATGACGGCATTTACGTGCTGATGGTCGTCGAGGGCGGCGGACCTGTTATTCACGAACTGGAGCGCCGTCTGCGTGTGACTGAGCCGGTCATTAAGTTCCTGACCGTGCGTGTCGACGAGGAGCAGAAGCGCCTGGACAAGATCAAGAAGCTGCGCGACGCGAAGAAGAAAGTAAGCGCGCAGCCGGCGCCGGCTGCGGAAGAAACCGCGGCAGTTCCGGCAGCGGAGACTCCGGCGAGCGCGTAGAACCGGCCGCGAGATTCGCGGTACTGGCGGGGGAAGCAGATTCCTCCCTTCGGTCGGAATGACAAAAGCATTGGGTCGGAATGACACAGGATTGAACGTCGCTGGATTGTGCGACTAGGAACAGGAGAGTTATGGCAGACGAGACGAAAGCACCAGAGCAAGCGGCGTCGAGTGAGCGGCCGCCGCGGAGTGAAGGCGGAAGGCCGGGCGGAGATCGTCCGAGGTTCGGTGGTCCGGGACGTGGACCGGGCGGACCGGGGCGCGAGGGTGGACCGGGCGGACGCAAGTTTTTCCGGCGCAAGAAGGTTTGCAAGTTCTGCGTCGAGAAGATCGAAGACATCAACTACAAGGACTACCGGCTGCTCGGACAGTTCGTCGCCGAGAGCGGCAAGATCGTGCCGCGCCGCCTGACGGGCGTGTGTGCACCGCATCAGCACCGGTTGTCGTCGGCGATCAAGCAGGCGCGCAATATTGCACTGCTTCCGTTTGCGGGAAGAGCGTCTTAAGACGCCGTTTTTGGCTTTTGGCTCTTAGCTCTTGGCTCACTCGAGTCAGGTTCAGGGTCAGGCCAAAAGCTAAGAGCTAAAAGCCAAGAGCGAAGAGCGAGGTTTTTCATCATGGAAGTCATACTCAAAGAAGACGTAGCAAAATTGGGATCCCGCGGCGATGTGGTGAAGGTCGCGGAAGGATACGGACGGAATTTCCTTTTGCCGCGCAAACTGGCCATTGAGGCCAACGAGGGCAACAAGGCGGTCATCACCCAGATGAAGGCGGCCGCCGTGCGCCGCTCCGCGAAAGAGAAGGCGCAGGCCGACGAATTGGCGAAGCAGTTCGAGGGCGTCTCGGTGACGTTCAACCGCAAGTCGGGCGAGCACGATCAGCTGTTTGGATCGGTGACCTCCAGCGATCTGGCCGACGGGCTGACCAAGAAGGGATTCAACGTTGATCGCCGCAAGATCCAGCTGCATGAGCCGCTGAAGACCCTTGGCGAATTCACGGTTCCCGTCAAGCTGCACAAGGACGTGACGGCACACCTGAAGGTGGTAATCGAGAAGGAAGCGGCGACCGAGTAACGCCGGTATTGCGGGTAGCTGAACCCTGCGCTGCAGCTCCCAGGCTGAGAAAAGGGCACGTGTCGCGCTCAGGCGGCTTCGTCCTTAGTCGGGCGCCACAGTTCCAGGCGCGCCGTCAGTCTCGAAGTAAGCTCATCGACAAAGGCAGTTCGATCAACAAGCGTCAGGAACTCTCCATTATTACTGACGCGCGCGCCGTATGGCGTTTTGCAGTGCAACAGGAATTTCGCCTCTGTCTTGCGATCCTCGGAGGCGATGATGGTCTCTTTGTGCAAGCCGTCACCGAGGATCTTCTGTACCAACTCGCCCGTTAGCCACGTTCCATATTCGGTGCTGTTACCCAGCACCGCCCAGCTTCTAGTCTCGTTGGGAACCACCGCTCCTAGTGGCGGAGCCATGCCTAGATAGGCTTCGACGTCCTGCACAAAGAGACGGACCACGCTTTCGGCCACCTGCGGATCAAGCGTTCCGTAGTTGCTCACGACGAAAGAGGACCCAACCTGATGGACCAAACTCGCCGAATAGGCATTGGCATAGGCCTGTTCCAGCCACGGCTGATCCTTCGCCAGCGCCCACCGTACCGCATCGGGATTTGCTCCTCCGAGAAACTTGGGAACAAAGCCGTCAAGGAAGACGATCGCACGAATTGATTTCATCCGCTGGAGCATCAGCCCGAAGATGGACAACCTTGAGGTGATCCATTCGTTTCCCCTTCCCAGGCTGATCACCACGTATTCGCGTGTGCCGGGTTCACGCAGCATTTTGAGCAGCGTAGTCTTTGCACTGTCGTTGGTGATCGTGGTGGGATCTGCCGTTTTGAAGAGCAGAACGTCGTCGCCGATCGCAGCCCGCTGAGCAAAGGGCAGCTTAATTCCCAAGCCCGCGATGGAGATCTCTCCTCCGCCGCTCCCAAAGTTCTCGATGATTTCGTTTGAGAGAAGGACGGAACAAAAGCCACGCCAGCGTGATCGTCAGCGGCCACATCACGTTCTGAATGAGACCAACCCACTTGCCTGTGCGATCATGCGCTTCACCGCGTTGCGTACGATCGATTTTGGTGGGAAGGGGTTGCTCCTGATGCACGATAGTGGTATTGCCCAAGAGGGTCAGGGCAAATAGGGATAAGAGCAAGCAAGAGATGCGCACAGGGATTAGCTGGGCAGAAGTCAGGAGAAAAGGCGTGCAGTATAACAATGTCGGAAGTCACGGACAACCCGTTTGGAATCAGTAGTCGCTAGAACAGGACTTTCATCGCTATGGGTGTGCTCAAGGCCCATGGGAACGCATTTAGGGGATAGGAATCAGGGCGACCGCTGACCAGGTTTTGCCCAATAATCAGGGCACTTTCCTTGCCAATCTGGCACCCCAAACTGTATCCCACTGTTGTGTTTCCCCTCTAAATCTTTGTCCCAGAATCACCTAGATGCTCCACAAATACTTTGTAAAGCCTATAATTTGTGCTCACGGAACGGGGGACTCTCCGTCTATTCCTGTGCAAGCCCGGATGACATTAAAACCCGGGCAGTAGAGGAAGCGACGCAAAATGCCGGCCGGTGTGTGGGCAGTACCATTTTCGGTTGGCGGACGGGCCCACTCGAAAGAGAGTGAGTTAACAGAGAGAGTCAAGAACCAGAACCCCCCGCGGGGTTGCATGGCCGGGCTAGATCGCCAGGTACAAGATCGGCGCATCGATGACACGATGCTGATCCGCGAGGCGCAGCGAGGAAACCGCGCCGCCTTCGAGGAACTCGTCCGTCATTACGATCAAGCCGTGTTGCGGCTGGCCCTGCATCTCACCGGAACTGAACACGACGCCCAGGACGTGTATCAGGATGCCTTCCTCAAAGCTTACAAAAACATAGGCAGCTTTCGTTTCGAATGTTCCTTCTATACATGGATTTACAGGATCGTAACCAATCTGTGCCTCGATCATCTGCGTAAGAAGAATGTGCGCAAGGAGGATGCACCGGTAGCGAAGGATTCTGACGGCGACGAATATGACCTGCTGGATCAGGTGGCAGATGGACGGGCAGGTGCGAATCCCGAGAGGGACTTGATGCGGCGCCAGTTAGGCGCGCGGATTGCGGGAGCGCTCGAGAAGCTGACTCCGCGCGAGCGAATGGTGTTCGAGTTGAAGCATTATCACGGACTGAAGTTGCGTACGGTGGGCGAGATTTTGCATACGACGGAAGAGACCGCCAAGAACACACTCTTCCGGGCCACACAGAAATTGCGTGGGGCATTGGCGGATATGAGGTGAGCTAGTCGCAAGTCCGAGCCCTGAGTCGTGAGCAAGGCGCGAAAGAACAGATCATGACTCCTGACTCGGGACTCAAGACTAGCGAAGGTGAAACTATGAAGTGTGAATGGGTTCGAGAAAATATCGTGCTTCACGTTTATGGCGAGCTGGCAGATGATGCGCGTCATGAACTGGAACAGCATGTATCGCGTTGCGCCGACTGCGCACTGGAATTGAAGGCCGAGCAGAATTTTCACGAGCTGCTCTCGCAGGATCGCGCGGCTGAACCGACGCCGAATCTGTTGGCGTCTTCGCGTATGCGTCTGCAAGAGGGCCTCGAAACAGCGCAGCAGGGAAACTTCTTTAGCCGCTTCGCATTCGATCCGACCACCTGGCTGCGTCAGGTACGATTCTCGCCCGCTCTGGCTTCGGTGATTCTGATCTTTGGTTTTGCTGGCGGCGTTGGAGCCACGTACAAGATGTACAGCCACTCCGGAACAGAAATCATTACACCGATCGCGACCACCCCTTCAGCCACTGGCGCTCCGCTGGAAGCCTCCGTCTCTGGTATCGATTCCGTAACTCCAATCCCAGGCACCGATCAGGTCACCATCAAATACAACACTCTCTCGACGCAGGAAGCGCAGGGATCGCTCAACGATCAGAAGATCCAGCAGTTGCTGCTCTACGCGGCGCGGAATAACTACAACTCGGGTGTGCGCGTAGACTCCGTCGATCTGTTGGCGCAGAAGAGCGGTGAGACACAAGTTCGCGACGCCCTCATCTATGCGCTGCAGAACGATACCAATCCTGGTGTGCGGCTGAAGTCGCTGGATGCTCTCGGTACGTACGTGAAAACCGATACCAATGTGCGCGACGCCATCTTGCGCGCGCTGGTGAACGACACGAATTCCGGTGTGCGCATTGAGGCACTGCGGCTGATTGAGTCTGTGAAGGCCGATGGCAGCGTCCGCGGCGTTTTGATGGCCCTGGCTGCGAAGGATCAGAGCACTTACATCAAGTCGCAGGCTAGAACGATGCTGGCGCAGTTGCCGGAGATCGACTAAAAGAGCGGCGCCTGAAGGCGCTTTGTGGTGCTGAATTTTTTCGGTATGTCTGCGACATATGCGATACGAATCGAGAACGAAGCAGGGCAAACGGGTTTCGCGGACGTAACCGCGAGAAGTGAGGTGGTTAAGTTGAAAAAAGCGCTACAAGTCGTCGGGTTAGCCGGAGTGCTGGCCCTGCTTGCGCCGCTAAGCTTGCTTACGCAAAGCCTGGCGCAAGAATCAAGGGTGTCCCGCGAAGGCGGATCCTGGGCACAGGAAACCACAGGGTCGCTGGCTGCGGTCAAGAATCTGCGAGTCAAAGTGGATATGGGCTCGGTGGTAGTGCGTGGCGGGCAACAGCAAGGCATCAATTATGTCGTTCATACGCGTTTTGGAAATTCTTCAGAGCAAGAGGCTCGCCGCCAGTTTGAGCAGTTCAAGGTAACCGCATACGTGAAAGGTGACACTGCCTGGATCGTCGGAGACTGGCAGGGTGGAAGACATCCGCGGCATTTTTCCGGCGAGTTTTCAGTGATGGTGCCGCGTGAAATGGCGCTGGTGAAGCTTGAAACGGAAGGTGGCAACGTCGATGCCGCCGGGATCGCAGGCCGCGTGGAGGCGGAAAGCGGCGGCGGCAGCATCAAGTTTGACGACATCGGCGGCGGGGTGAATGCCGAAACCGGTGGCGGCTCCATCGATGTCGGAACCGTCGGCGGCGATCTCGGATTGCACACGGGTGGAGGAGGAATTGTTGTCCGTCACGCCAAGGGAAAGATCATTGCCGAGACGGGCGGCGGTAGTGTGCGGATCGAATCCGGTTCGCAGGAAGCCAGCATTGAGACCGGCGGTGGCGGGGTCGAGGTTCGTCAATGTGCGGGCAAGGTACGCGTCTCAACCGGCGGTGGCAGCGTCGATCTGAGTGATGTAGGTGGCCCGGCGGAGATTGAAACCGGTGGAGGCAGTATCCGGCTTACGTCCGCGAAGGGACACGTGCATGCCGAGACCGGCGGCGGTGGGATCGAGTTGTATGGTGTTCCGTCGGCGCGCGCGGAAACGGGCGCGGGCGGAATCACGGTGAAACTGGTGAATACCGGAGGCGAACGACGTGATTCAGACCTGGAGACAGGAGCCGGTGACATCACGGTTTACATTGCCTCCGATGTCGCGATCAACGTTCGTGCGAGTGTCGATATGGGCAATGGCCACCGGATTACGTCAGACTTTCCCGACATTCACATCAGCAGCGAAGGCGATCAGTGGGGTCCAAAGACACTGATGGCTGAGGGCAGATTGAATGGCGGCGGACCGATGCTCAAAGTGCACACGTCCACTGGCGATATTTGTCTTAAGCGCGCGAACCATTAAAGCTGGGGTTATGGATTCGTCGATAGTTGTTCGAGGACCAGCAATCACGAATTGCCGGTTCTTCGAGAAGGAGGAACGATCGTGCACAAATGCATGATGACCAGCATTGCGATTTTGCCGTTGCTCCTTACGTTTTCTCAAGCTGCGCAGAATTGGTCGGTCGATGAGTCCAACCATGCATGGGTTTTCCCGGTTGAAGAGGGGGGCACGACTGCTTATCTAGGTGTCGACATCGCCGATGTCACGACCGACCGCCTGAGCGCGCTGAAGCTGAAAGAGGAGAAGGGCGTGGAAGTGACGATGGTCGATCAGGATGCTCCGGCCGGCAAGGCTGGGATCAAGGAGCACGATGTGATCCTCAGTATGAATGGATCTCCCGTCGAAAGCAAGGCGCAGCTGCAGAGAATGATCCACGAAACACCGCCAGGCCGCGTCGTGGCGTTGGGATTGAGCCGGGATGGCCAGCCGATGACCATCAAAGTGCAACTCGCAGACAAGCACAAGGAATTCGCTTTCAATGGACCAAAACCAAATGTCCACGTAAATATTCCAGAGATCCATGTGCCGGACATCGATATTCCGGCGATCAACATGGTGATGGTTACGTCGTCGGCACGTAGCGGTTTGATGGTGGAAAACATCACCCCGCAATTGGGCGACTTCTTCGGGGTGAAGAACGGGAACGGCGTACTGGTCCGGTCCGTCGAGAAAGGCAGTCGCGCCGAGAAAGCTGGTTTCCGGGCTGGAGATGTCGTCGTTAAAGTAAACGGCCAGGCCGTACACGATACCAGTGACTTCTCTCACGGTGTCAGGTCGAGAAGTGGCGACTCCGTCAGCGTGGTTATCATCCGCGACAAGAAAGAGCAGACCCTGACGCTTTCTCTGCCTTCCCGGAAAGAATCCGGGGACATGATGCAGGAAGAAAGCTTTACCGAGGAGCCTCTGCTGAATGCCGAATCCATGATGGAGTTGAGCAAGCTTGACGAGCTAGCTCAACTAAGGGAACAGACCGCGCTCTATTCCGCCGAGAACCGCGAGGCAATGAGAGAGGTCCACAAGGAAATCTGCAAGCAGCAGAAAGAGCTCAAGACGCAAAGTCATAAGCAGAAACGGCAGATCCAGAAGGACATGGAAAATCTGCGAAAGCAACGGCTGGAGATGAAGGCCGAGTGGATCTAAAGCTCAACCGCGGCTTGTGGTATTGGCAAGAGCGACGCTGACCAGACACACTCGATTCCTTCCCTCTTGCTTGGCCGTATAGAGGCCATTGTCCGCTGCACGAACGATTTCATCGCGCGACCTGCCGTGAGTAGGAAATGCCGCGACTCCCGCACTGATCGTGATGCTGCGAGGCACCCCCGGGAACTGCCAGTTCTCCACCTGACGGCGTAATTTCTCTGCGATGGTCAGGGCCTGTTGCGCATTGGTTTGCGTCAGCAGAATCGCGAATTCCTCTCCCCCATAGCGGCACACCACGTCAATTTTTCGAACCTGCTGGTGAAAGATCGAAGAGACTTGCCGCAGTACTTCGTCGCCGAGGAGATGTCCAAACTCGTCGTTCAAGCGTTTGAACTGATCGATATCGGCCATGATCACCGCCATGCCGGTTCCGTATCGCCGAGCGCGCTCGACTTCTTCGCTAATTCGCAGCTCAAAGAAACGGCGATTGAAAATTCCCGTCAGGCCATCGAGATAAGCAAGCTGTTTGACCCGCTCGACGTAATAGGCGTTCCGGATCGAATTGGCGCAGATGTCGGCCACAGACTCGAGAGACTGCAACTCGACCTGGCTGAAAGCATTGCGGCTGCTGCTGTGAAGCGTTAGAACGCCAAGGGTTTGTCCAAATGAGATCAGCGGGATGCTCATTCGAGAGCTTGTCTCCTTGAACATACGAAACGTGTCGGGTGCCGCGCCTAGATCCTTCTCGATCACCGTGGCATTGGGGGCGAGGACTCGCGACCACGGCTCCTGGGTGGTTGAGAATCGCCCGCCGGGCTCAAAGCATGGCGTCAGTGTTCCGTGATGCGCCCGCATTACAAGGTCGCCTTCCTCACGCAGAAGCAGCGAAACATGCGAAACTTGAAAGGCTTGCTGGATGATTGAGCAGACGCGGATCAACAGTTCTTCAAGCTCCATCACCGCCGTGCTCTGCTGGGCGATGGCGTTGATTGCTTCCAATTGCCGGGCGCGCTGACGTTCCAGTGAATACAAGTGGGCGTTTTGCAAGGCGATGGAAGCCTGCGTAGAGAACAGTGTCAGGAGTTCAATGCTCTCGGGGTCGAAAAAATTGAGCTTGTCGCTTTGGCAGTCAAGGATGCCGACAACCTCGTCGCGAACCATCAGCGGAATCGCCAGTTCAGACCGGGTCGACTGTGCGGCGCAAACATATCGAGGATCCTTGCTCACGTCTGGGGCATAGATGGGCTGCTTTTTTGTAACAGCGGCGCCGGTGATCCCTTCCTGGGCCCCGAGCCGGACCATGTCCTTCCCCTCATCCCAGCCGACTTGCGAGCGGACGCAGAGTTCTTGCGTCTCCTCATCGAGAAGGAGAATGGCGACATTGGGCAAATGAAAATAGTCGCGCGCAATCGCCAGGATTCTCTGCAAGACCTCATCGAGGTCGAACGTCGATAGAACAGCCTGGCCCGCGTCGTACAAAACCGCGATCTTCGGCATTCAAAGGGATTTTAGCCCCGGGCCATCAAATGACCGAGGTTCCCAAAGTAACTGGATTCACTGCAGATGCAGAAAACCAGGCCCTTAATGACAAGGAGTTAAGGTCCTACCGCCACTTGCGAACGGTGCGGATCGCGCCATAGATGACCAGGCAGATCCAGAAATCCAGGACCATGCCAAGGTCGATGTGATGGGGGCGGTGATGTGCGGCCAGCGGTAGTGACGGCAACAGGAGGAAATAGACGACGTTGCCCAGCAGGATCGCGAGCAGTGACTGAAGCAGATTGAGCACCACCAATGGTTTAGACACCCAAATCGCTGCAAGGGTTTCCACGTCGTTGAAGTTAATGAACCCCGACACGATTTCCTGTGTTGAGCATCCGCATTTTCCTCCTGCTACCATGCTTGCTGGGTCTCCATGGATTCGAAGTCCGATGGAAGACGCAACTTTTGAGGACCCCATTTCGATGCTTGAACTCTCAACCCCAGTCCAATATGTAAAGGGGGTAGGTCCGCGCATTGCGGATGTTCTCATCGGCAAAGGGATTCGAACCGTCGGAGATCTGGTTCACTATCTTCCTTTTCGCTATGAGGACCGGCTCAATCCCCGGGGGATTGCCGAATTGCGGGCCGGCGAAATGGCCAGCGTGGTTGGTGAGGTACGCAACGCGGGCCTGTTTCGCACGCGCAGCATGCCGATCTTTCAGCTGACGATCGGGCAAGGCCGGGCCCGTCTGCGTTGTCTTTGGTTCAACGCAACTTATCTGCAGGATAAGTTCAAGCCCGGGCAGATGATTGCGCTCTACGGAAAAGTTGAAGAAGATCAGCGGACTCGTGAACTGCAGATCATTCAGCCGCAGTTTGAAATTCTGGGCGATCCCACTGATACAGGGAACGGCACTGAAAAAAAGGCCGCGGAGTCGCTGGAGATCGGCCGCATCGTGCCCATCTATGAAGCGACGGGCCGGCTGACGTCGAAGTGGTTCCGCCGGATCATCCGCACCGCGCTAGAGAATCTGACTCCGGAACTTCCTGAGCCCATTCCTGCGGCGGTCCGGGCGCACCTCGGATTGGTTCCACCACGGACGGCGCTGTGGAACGTGCACTGGCCCGAGCCGGGAGAGAGTCTTGGTGATCTTCAGTCATCGCGCACCCCGGCGCACGTCCGGATGATCTTCGATGAGCTGTTCTTCGTCGAACTGGGGCTTGAATTGAAGCGGCGCCAGCAAAAAGCGCAGACCGGAATTGCTTTCCAACTCGATGAGAAAGTGCGCGCAGCCATAAAAAAGATCCTTCCGTTTCATCCGACGCCAGCACAGAAACGAGTGCTCAAGGAAATCGCGGGAGATATGGAAAAGTCTTATCCCATGCGGCGTTTGCTGCAAGGAGACGTTGGCTCGGGCAAAACGATTGTTGGATTCGAGGCGGCGATCATCGCCATTGAAAACGGCCATCAGGTCGCATTGATGGCTCCCACAGAAATTCTGGCGCAGCAACATTATTTTTCGGCGCGCCGGATTCTGGAGAATGCCGGATACCGCATCGTCTTGCTCACCGGATCGCTCGAGAATGACCGCAAACGCGAGATCCGACGGCACATTGCGCAAGGAAACGCGCAGTTGGTGATTGGAACACATGCCCTGCTGGAAGAGAAGGTAGAATTCGCGAACCTCGGCCTTGTCATCGTGGATGAACAACATCGCTTCGGGGTGATGCAGCGGCGAAAGCTGATGAAGAAGTCCGCCGAGGGCAGCGAGCCGGTTCGTGTGGGGACGGTCCCTGAGGGGAGGAGCGCCTCGCCCGTCCAGACCGAGCGAAGCTCGGCGGCGAATGCGTCCACTACAGCCCCTGAGCCCGACGTGCTAGTGATGACAGCAACTCCGATTCCGCGAACTCTGGCCCTTACTCTCTACGGCGATCTCGATCTTAGCGTTCTCGATGAATTGCCGCCGGGACGAACGCCAATCGTTAGCAAACAGGTCACCGACGAGCAGTCGGCCAAAGTCTGGGAGTTCCTGCGCAAGCAGGTGGAAGCGGGGCACCAGGCGTACGTGGTTTATCCCGTGATTGCAGAGAACGAAGAAAGCGAATTGAAAGCCGCGATCAAAATGTATCGCGAGTTGAGCGGAAAGGTTTTCGCCGACTTGAAGGTGGGGCTACTGCATGGCCGGCTCGACACCGACCTGAAAGACCAAGTAATGAGGATGTTTCAGAAGGGCGAACTGCAGATTCTGGTCGCTACGACCGTCATCGAAGTCGGCGTTGACGTGCCGAACGCGACGATCATGGTCATTGAGCATGCCGAACGTTTTGGACTGGCGCAGCTTCATCAGCTACGCGGCAGGATTGGCCGCGGCGCCGCGAAGTCCTACTGCATCCTGATGACCGGTGGCAAAGTAACGGAAGAAGGCCAGCGCCGGCTGCAGGCCATGGTCGATACCAGCGACGGATTCAAGATTGCCGAACTCGACCTGGAACTCCGCGGTCCTGGGGAGTTTTTCGGCACTCGTCAAGCAGGCCTGCCGAGCTTTCGTGTCGCGAATATCATTCGCGACGGGCAGTTGCTTGAGATCGCCAAACGCGAAGCCGCGTTCGTGCTTGCCGGACCGAACTCGGAAATCTCCTCCGAAGAAATCAGCCGTGCCTTGGTGCAGATGCGCTCCCGCTGGCAGCACACCTATGGGCTGGTGGAGGTCGGTTAGCGACTCGGGTCTGAGCTAGAAAAGTGCTTTCCACATGACGAAGGACGACATCCGGCTCCTCTACGAATACGACCGCTGGGCGAATGACCGCGTCATCCAGCACGTTTCTGCGCTTACTCCCGACCAGTTCAGGCGAGATCTTGGCGGGGCGTTTCGGTCCGTGCGCGATGCTCTCGTTCACATCGCCGCCGGAGAATGGGTCTGGTTGCAGTATTGGAAGGCGGACCCTTACGGCGTCTCCTACGTGAGCGATTTGCAGAAGCGCCGTGACCAGCTTTTTGCTCCGGTGTTGTATCCAACCATCGCGGCGGTGGAAGTGAAATGGAGAGCGGTCGAGAGGGAGCAGATTGCTTTTGTCGAGAGCGTGACGGACGAAGGCCTGACCAAATTGCTCCCCTTTCGCACAACCCACGTTAGCCTGGCGCATTTAATGCAACACGTCGCGAATCACTCTACCTACCACCGCGGGCAGATCGCTTTGATGATGAGACAGCTCAACGCGGAACCGATCGCCACTGATTTCCATGTCTTCTTGATAGAGGGCCGCGCACAGCCCTAGCTGGCGCACGCAGAAAGGCCACGTTCAAGAAATCTGGACACGCCGTGTGGTGAGAGCGGCCAAAATGCGCTCCACGGTAGCCTCGGAGCGTGGGCCTACGCCCCGACATTCCCGCTCGAACTGATAATATTGAAAGGATGGCTGGTAGTCCCCAACTCATTCAGATCGAGCTGTCGCCCCCGATTCGCACCCCGAAACCGCAATGGCTGCGGGCGAAGGCTCCGGTTGGCGATAACTTCCACAATCTAAAGAAACTTGCGCGCGGACTCGGGCTGCATACCGTGTGCGAGTCGGCACAGTGCCCAAACATCGGGGAGTGCTGGAATCACAAGACCGCGACATTCATGCTGCTGGGCGATATTTGCACACGTCGGTGCGGGTATTGCGCGGTGGCAAAGGGACGTCCAGAGCCAATCGACTGGAACGAACCCCGCCGCGTCGCGGAAGCGGTTGCCACCCTGGGACTGAAGCACGCCGTGGTCACGAGCGTGAACCGCGACGACGACAATATTGGCAGCGCCCGCATTTTTGCTGAGACCATTCGCCAGATTCGCGAACTGACCCCCGACTGCCGAGTCGAAGTCCTGATCCCGGACTTCCAAGGAATGGATGAGTCACTCCGCATCGTACTGGATGCCCAACCCGACGTTCTGAATCACAACACCGAGACCGTGCCGCGGTTATATCGTGCCGTTCGCTCCGGAGCGCGTTATGAGCGGACCTTGGCGCTACTCGAAAACGCAAAGAAGATTTCTCCCGGTATGGTGACCAAGAGTGGTGTGATGGTCGGCCTGGGCGAGTCCGGTGCTGAATTAGTGGACGTCTTCCGCGACTTGGGAACGCGCGGCGTCGACATTCTTACGGTCGGCCAATATCTGCGTCCCTCGAAAGATCATCTTCCGATCGCGCGCTTCTATACGCCGGAAGAATTTGTTTACTTAAAGAACCAGGCGCTCCGCTTCGGATTCCGCCACGTCGAATCAGGACCCATGGTGCGTTCCAGTTATCATGCGCACGAGCACGCCGATGCCGCTGCGACCACGCGGGCGGTGACCTAGCTTGCGCTGGACGGGATTCCCCGCCCTTCGAAATCCCCAAACGATCGCGATCTACTCACATAGTATCTCAATGGAAAAACTCGGCATTGGGAGTGTCTTCTCGTGCTGAGCGCTTATCTGGCTGCATTCGGCTTCTTCGCCGGACTGCTCGGCGCTCTGACCGGCATCGGCGGAGGCGTGCTGCTTACGCCCATTCTCGCTCTGCACTTCGGCATTCCCATTCGGCAAGCGATTGGCACAAGCCTGGTCGCCGTGATCACGACCTCCGCGGCAAGTTCGTCCGTCCATCTGCAGCGCCATACCACCGACATTCGACTCGGTATGACGCTGGAATTGGCCACCTCTTTGGGCGCGGCCGTGATGGCTTACCTGGTGGGCTATTTCAATCGCAGCGTGCTCGAAGGACTGTTCGCTGCGTTTCTCCTGTACAGCTCAATCACTATTCTTCGCAGCGGGGGAAAGCTGAAGTCGGATGAACAGGCAGCCGCTCTGAAAAATGGAAACGGCGAGATTCCTCCCTACGAACCGCAGCGATATCCGCTTGGCATGGGAGCTTCGCTGGTCGCGGGTGCGCTCTCAGGTCTCCTGGGAATTGGAGGTGGACCAATCAAGGTTCCAGTGATGTTCCTCTTCATGAACGTACCCTTGATGGTCGCCACGGCAACTTCGAATTTCATGATTGGCGTTACGGCCGGGGCCAGCGCCATCGTGTACTACCGCCGGGGAGACATCCAGCCAGACATCGCGGCACCGCTTGCGGTCGGAGTCTTTCTGGGATCTCTGTTGGGCGCTCGTCTTGCGCCCCGAGTTCATACAAGAATAGTCGTGTACCTGCTCGTGGCGGTCATGCTTTACCTTGCAGGGCACCTCACGATCCATCTCCTGCACGAGGTGCGATGAGCCAGCTTCGTAAGCCCGCTTTCGATCGAGCTGTCGCCATGGTACTGCGCATCGGCGCCTTCGGATGTTTCTTCATTATGCTGGCTGGATTGATCGACGGCCTGTTCATGTCGGGACGCGTCGCGCTCGATATTGAGCGCGCTGGAGTCATACTCATGCTGGCCACGCCGGTGGTCCGCGTGATTGTCGCCTGCTTCCTCTTCTTCCGGGAAAAAGACTACCGGTATGGCTGGATTTCGCTTGGCGTCCTGGTGATTCTGCTGCTGGGAGGAGTCTTCGGAATTGGCGAGCACTAAGTGAAGCTCAGAAGATGTGCAGCTTGATGCTCAGGTATTTCTTCGGGTTTTGCCGAATGGCCTTCACCAGTTCTCTAGTTTCGGTCAGCATTTCGGTAGCGTTGTGGTAAAGAGTTTCGTCTTTGAACAGCTTTCCTGCGGTGCCCTGGCCTGCTTCCAGTTCTGTTGTCAGCTGCGAGAGCTTGGTAATCGTGGTGTCGAGCTTCTTGGCCAGTTCGTCGTCTTTGGCCAGTTTTCCGATCGTCCCTCTTCCGGCGTTGATGTCTTCGGTGATTTTCTTCAGGTTTGCGACTGTGTCGTTGGCGTTGTTATAGAGACTAGGATCCTTCAGGAATTTTCCCGCGGTCCCTTTACCCTGCTGAATATCGTCGACCACGCTATTCATCTTGTCGAGAGTGGCGAGAAACTTGTCATAAGCATCATTGCGGCTTATCAGGCGTCCGAGGCTTCCTTCGCCATTGCTGACCTGTTCCACCATCTTTTGGAGATCCGCAACTGTGGCTGATAGGCGGTTGTACAGCGTTGGATCGTAGATCAGTTTGCCGATGGACCCTTTGCCACTTTCGGCGAAGGCCAGAATTCGGTCGGCACGCTTCAACAACGCGTCCATGTTTTGTAAGGTGCTCTGGCTGGCGCGAACCACCTGGTTGAAGTCGGGGTGCACTTGAGTTGGCAGCGTATCTCCGTCCTGCACCGGACCGCCGATCGCCTGCGAACTGTCAATGTCGATATAGGTCTCGCCAAGCACTCCCGCGGTTTCGAGGGATGTCACCGAGTCGCGGCGCAGGTTGTACGCATATTTCGTGGTCACCTTCATCAGGACTTCAACTGGGGTAAGCTGCTTGTCCTTATCTCTGATGATGCTGATATGAGTTACATTGCCAATATCGACACCAGCAAGCCGCACCGGCGCCCCGACGCGCAATCCCGAGGCATTATCGAAATACGATTTCAGGACGATCCGCGGGGTGAAAAGGCCAGATGTGCCGGACATGAGCAGAAGAAGAAGTCCGAGCGTCAGGCTGGCAACGATGACCGTGATCCCAACGCGCAGTTGCGACCACTTAAGCTGCTTCTGGCTAGGCAAACGATTTCCTCATAGATGCCAGTTGGGATGGGATGCTCCAGTCGTACCAACGATTCACATCGTTGTGTGCCCGACACTGCACGCCCACGGCAGAATAATAACAAAATCGTTACTTTGATTAGGCTGCTTTCACACGAAGAGTGGGCATGAGAACCACAGCAAGCAAGTAGGCCAGGGCTCCGCAAGTCAGGGTTACAGTCAACCCGAATTGAATGGCGATCACCATTGCCAGGACCGACCCAAGAACGCTGGCGGCTGCGTTGATCGCCCAGGCCCATTCGATGGCGTTGTCGGTTGCTTGTTGGCCCGGGCGAGATCTCGCCACGGCCTTTCCTGCCAGCGCACGCAATCCGGTCGGAAATGGCATTCCCATCGCAAAGCCCAAGGGCATGAGAAGCGCGCCGCTGATGAGAAAGCGTGAGCCGAGGGTCAATCCCACCCAAGCTGCCAGAACACCGGGAAGAACAAATACATAAGTCGCCAGGGCTACAAGGATCGCGATCAGGGGGATCCACGCCATCTCCGCGCGCGGCAACCAATGTCGAGATACCAGACTCCCGGCACCGCTCGAAACCATCAGCAGAAAAATTACTACCGTCAAGGCGTACGTCGGATGTCCCAGGAATAGGACGAACCGCTGGATGAAGGCGATCTCGACCAGAATGTAGCCCAAGCCCACTGCGATGAAATAGAGCAACGGAAGCGGCGACTGCCGAGCGCCACCGCTCTTCAGCAACAAAGGCAGAATCAGGAATGCCAGCACGGCGACCGCCGAGATAATCAGCACCAGCAGCAGCACCAGCACCCCGAGATTCACCTTCCAGTCGATGCCGTGTCGCAAGCCCTTCTCGCCGAGAATCTGTCCAGGCTTGAGTGTGAAGAAGAAGAATGGTGCATTGTCGCTGACCGGTGAGACGTTATAGGCATAGCCCCGTGCGTAGGCATGAGGATCGTTGCCAGAGATCAGCTCCGAAAACGGGTTCGGTCCGGGCGAAGTCGGCAGGTAAAGCGGGTCGAGTTCCGAATAACGTTCGCAATGGGCAGCCACCACGTCCTCTTCATCCGATGTAAACGGAGTCTTCTTGGCCAGCACCACCACGGGGATTCCGTCTTCATCGAGCGAGCCCTGTGACGCGACCATAAAGTTCCGCGCAGGGTTCGCGACACCCAGTCGATGCAACGCTTCCATTGCCACCGAGACCACGCGCAGTGCTTCACGCGGGTGTTGGAACTCCCAGCGGGTGATGGCGATCATTCCATCGGGCTTGAGATGGTTGAAGTACTCCTCGAAAGCCTCGACGGTATAGAGATTGTTTTCGCTTAGTGCAAACGCGCCCGCGGCGGTGGATGCCCAGGTGTCCACCAGGGTCATCTGCACCACATCAAATTGTTCCGGCGTTGCACGCAAGTACGATCGGCCGTCGGTAACGTGGATATGCACTTCGGGCCGCTCATAAAGGTGCTGCGCATAGTCGGCGTAGCCGCCACGCATGATCGTGGTCGCGATAATGGGATTGATTTCGATGCCGGTAACGTTCGGACTTCCGTTTGCCACCGCGCGCAGCACGTCGACTCCGCCACCGGGTCCGATAATCGCGAACTGTCCATGCGGACGCAAAACGTTCGCAAGTGCCGGCGGAGCCGACATTAAATCTTTTTCCCACTCGGTCTGATGCCATCGGGATACCTCGGCATTCATGATGTAGGTAGAAGCATCCGCATCGATCACGATTGCTTTTGCCTGTCCCTGGCGATCGACTTCCACCCGCGACAGAGCATTCCAACGGGCGAACTCGACCCAGGCAGGATCGCGGAACATCCCTTTGGCATAGACAATGTCGATCAAACGCCCCGAGTAGTTCGCTGCAATCAACGCGATCAACGCCAAGGCGACAAAGCCGCCGCTTCTGCGTTCGAGGCGATCATCGGCCCAGATCATCGCTGCGACGCCTAAGGCCATTCCTGCCACAAGAATCGTGTTTGGGCCGCCAAGCCAATTCAGCAAGGGAACCACAGCCAGACAAGCGAAAGCTCCTCCGCACAGGTCGGCGCCGTAGAGCCGCGGAATGCGATGGGTCTCACGCGCAAAAACAATCGAGAACAACAACCCGGTCTGAAAGAAGGGCACGGCGGCCGCCAGATAGATTGCGGTCAGTACGAGGAAATTTGCTCCCGAGACATTCAGAGAAACGCGCGCGTGCAGAACGATTTCGAGCACAACCACGATCAGAGCTGCATTCGTCATGCACAGGCGCGAGGCGAGCCAACGTGTGGAGTACTTGGAAAGCTGGCCCTTCAGCAGGTAAGCGAACACGCCGCCTGCACCAAGTCCCAGCAGCGCAATGGAAATCGCCAAAAATGCAAAGTGATAGAAGAGAACGACAGAAAATAACCGGGTCAGCGCCAGCTCGAGCAACAGGGCCGCAAAACTGGTAAGGGCAAGCCCGGCCAACAAGGTTCTTTCGGGAACTACGGACCTGTCCGCAGGAATAGAAGGAGTAGCAACGCTCACAGCCATATTTTTTAATGAGGCGACAGTCTAGCAGATTGAAGACGCCGGGTTTGCTCGACTTGCGGTGGAATTACTGATTGTTGATTTCTGATGGCTGATTGAAAAGCTGCGAGTGCTGGCTTAGATACTCTGCTCGACTTCGCGACAATCGTGCGCCGATCTAATATTTGTCATTCCGAAGCGTAGCAAGGAATCTGCTGTCTCCCGCCACTACCGTGAACCCCGCCGTCCCACTTATCAGAAACCAATTCCTTCAGCTTTCCAGAATGACTTGAGCGATCGCTTGCTCCTCCGTATGAGAAATCGACAAGGCAGTATTCTTTACACCGAGCTGCGCCGCAAACTCGCCCGCTTTGCCGTGAAAATGCATCGTTGGACGCCCGCCGGGTTTTCGCACAACCTCACAATCCCGCCAACGCACACCGTAGTTCCAGCCTGTGCCCAGCGCTTTCATGGCAGCCTCTTTCGCTGCGAAACGAGCGGCATAGCGCTCGACACGATTCGCCTTGGAGTCGCAGTAACGCATCTCTGCTTCGGTGAAGATTCGCTCCAGAAACCGAGACCCGAAGCGGTCGATCGATTGGCGGATGCGGGGAACTTCTGCGATGTCAATTCCGGTCCCGACGATCATGTCTCCGCATCTTACAGCAAGCGATCTCCGCGATAGAGCAGGCGTCCCTCAATCAGCCGGGCTTCCGCGGTGAGCGTATGCGATTTGACGGGACCAAGGCCGTCAATGTGCAGAACTTGATGCCCATGCGCGACGAACCAGTCTGATACGAGCATGCGATGACAGCGGAAATATGCGCGCTCGGCACACATATAGGCGGTTGGAGCTTGTTCAGCGAGGGATACCAAGTCCGACACAGCACGTTCGAATTCCGGCGTCAGCATGTAGTCGGCGTAGTTACGGAAGCTGTCATTACGCAATCCGATATTTGGTGATTCATCGAATATCGCTTTGCGATATCCGCCAAGCGCCTTCATCCATACGTAACGAATTCCAGCCGCGAGCAGCGACTGCTCAAGCGACTCCCGGTTGAATTGCGGCAAGCGTCGCGACATGGGGAAGGCACGAATATCGACCACTATCTTGATTTGATGTGCGCGGAGTGCTTCGAGCAACTCATCGAATGAGCGAGTGGAATGTCCGATGGTGTAGAGAGTAGCCAACGAACCCTCGATGCCGGGAAATGGCTAAGCGATGCAGCTCAGAATATCGGCAAGCACGCGATCTTGATCAGGGAATACGGTTCTCAGATCGATCAGGACTCGTCGTTCCTCGACGCGAGCGATGATGGGCGGATCCGAATTTCGCAGCCGGGTCAAAAAATCGTCTGCGCTCAAGCCTTCGCACGTTAAGGCAAGCAAGCGCGTGGGTAAGATCGAAGACGGTGCCGCACCACCACCCACAACTGACTCACCGTCGACAATTTCGATTTGGATCTTCCGTGCACTCGAGCGCAGTTTCTCTGCCAATGCTTCTGCCCGTGCCCCAATTTCCGACCGGCTCAAGCTCATCATTTTCACCGTTGGAATCGCCTTGAAATCACGTTTCACATAGGCCAGCAGTGTCGTTTCCAGAGCTGCATACGTCAACTTGTCCACGCGCAGCGCGCGAAACAGTGAATTGCTGCGCATGCGGGAAATCAAATCGGAGCGCCCACTGAGGATTCCCGCTTGCGGTCCTCCAAGGAGTTTGTCGCCACTGTAGGTCACGACATCCACTCCGGCGCGAAGACTGTCGAGCACGTTCGGCTCGCCGCTAAGGCCAAAATTCCGCAAATCGACTAGCGCGCCGCTTCCAAGATCTTCCATCAGCGGTAGGTTGCGGTGCCGCGCCAAGTCGGCCAATTCCGAGATCGACGGTTGCTCAGTGAATCCGCTTATCTCGAAGTTCGAGCGATGGACGCGCAACAACAGCCGGGTCTGATCGTTGATCGCCTTCTCGAAATCGGAGATGCGCGTACGGTTCGTTGTGCCAACTTCACGGAGCGTCGCGCCCGATTTCGCCATGACGTCAGGAATACGGAAAGATCCGCCGATCTCCACTAGTTCGCCGCGAGAAACGATGACCTCGCCACCCTCGGCCAAAGTGTTCAACGCGAGCAGAACGGCGGCCGCGTTGTTGTTCACGACAATCGTCGAGACATCGCTGTTCACCTCGGCTAAAAGTTTTCGAAAGAGCCGCTCGGCGTGGACATCGCGTTTGCCGCGCTCACCGGACTCCAGATTGAATTCGAGGTTCGAGTACTGCCGTGCCGTATCGCGGATGCGGTCAAGAGCTGCGAGTGCGATCGGTGCGCGCCCTAAGTTCGTATGCAACATGACGCCCGTTGCGTTGATAACAGGCCGCAACGAGTGACTCAGTGATTTTCGCAGCTGGGTCTCTATCGCGCCGGGGAGCCCATCCAAAGCAATTTGCAGAGACGAGGCGTCTAACAAACCGTTCGAGATTTCTTCCCTTAGCCGTGCGGTCACGGCGCGAACGGCGTCGGTGACTGAGGTTCCTCCGTGTGCCGCCGCCAGTGCGGAAATGGCAGGCATTCGCAGCAGCTCGTCGACCGACGGCAGTAAGCGGAACAACTCCGATTTCGCCACTGTCTTCATCCCAAACGTTCCTCGATTGATCCTATAGCGTGTGCAAATATGCCAGCAGATCCTGGATGTCCTGCGCACTGAGTTTCTGGCTGTAGCCGGGCATCTCGTTGCGGCCAAGGCGAATCATGTTGCTGACGCGCTCATCGTTCGCCGGCAGGCCGCTCAACGCGAGATATTTGTGCTGGAACACTCCTTTGAGACCCGGCCCCTTCTTGCCGCGAGTGGAGTAAGGCTCATGACAGCGGTCGCATTCTGTGTCGTAAATCTTGCGACCTGCTGCCTGCTGCGGGTTTAATCCAAGCTCCGCATCCGATTTGCGACGCTCCACATCACAGGCAACGCTCGACAGCAGAGCGGCCACTAAGATCACAATCAACAACGAAAAATTGCAATGAAAAAGTTTTAACGGTTCCACACTTGCTTGATTGTCTCCCAATGGCCAAATCAGCCAAACGCCTTGCTGCAAACCGTTTTACAATGATAGTGCAAAGCAGGTTTCCGTACTCATGACGGTTTCGATCAAACGAGTATACGAACCGGCAGAGCGCAGCGACGGCGCACGTGTCCTCGTAGACCGCCTCTGGCCGCGCGGATTGACCAAAGCCAAGGCCTCGATCGATGAATGGTTGCGCGATCTGGCGCCCTCGAATGAACTGCGGCGTTGGTATCACGCCCGGCCCGGCCAATGGGAAGCTTTTCGCAAGAAATATCTCAAAGAACTCACCCTGGCTGAGCCTCAGGAAGCATTGCATCGCCTCTACGATCTTGCGCACAAGAAAGAACGACTCACTTTGTTGTTTGCCTCAAAGAACGAGAGCCTCAACAACGCAGTAGTGCTCAAAGAACTGCTCGAGGGCAAGCGCAAGCCTCCGACGGGCACTGGTCCCGGCGCGATCCATGCCATGCGCAAGCGCCAAGCAGCCGTAAGACGCCGTTAGTCTTCACCCGTTTAGAATCTTGCTCATGAGGCCGGTCTTTCACTGGAGTGTAGGCTCCCGCGCTTTCGAGTTGGGAAAGCGTACGCTCATCATGGGTGTGGTGAACGTCACGCCCGATTCGTTCTCGGATGGTGGCGTCTTCCTGGATCGCGACAAAGCCATCGAGCATGCAGAGCGCCTGCTTGAAGAAGGCGCCGATATCATCGACGTCGGAGGTGAATCCACTCGCCCCGGCGCGCGCATCGATCCCCTCAAATCTGGCCAAGCAGTGACGAGAGCTGCAAACGGCAACCCAAAAGTCGCGGCTGCGGCACCGGTCGACACTGAGGAAGAAGTCAAGCGCGTGATCCCAGTGATTACGGAGTTAAAGAAGAAACATCCCAACGCCTTTGTTTCGATAGATACCTATAAAGCTTCCGTCGCTCGCGCCGCAATGAACGCCGGAGCGGAGATCGTCAACGATGTCAGCGGATTCCGTTGGGACCCACAAATGGCGAAGACCGTCGCTGATCTCAAATGCGGAGTGGTGCTGATGCACATGCGTGGGCGTCCCGAGGAGTGGCGCACACTGTCGCCCGTCGGCGACATCGTGCTGCTCGTCAAACGTGAATTGAAGGACTGGGCGGAACAGGCGGTGGTGACCGGGGTGCGAAGAGAGAGAATCGTGCTCGATCCCGGATTCGGATTCGGCAAGAATTTCGAACAGAACTATCCTCTGATGCGACGGTTTAGCGAACTGCAAGCCGCCGGATTTCCGCTCCTCGTCGGCACCTCGAGGAAGTCATTCATCGGAAGAACGCTGGCCGTGGATGGAAAAGATGCTCCACTCGAAAAGCGCCTTTACGGAACCTTGGCGACGCAGGTCGCCTTGACATTGGCCGGGGCCCACATTCTGCGAACACACGATGTCAAAGCATCCGTTGAGACCGCACGCATCGCGGATGCGATTTTGGCTGCTCATTAAAGCGTTTCTCTTCGTTAACCCCATGCACCACTGTGAACCAATAAGGCATGCACAGCCACAAGGTATCTCCCGGGGAAAGCACCTCGAGTGGAGTCCAACGACCGCTGAGAAGCATCGAATGGCTGTCCGGTTCAATGAGTACATCTTCGGGCGAGAGCACCGAACGAAAATTCGACAGCAAGAAATACATTTAACCAACCCCACGATTCAAGCAGTCGCAGGATCGAGCGTCGTATTTCTGCTCGCGGGTCTGAAATATGATCTTAAGATCTGGGCTGAATCCTGGCCGCGCATCATGGCGAACACGATCGAAGCCTGCAAGCGCGCCCGCGCCCGTCTCGTCTTCTTCGACAACGTCTACATGTATGGAAAGGTCAACGGTCCGATGACCGAGGACACGCCCTTCAATCCCACCAGCAAGAAAGGCGAGATTCGCGCCAGGATCGCCACGTCCTTGATCACCGAATGGAAAGCGGGCAGCATCACCGCCATGATCGCGCGCTCCGCGGACTTCTACGGACCCAACACGCGCACCAGTGTGCCCAACGTGTTGGTGTTTGAGCCCATGTCAAAGAAACAGATACCGTCGTGGCTGGTGAATGATTCTGTGCCGCACTCCTACACCTACACTCCGGACGCCGCGAAGGCGTTGCTGACTCTTGCTGAGAGTTCATCCGCGTGGAATCAGACCTGGCATCTTCCCACCACGCCAAATTCACTCATGGGAAAGCAATTCATCGCGCTGGCTGCGAAGGAGTTTAGTGTGCCTCCGAGGTACCGCGTGCTCAGCAGGCCGATGATCAAGATCTTTGGATGGTTCAATTCCGACATCGGCGAATCTTACGAGATGCTTTATCAAAGCGACTCACCGTATCTTTTCGAGTCATCGAAATTCGCTCGCGCATTTGGCGTTGCAGGAACTCCCTACGCCGATGGGATCCGTTTAACGGCCGCATGGTACAAGAAACCTGCAGCGGCGTAGTTCAAAAAGTTTTGTTTGAATCTAAGAGAATCGTGACCGGTCCTTCGTTGACCAGTTCCACCTGCATCATTTCCTGGAACCGGCCGGTTTCGCAGCGGACGCCGGCAGCCCGCAGACGTTGAACAAAGAACTCGTACAACCGCCGAGCAGGATCAGGTGGTGCCGCTGCGTCAAACGACGGACGCTTGCCGCGCCGCACGTCGCCATAAAGCGTGAACTGCGAGACCGCCAGCACGCTCCCCCCTGCGTCCAGAACGCTGCGGTTCATTTTTCTGTCGCTGTCTTCGAAGATGCGCAGACCGGCGATCTTCTCGGCCAGATAGATCGCGTCTGCTTCAGAATCGGCCTGGCCGACGCCTAGCAAAACTACTAGTCCCAGGCCAATCTCCCCGGCCGTCCAGTCATTGACCATCACTTTGGCACGGCTTACGCGTTGCACGACAGCACGCATGGATTTGCTCAAGACTGCGATTCGACGGCAAGGGGCGGCACTCGCTTGCCGAGTCGCCTGCCGTTGACCCGGATCACGGCCAACTATTAGGATTCAGGAGTGCAATCCAAAGATAACAGAGGCTTTGCCTGCAAAGGCAGCGCCCTTCCTTTACACTAATTCACCGGGACAATTACACTACACGTTCGCCGTTTTCGTACCGC
>Ga0126371_10000762_pt1 | contig 26905 bp, 19 predicted proteins | sample PanSoiMetaPlot_4_FD_110145 | JGI IMG/M metagenome (GOLD analysis project Ga0126371, IMG submission 110145) | Tropical forest soil microbial communities from Panama - MetaG Plot_4 | ecosystem: Environmental > Terrestrial > Soil > Tropical forest > Bulk soil | place: Panama | collected 2016-02-17 | reverse complement strand
CGTCGTCGATCACGTCGTCCAGATCTACGCCGGATATGGCTACGTCGAGGAGTACCCGGCAGAGCGCGCCTACCGCGACTCGCGCATCAATAGAATTTTTGAGGGCACCAACGAAATCAACCGTCTCATCATCATCGGCTTCCTCATGAAGCGCGCCATGACCGGCCAGCTCCCGCTGCTTGCCGCCATCAAGCAGCTCATGGACGAGGTTATGTCCCCGCCCTCACCCAGCTTCGACGATTCCCCCGAAGACGCCCTCGCCCGCGAAGCCCAGATCCTCGCCAACGCGAAGAAGCTGGCCCTCCTTGCCGCCGGAGCCGCCAGCCAGAAGTACATGAACTCGCTCGCCGACCAGCAGGAAATCATGGCCGACCTCGCCGACATGCTCATCGAAATCTACGCCGTCGAATCCGCAATTCTTCGAGCGCGCAAGATGCGGGTGCCCCAGGTCCACGCAGGGGACCTGGGTGTCTTATCCACCCAGTACTACACCGCCCGCGCTATGACCATCCTCGAACCAGCCGCCCGTCGCGTTCTCGCCGCCGTGGCCGAGGGCGACATGCTGCGTACGCAACTCGCCATCCTGCGCCGCCTCGTCAAACACGAACCGGCAGACACCATCCGGATCGGCCGCGACCTCGCCCGCCACGCTATCGAAGCAGGAAAATATCCACTCTGACCCTGCTAAGTAACAAGAGTTGTCATCCCGACCCGGAGTCGCGCAGCGACGTAGTGGAGGAACCTACTGTTTTCTTTAAATAACGAAACGCGGGTGCCCCATCCTTTTTGCGAAGCAAAGGGTGGGAAAGCAACATTTCACCCCACCATCCCAAAAACAAAAATCCCAAATCCCCGAAACAAAATCCCCAATCCTCGGTCTACTACTATGCAGCCATTGGCAGCAGAGGAAACCGCTTGCGCACAAACCTGCGCGTTGTCCTATACTCGTACACGATCCAAAGCATCGCAGAATGCGGCTTGCCTTTCTTCCGTTTCCTCAGCGACACTTTCAATTCAACATTACGCCGTTTCACAGGATGGCTATGTCTGATACATACTGCACGCCGCGCACCGTCATTTCCCGTCTGGCCGCGTTCGTAGCCGCCGGGCTGTTCGCTTTCACTGCCTCGGCTTTCGCCCAAACGCAACCCCAGTCGGAAGCCGTCATCATCCCCAACCGCATCACGCAGGTCATTAATTCTGACCAGCGCGTTACGCTGGCTCACAACGTGCATCCGCTGGCCCAGCTCAAGTTTGACCGGGGAGCAGCTCCTGGCTCAATGCCAACCGGGCGCATCATGCTGGTGCTCAAGCGCAGTGACACGCAGGAACAGGCCCTCCGCCAGTATCTCGGCGACCTGCAGAACCCCAATTCGCCCAGCTACCGCAAGTGGCTCACGCCCGCGCAGTTCGGCCAGCGCTACGGCATCAGCGACACTGACCTGACGACTGTGACTGCGTGGCTGCAGTCGCAGGGCTTTACCGTCGAGCAGGTTCCCCCGGCGCGAAACTTCATCATCTTCTCCGGCAACATGGCCCAGGTTCAGCAGGCGTTTAACACCTCTATTCACAGGTACGTAGTGAATGGCGAGACGCACTTCGCGAACGCCACCGATCCGCAGATTCCAGCCGCTCTTGCTCCGGTTGTTGCAGGCGTCGCGCAGTTGAATGACTTCCGCCCGAAGCGCGGAGCCATCATAAAATCCGCGGCCCACTTCGATACGGACGCGAAGCGGATCAAACCAAATCTCACTCTTACAGATTCTGCGAACAACAACTACCTCTATACCGCCCCTGCCGACGCAGCTACGATTTACGACACAACCAACTCAGCACTGAATCCCAAGTACACGGGAACTACTTACGACGGGACCGGTGTAACCATCGGCATCGCAGGTGATTCCAACATCACGGCGCAGGACATCCAGCTTTATCGCGCCGCATTCCTGCCCTCGTCCTACAGTTCTAATCAGCCGAATATCATCATCGATGGCAATGATCCCGGCATCAACGGTGACGCTATCGAAGCGCTGCTCGACCTGGAAGTATCCGGCGGCATTGCTCCCGGTGCGAAGGTCAATTTCTACACAGCGGCTTCCACCGATCTTCAGTCCGGACTCATTCTTGCCATCGACCGCGCGCTCAACGACAACACGGTCAGCATTCTCAATGTCAGCTTTGGTGCCTGCGAGCTTAACCAGGGCGCCAGCGGCAACGCGCAGATTCTCTCCATGTGGCAGCAGGCTGCCGCCCAGGGAATCAGCGTCACCGTCTCCACCGGCGATAGCGGTTCCGCAGGCTGCGATGATCCAAATTCGGAGACCGCTGCGACAGGTGGTCTTGCCGTGAACGGCCTCGGCTCCACGGCCTATAACATTTCCGTCGGTGGCACCGATTACGACATACTTCAGTCGAGCAGCACGTCTTTTGCCCAGTATGTAAGCACCAGCAACGCCGCCAACACCTTTTACCGCACCGCCCTCAGCTACATTCCAGAGAGCCCGTGGAACGACTCGACCAAAACCAACGCGGGAGGCTACAGCGCGAATCAGCCCCTGACCGACAGCAATGGCAACACCAACATCGCCGGCGCGGGCGGCGGCATCAGCAGCATGGCTGTTTGCTCGACTGCTCTTGATTCAAATGGAAACTGCCCCGGCACGCTCGGGCCTTACCCGCAGCCGCCATTTCAGACAGGTGTTTCGAATAACGTCAGTTCATCTGCCCGTGTTCTGCCTGACGTATCCTTCCTCGCTGCCGACGGACTCTATGGCGCTCTCTGGGTCGTCTGCTCGGACAATGTCGCCAACGGCTCCAGTAGTCCGCAGACCGATTGCCAGACGACGAATGGATCGTTTAATGGCTCAACGACCTTCACCGGCGTAGGTGGCACCTCCGCAGCGTCTCCGGCCTTTGCCGGAATGCTGGCTCTCGTTAGCCAGTCACAGGGCGGAGTGCGTCTCGGGCAGGCGGCCAATGTGCTGTACAATCTCGCCGCCCAGGCGTCGCTCTACCCCACTATCTTCCATGATGTGGCCACCGGCAATAACTCTGTCGTTTGCCAGTCGGGTAAGCCCAATTGCGGATCGAATGGTTTCCTCACCGGCTACAACGCCACCGCTGGCGCAACCGCCGCAGCCGCCTATGACGCAGCTTCAGGTTTGGGGAGCGTCGACGTTGCACAGCTCATTGCCAACTGGAAGAAGGCCAGCTTTACCGCGACCTCAACGACACTCGCCGCCACCAACTCAACCAGCGTGACGCACGGAACTAAGATCAACTTCAACATTACCGTCTCACCAGCGCCGGGTCAGAGTTCGGAATTTGTAAGCCTCATCAACAACAGCGGCCTGGCAAACAACGGAGCGCTTGTGACCGGGGCAATTCCGCTGTCCGGCGGCTCCGCCAGCATGTCGACGGGTGATCTTCCCGGTGGCTCCTACAACGTCTATGCCTACTATGGCGGTGACGTAAACCACACCGGCAGTCAGTCCGCCGCGGTTGCGGTCAACATCAGCCCCGAATCCAGCGCGTTGGCCATCGGCGCTACCATGATTGATCCGCAGAGCGGCAGTCCCGTCTGCGACGATGTCACCGGGAGCGGCGCCCCTACGTGCACGTCTGGAACTCTGCCATACGGCTTAGCCACTTCAGTGAGTGGGCAGGTGCAGGGAGGATCGGGTTCCAATACGGTTGCGACCGGAAGCATCAGCTTCGCCGACACGGCTGGGTCGCTCCCCAACTCTACAGTAGCGATTACCAGCAGCGGAATTGCCAGCTACAACAACTTCACTAGCCAAAATCAGACGCTGCCGGTTGCAACAAATGGCTTGACTGCCACCTATGGAGGCGACGCCAGCTATTCCGGGAGCAATTCCGGAAGCGCATATAACATCGTTGTTGGCAAGGGTTCCACCAGCGTTTCCGTCAGCGGAACACAGAGCGGGACCAACGTTACCCTCGAGGCTCAGGTCGATACGGACAGCATTGGAGCCGCGCCAACCGGAACTGTGACATTCGCGGTTGGAAGCACCACCCTGGGAACAGCTCCTTCAGCATCGCAAACAGGATTTGTCTCCAGCGGGACCGTCGCGTCGCTGTATCAGATCACCATTCCAGCAAGCACAAGTGGCCTGGTGAGTGGCAGCAATACCATCACGGCAACATACGCAGGTGACGCCAACTACGTGACATCCAATGCCAACGCCTCAATTGTCATCACCGGCGGTGGTGGTGGAGGCAGCTTCAAGCTCGGAGGTGGCAGCGGTATCACCATTAATGCCGGAGCGACCAGCGGCAACACTTCCGGCATCACCGTAACTCCGGCATCCGGATTCACTGGCGCGGTGAGCCTTACCTGCGCACTTACGTCCAGCCCGGCCGGAGCCATGGACTTGCCAACATGCGGCCTGAACCCAGCCTCGGTAACAATCAGCGGAACAACAGCCGGCAACTCCACTTTCACCGTCACGTCTACATCGCACACAAGTGGCGCTCTTGCCTGGCCGCTTAAGAACCTCTTTGAGGCAACTGGCGGCACAGCGCTGGCCTGCCTGCTGATGTTCACCATCCCCGCCCGCCGCAAAGGATGGCGCGCCATCCTCAGCCTCATCGCATTCGCCATCGCCATCTCCGGAGCAATTGGTTGCGGCGGCGGCAGCAGCGGTGGTGGAGGCAATGGCGGTGGAACGACCAGCGGCGCCTATGTCTTTACCGTAACCGGCACCGGCGGCAGCTCAGGAAGCAGCACCACCTCAACCGTAAGCGTCCAGGTAAACATCAACTAAACGCAACCCACCAGACAGCCGCACTCCTTTACGAAGTGCGGCTGTTTTATGCGCCAAAACCAGTGTTAAATCACCGAAAAAACCACAAATCCGCGCTTAACTCCGCCAAAAAGACACAAATTCCACCTCTCAGTCGCATCTCTCAAGCCGCGATGTCATCCTGAGCGAAGCGGAAAGACCTGCGGTTCGCAACGGGCGGCAAGAAAATGGGTGCCCGATCCTTCACAAAGTAAAGGGTGGGAAAGCAATGCCCTACCCATGAAAACCAAAAGAGGTGCAAAGCGCCTCTCTGTAGAAGCATCGGCCTTTAGGCCTGCCGAAAAGGTGCCGGTTTCGTAAGGGCATGGCTTCAGCCATGCCGTAAATATCATAGAATCAGTGCGGCTTTAGCCGCTGAGGTAATAGTTTTTCTCTCCAATGGGCTTTTAGCATTCCTTTACCCGCCAAACAGCGCGGGAATGAACGGCCTTTCAGGCCCGGGCAATGTGCAAAATCTTGTCAAGCCCCTGGCTATCAAAATAATCCTCAATTCATTGAAAATAAATAGCTTATTCTTTCAGATAATTGACCTGTTATTTCTCAAAATCTACTATTCTGGATATAGAGGGAAAAAGCCCGTCGACAGGCGGGCTTTTCATTGTGGCAAAACGGATCCCTGGCTAAGTGATTGAAAACACTAGGTAACATTTAACCCGAGCAGAATCATACAGTTACCTGGGGACGATCCCCTGCTAAGCTGTTGAAAATAAATAAAGCACCCCGCAAGAAGGGGAGGGGAGTCTGGTCTGGGTGAAGGATCCTATTGTGGAGGACGTTGCTCCAGCTCCGGATTCGAATTGGTATTGTCGTCAAACGACCGCACCTGTCCAACGGCCTGTGTCGTGGTCACCGTAATCGGCGACTGCAGCTTGAAGTTGACCAACGTTTCCGGCTGAATCTGTACCTGCTGGCCGCGAGTGACTCCGTTAACGCCGGCGCCCGTCGCGCCACCAGCAGCCGCGCCAATAGCCGCGCCTCTGCCGCCGCCCGCCAGCGCGCCGATAATCGCACCCAGCGCAGCGCCGCCGCCAGTCTTCATTGCCGTGTTCTTGCCGCGTCCCTGACCTTCTTTGGAATACGCGTCCGTAACCACCGGAATCTGGCGGCTGTGGGTGCTGATCTGTGTCAGTTCAATCGAGAGCAGCGAGCTGCCGGAGAAGTGGGCCGCGTCCTTGGCGTCAACCACGCGGCCCGTGACGGTGACCCCTTGCGGAACAGCGACCATGCCATCGGCAACGAGGTCGCCTGCGAGTGAGCCATGGAAGACCAGATTTGGCTGCGCGTCCTTGCTGCTGAGCGCCTCGGTAATACGCACCGGAACAATCGTGCCCGCCGGAATTGTGACCGTCTTCTCGACCGGCTGCGGAGGCGGAGGAGGCGGAGCCGGCGCTGGCGGAGGTGCCGGCTGGTCCACGGGGGCTGGCGCAACAGCAGGTTCCGGTGGCGGCAGAGGCGCCGATTCAGCCATCTGCTTCTCCTCATGGTGCTTGCGCTTCTTTTCAGCCGGGGGTGGCACAGGCGCTGGCGCAACTGCAGTCTGTTTCGGCGCGACGGTCAGATTGTTCACGACAGTCTTCACGCCGTCCACGCTGCCTGCATCGTTTCCCGCCAGAGCGCGTGATGCATCGTCATTCGCGATGCCTGAAAGAGTGGCTATGCCATTTGTAACGCCAACCTGAATGTTCTGGCCATTCAGCGCGCTCTCAGCGGAAATCTTGCCCTGTATGTCATTCGTAATTTGTTGGTCTGTGGGATGAGAAGGTTGAACCGCAGCTTGCTCTCGTTTGCAGCCTGCGGCAAGCAGCAGTGCGCTTGCGAGCAGAGCAGTTTGCAAGACGCGCATTTTCATCTGGAAAGTGTGCATAATGACCATTATCTCCATCGAGAAGCGGAATAACATAAGCTACTTATGGCAGCGGGATTGATTGTCGCGGCATCTACTCATATATTGACGACACGGGAGACTGAAAGGCTCTAGTACTGTACCCTCCGGTTTCCGGTGAAGGAGAACGCACTTATGTCGGATGAAAAGCAGTCAAGCGGATTCAGTTGGTTTGTGGCCGGTCTGGGAATTGGCGCCTTGCTGGGTGTTCTCTACGCCCCCAAGTCGGGCCGCGAAACCCGCGAAGACCTGGCCAACAGCGCGCGTGAAAGCACAGAATATCTGAAGCAGCGCTCACGCGAGGCCGCCGATCAGGTTGGCGTATACGTTGATCGCGGCAAGGCACAGGTGAGTGACTATGTTGACCGCGGCAAGGATTACGCGAGCCGTGGTAAGTCACAGTTCAATGACTGGATGAACCAGGGCCGCCAGTTTGTGAACGAGCAGAGTGATCGGGTCTCGGCCGCAGTGGACGCAGGCCGGCAGGCCTATCGCACCACAACCAACGAGCCTTCACCCACTGAAGAGCCATCGAATTCGTAGTTGATAGAGGAGCGCCAATCGAAACCGGCGACAAAGAAATATGCAGACAATACCAGAGATTGTTCTCATCATCTTTACGGCTGTTACTTCGATTGGCGTTCTTATACAAGCCTTTGTAATGATCGGCCTGTACCTGGCCGCTAAAAAAACAACGGACGAATTTCGCGAGCTTTCCGGTCAACTCAAGCAGCACATCATTCCTACCCTGTCCACAACTCGCAATCTGCTTGAAGACATTTCACCAAAGATCAAGGTGGCAACTTCAAATCTGGTAGAGGCGAGCGGTATCCTGCGCTCGCAGGTCGAACACGTAAATAAGACAGTAGGCCAGGTAGTTGACACGGCGCAGGCGCAGGTCACGCGGGTCGATCAGGCTGCAACGGCTGTCCTTGATGGCATCACGCAAGCAACCGCCGCCGTACAGCAAGGGATTGCCACGCCTCTGAAGCAGGTGTCCGGTGTGCTGAACGGTCTCCGCGTAGGGTTTGAGGTCTTTCGCGGGAAGGAACGCCCAACGCACGTCGAAGGTGACGGTAGCAATTTCGTCTGATCTTTAGGGCTGATTCAAGAATTGCGCTACAACCGGATTCATCTTCGCACTCTCGCAGCCTGGGGCCATGTGTCCGCAGTCTGACTCGAGCAGCAGCACCTGTGCATGAATCAGCTTGGCGAACCCCAGAGCAGGCAGCGGGTTCACCATGTGGTCCTGCGTGGCGCTGACTACGAGCACCTTCGCCTTCACTTTATTCGCAGCGTCATAGAGAGAGCCGCCCTGGGCGATGTCATGCCCTATAAGCGCCTGCAACTGCCAGCGGTAATCGTTTGCGTCCATAAAGCGGTCGCCATTGGCGACAATCTGGTCGAAATACTGATGAAAGCCCTCGCGCGTGGTGTGGTTAGCGATGAAGTCCGGCGTGGACAGATTCTTGTTGTGGATGAGCGCGACCAGCGAGAGCGACGGCGTTTGCGTGTATTTGCCATTCTGATATGCCGGGTCGGACTCCAATGCTTTAAGCTCCATGTTCCACAGCAACAGGTCGTAGGAACTCATCTGCGGCGTGCCCACGATAGGTATGGCGAGGTCCATGAAGTCCGGATAGCTCACGATCCATTGAAAAGTCTGAATGCCGCCCATGGAAATGCCCATGACCGCGTGCAGATGCTTGAGGTGCAGCGTCTCGGTCGCTAGGCGGTATTCGGAGTAAACCATGTCGCGAATGGAGAACTGCGGAAAGTCGGTGCCGTGCTGAGTCGTGCTGTTCGAGGGCGAGCAGGAAATGCCATTACCCACCGAATCGACGGCAATGACGAAGTATTTCGACGTATCGACGTATGAGCCTGGCCCGAGGGTCGCAGCGATGTCTCCGCTCTTTCCAAGAAACCATGTTGGAAAGAGCACGGCATTCGATTTGGCGGCATTTAGCGCGCCCATGGTGCGATAACCGAGCTTGCAGTCATGGATGACGGAGCCATTCTCAAGCTTCAGGTCGCCAAGGTTGGCATATTGAAGCGGCGGAAGCGTTTGTCCCTGAAGAAAGACGGAAAACAGCAGGAAACAGAAGACCGGAAGCGCGCGTCGCATTTCGATTGCTATTCTAATTGGTCGGAATAAATCTACTCTGGAGCGATGCATTGCGGTTTGCGATTAGTTCGGCCGTTGCCTGTGGTGTGCTTTTGTTTTCTTCCCTTCAAATGAACGCACAATCTACTCAGCCATCATTCAACAACACCCTGATGCCGCAGCCGGCGAAGCTGACGGTAGGACAAGGCGGTTTCGTCATCACCTCGACATTTACGGTCGCCGCCCAGCAATTCAGCGACGAGCGGCTGGATGCCGGCATCCAGAGAATGCTGCATCGGCTGGAGTACCAGACCGGAGTGCCGATTGCGAAAGACATCCGCAAGGATGCTGCGGGTGCTTCGCTTGTCATTGACGTGAAAGGCGCGGGTGAAGCTGTCCAGTCGGTTGATGAGGATGAGTCATACGCGCTGAACGTTACGTCGAGCAGCGCGAAGCTGGAAGCGAATACCGTAGTCGGCGCGCTGCGCGGCATGGAGACTTTACTGCAACTGGTGCAGCCGGACCATTCCGCGTATTTTCTCCCGGCAGTGAGTATTGAGGACACGCCGCGCTTTCGCTGGCGTGGACTGCTGATCGATGTTGGCCGTCATTTTGAGCCGGTCAGCGTGATTGAGCGCACGCTAGATGGTATGGCGGCGGTAAAACTGAACGTCTTCCACTGGCACCTGACCGATGACCAGGGCTTCCGCATCGAAAGCAAGCTATACCCAAAGTTGACCGGCATGGGCTCTGATGGCCTGTACTACACGCAGGAGCAAGCGAAGGAAGTGGTCGCTTATGCGCGCGCCCGCGGCATTCGTGTCGTGCCGGAGTTCGACATGCCGGGCCACACTACGAGCTGGTTTGTTGGCTACCCCGAGCTTTCCAGCGGTGCAGGCCCCTATCAGATTCGGCGCGAGTTCGGCATTTCCGACTACGCCATGGACCCAACGCGCGACAGCACTTATAAGTTTATCGACGGCTTCCTCGGCGAAATGGCAACGATCTTTCCTGATCCGTATCTGCATATTGGCGGTGATGAGACGAACGGTGTGCAGTGGAAGAACAATCCACGCCTAGTAGAGTTCATGCAGAAGCACGGCATGAAGGACACGGCGGCGTTGCAGGCTTACTTTAACCAGCGCCTGCTGAAGATTGTGGAGAAGCACCATAAACACATGGTCGGCTGGGACGAGGTGATGAACCCGGCTCTGCCAAAGGACGTTGTCGTGCAATCGTGGCGCGGCACGGAATCGCTGGCTGCGGGCGCGAAACAGGGGTATCAGGGAATTCTGTCGGCGCCGTATTACCTCGATGCGATGAAATCTGCAGGCGAGCATTACCTCGCTGATCCGTTGCCGTCGAACTCTGATCTGACTCCGGAGCAGCGTAAGCTCATCATGGGCGGCGAAGTCTGCATGTGGGGCGAGCAGTTGTATGAGCGCACCATCGATTCGCGCATCTGGCCGCGTACGGCGGCGATCGCGGAGCGTTTCTGGTCGCCTGAGAATGTCCGCGACGTGAACGACATGTATCGCCGTCTGCATGTGATGTCGGTGCGGCTGGAAGCATTTGGCCTGACGCATCTCACGCAGGAAGACGTGGGACTGCGCGCCCTGGCCGGCACGACGGACATTGACGCCCTGCGCGGCTTTGCTTCGGTGCTTGAGCCGGTGAGCTTTGGAAATCGCTACCAGGGGCAGCACACTTCGCAGCTGACTCCGCTGGACCGGCTGGTGGATGCCGTGCGGCCCGATCCGCCATCGAAGCATGAGATGGAAGTCCTGGTCAGCGCCTTCCTGCAAAATCCATCACAACATGAGGCGGAGCGGCGCCAACTGGAGGCTGCATTTGCGTCGTGGACAGCGGCCGCTCCGAAGGTGCAGCAACAGGTCGCGGCTTCGCCCATACTCGCAGAGGACGCCGCAGAGCGGGCACTGCAGTTTGCTCAGTTGGCCGCCATAGGCTCGCAGGCGATTACGAGCTTATCGGGCGGAAGCGCTGCTCCCGCCGGATGGAAACAGAGCAGCCTTGCGGCAATCGATGCGGCCAAGAAGCCGGAGGGGCTGGTGCGGTTTACTGAGCTCGACCCGCTGCAAAAGCTGGTGGAAGCAACGCAATAAAATTACGCGAGGCTGCTTTGCGGAGCAGCCTCTTTCATCTGCTGCCGGTACCACTCGACCGTACGGCGCAGCCCTTCCTCAAAGCTGACCAGCGGCTCATAGCCGAAGGCTTCACGCGCAGCGCTGATGTCGGCCAGCGAGTCCTGTATATCGCCGGTGCGCGGCGGCCCATAGAGAGGCGGATTGGTGAAACCCGTCAGCTCCGCGAGGATTTTGTATGTCTTGTTTAGAGTGTGGCGCTCACCGCAAGCCACGTTAAAGACCCTGCCCGCCACTTTTTCCGCCGGCGCATGCAGGGCGAGAAGGTTGGCCGAAACGGCATTCTCAATGTAGGTGAAATCGCGTCCCTGTTCGCCGTCGCCGAATATCGTTGGTTGTTCTCCGTTCAACATCTGCAGCGTGAACTTCGCCATAACGCCGCTGTATGGGGAATCGGGCACTTGCCTCGGACCGAAGATGTTGAAGTATCGCAGGCACACGGTTTCCAGCCCATAAACCTGCCAATAGCTGCGCATGTAAAGCTCGCCGGCAAGCTTCTGCACCGGATACGGCGCAATGGGCATGGGAACCATCGTCTCTTTGCGTGGAAAGCCGGGCTGATTGCCATAGGCGGAAGACGACGCGGCATAAACGATACGTTTGACGCCCGCGGCGCGAGCGCCTTCGAGCACATTGAAGGTGCCGTCAATGTTGGCAGTATGGCTGGTGCGAGGGTCTTTCACTGATCGCGGCACCGATGGCAATGCGCCCTGATGCACGATGTAATCGACATTTTCACAGGCGCGGGCCACCTCGTCCGCATGGCGAAGATCGCCCTGGACAAACTCCATGCTGTTGAGAATGCCGGCAAGGTTCTGTTTGCGTCCGGTTTCAAAATTGTCGAAACCGCGAACGGTTTCGCCGCGTTCTACAAGCGCTTGTGCGATCCAGGAGCCGAGGAATCCGGCGCAGCCGGTTACGAGATATCGAGCCATGTTCTTCTATGGTAGCTGCTATGAGCGAGGCTGCGTAAGTTGTGCAGAATCAGGCATACTGGAAATACATGCAAGCCCTCCAGCCATTCAGACTTGCTCCATATTTTCGAACCCGCGTATGGGGGTTCAACGATCTTTCACCCTGGTACGACTACAAAACTGACGGCGAGCCGATCGGCGAAGTGTGGCTTACCGGCGAAATGTGTTCGGCTGATACAGGGCCGCTAAAAGGACAGTCTCTGAAGGAAATTTCAGTCGCTCACGGCGAAGCCTTGCTTGGTGCAGGCCGCGCTGGACAGGAGTTTCCGCTCCTCGTCAAAGTGCTTTTCCCCAAGGAAAAGCTCAGTGTGCAGGTGCATCCCGACGACGCGCTGGCGCAGAAGTACGGTGAACCGCGCGGCAAGACCGAGTGCTGGTATGCGCTGGACGCACAGCCGGGCGCGGCAGTCGCTCTTGGCATCAAACCCGGTACTCCGAGCGAAGAAGTGCATACGGCCATCACCGAGTCACGCCTGGAAGAATTGCTGGTATCTGTGCCCGTGAGTAAGGGTGACATGATCTTTGTGGACGCGGGAACGGTACATGCCATCGGGCCTGGTGCGGTATTGCTGGAAACGCAGCAGACGAGCGACTTGACGTACCGGATGTATGATTACGGGCGTCCCCGGGAACTTCACCTGGATAAATCGTTCGAAGCGATGCGCTTAGCAACTGGTTCGGGAAAAATGACACCTAAGAAGGTGGATGGGCATTCCATTTTGATTGACCAGAAATATTTTCGTGTAGAGCGGTGGAAAGGAACCACGCTCTCGTCCGAGAACGCATTCGCGGATGTCGTCCAGATGGTTTTCATTGCAGAAGGGAAGTTAAGAGTTGAAGGCCGCAGCTTCGAGCCGTTCGCTTTGGAGCGCTGCCAGCTTGCGGTGATTCCGGCAGGCGCTCGCGATTGGAAGCTTGTGACGGAAGCCGCTTCCGAAGTGATTCGCATCCTTCCACAATCTGCTTAGGTACGGAGGCCATGTCCAAAGTGATCGATTTTCGGCCAATCATTCTGGCCGGGGGCAGCGGGACGCGATTCTGGCCGCGCAGCCGCAAGGCGCGGGCGAAGCAGGTGCTGGCGCTTGATGGCGAGCGCACCATGATTCAGCGGACGGTAGACCGCCTTCAACCACTGGCAAAGCGTGATGATTTTTGGGTCATCACCAATGACCTGCTTTCGCCGACAATCTGCGGGCAGCTCGATGTTGTTCCTGAAGAACACATCGTCTGCGAGCCTGCCGCGCGCAACACGGCGCCTGCCGCCGGCCTGGCCGCTTTTCTAATTGAGAAGACCAACCCCGACGCGGTACTGGGCATTTTTCCCGCAGACCATGTGATTACAAGCGAGGCTGCATTTCTTGCCGTTCTGGAACATGCGATGCGAATCGCTGCCGCCGGTGAAAACATGGTCGTACTTGGAGTAACGCCCACGCGTCCGGAAACCGGCTATGGATACATAGAAACCGGCAGCGCTCTGGACGACGGCTCGCTGCGCGTGCGGCGATTTACCGAGAAACCGAACCAGGAACGCGCGGAAGAATTTATTGCGGCGGGAAATTACCACTGGAACAGCGGCATTTTTGTATGGGGCGCGCGCACTCTGGCGAATGCCATACGCGAGCATCTTTCGGAGACTGCGCCGATTCTGGAAGAAATTGCCGCGGCATATGGAACCCAGGAATTCCGCAGCGTGTTTGAGAGGCTTTATCCGCAATGCGAAAACATCAGCGTGGATTATGCGGTCCTCGAACCACGCTCGGCGAAGGGCGAGCGTCATTCCAACCTGTATTGCCTGCCTGCGAACTTCGGCTGGAATGACCTTGGCTCCTGGGCCGCGCTATATGAGCATCAACTTCAAGCAAATCTTGCGGATAAAGATGAAAACGTCATTGAGAGTACGGGCGGTTTGCCATTGGATGCGCATGGCAACTATGTTTACAGCCCGGAGAAATTCGTTGCGCTCGTCGGCGTGAAAGACCTTGTTGTGGTCGAGACGGAAGACGCTATTCTTATCACTTCGCGGGACCATTCGCAGGATGTCGGCAAAGTAGTCAAACAGCTTGCCGCAAATGGCCGCGAAGAACTGCTCTAAAAATATGGGAAATAAGACTGCGGTCAAATTTGGAACGGATGGCTGGCGAGGCATAATCGCCGATGACTTTACTTTTGACAATGTTCGCCTGGCGGCAAGCGCCATTGGCAACTATGTTTTGATGAAGAAAGATCCAGGAGAAGGGGTCTGCATCGGCTATGACACGCGCTTTCAATCGCAGGTGTTTGCCCGCGCTGTTGCCGAAGTTCTGTCCGCTGCCGGCATTCCCGTAAAGATTGCTGACCGAATCACTCCGACCCCTGCGCTTTCTTACGGCGTGCGCGCACATGGCGCGATGGGCGGCGTGATGATCACGTCAAGCCACAATCCATATCAATGGAATGGCGTGAAGTACAAAGCCTGGTACGGTGGTTCGGGAAAGCCCTCGATTATGGCTGAAATTGAGAGCTATCTGGGCAAGCCGCTGCCGAAAGCCTCAGCTCCGGCCAAGATCGAAGAGACTGATTTCCTCACTCCTTTTGTCGAGGCTATTTCCAGCTTTGCCGACCTTGACCTGATAAGCAAGTCGGGATTGAAATTCGGCATCGATTGTATGTATGGCGCAGGACGTGGCATCCTGGCCGGGATATTCTCAAAAATTGGCGTTGATTTCGTTGAAATTCGCGCAAACGTCGATCCGCTGTTTGGGGGCATCAACCCGGAGCCGATTGAGCCCCATATTCGCGTGCTGCAGAACACAGTTGTAGCCGAGAAATGTCACGCCGGACTCGTCACCGATGGCGATGCTGACCGCATCGGCGCGGTGGATGAGTATGGCAACTTCGTTGATCCACACAAAATTTTTTCCGTATTGCTGCAATGGCTGCTGGAGCGCAAGCAATGGCCCGGCGATGTGACGCGAGCCTTCAACACAACCGGAATGATTGACCGTATCTGCAAGCGTTATGGCCGCACGCTACACGAGCATGGCATCGGTTTCAAGTATGTCTGCGACCTGATGCTGGAAAAGGAAATTCTGATCGGCGGCGAAGAGTCAGGCGGCATCGGCATCAAGCGGCATTTGCCGGAGCGTGACGGACTGCTGAATGCGTTGCTGATTGCCAACGTGATGGCGGAAGAAGGCCGCACGCTGGGGCAGTTGGTTGCGCGGCTGCAGGAAGAATATGGTGAGCATCAGTATGGTCGCATCGATCTGCACATCGACGATGACCTTAAGAATGCGGCCATCGCGAAGGCTCGTGCAGGCGTAAAGCAGTTCGTGGGGATGCCGGTCGAACGGGTAAAGACGCTGGACGGCATCAAGTTTTTCTTGAAGAATCCTGAAGCAGCAAGCAAACCAAATGCGGCGGAAACTTGGCTGCTGTTGCGAGCTTCTGGTACCGAGCCGCTGCTACGCATCTATTCCGAATCATGTTCAAAAGAATCCGTGGCAAAACTGCTGGAAGCCGGCCGTGAATTTGCCATGAATAGTCTCAGTTAGCTGGTAGTTGTATGCGACCACCTGAGCTGTGGGAGAATCATAATCGCTAAGAAAAGAAGGAGCATCATGGCTACTATGGCAAAGGCAGTTCCGCTTACGCAGCTTTCCGCATGGAAGGCCCTCGAATCGCACTACCAGAAGATTAAAGACATACATCTGCGGACGTTGTTTGCCGATGATGCGAAGCGCGGCGAGCGTCTGACGGCAGAGGACGTCGGCATTTATCTCGACTATTCGAAGAACCGCATTACCGACGAGACCCTCAGCTTACTGCTGAAACTGGCAGAAGAAAGCGGCCTGCGCGAGCGTATCGATGCGATGTTCAGTGGCGAGAAAATCAACATTACGGAGAACCGCGCCGTTCTGCATGCCGCGCTCCGCGCGCCGAAGGACGAAAAAATTCTCGTCGACGGCAAGGACGTTGTTCCCGAAGTGCACGAAGTGCTGGACCGCATGTCGGCGTTTGCTGATCGTGTGCGCAGCGGCGCGTGGACGGGGCACACAGGCAAACGGATTAAGAACGTCATCAATATCGGCATTGGCGGGTCTGATCTTGGACCGGTGATGGCTTACGAAGCGCTGCGGCATTACAGCAAGCGCGACATGGTTTTTCGTTTCGTGTCGAACGTGGACGGCACTGACTTTGCCGAAGCTACGGTTGATCTCGATCCGGAAGAGACGCTCTTCATCATTTCCTCGAAGACCTTCACCACCCTGGAAACGATGACCAACGCGCACACCGCGCGTGAATGGAGTCTCAAGAAACTCGGCGACGAGAAAGCGGTTGCGAAGCATTTTGTCGCGGTTTCGACCAACGCGACCGAGGTCTCGAAGTTTGGCATCGATACGACGAACATGTTCGGCTTCTGGGATTGGGTCGGCGGACGCTATTCGATGGATTCGGCCATCGGGCTTTCGACGATAATTGCAGTCGGGCCGGACAATTTTCGCAAGCTGCTGGCCGGTTTCCATGAGATGGATGAACATTTCCGCACGGCCCCGTTTGCCCAAAACCTGCCGGTACTGATGGGACTCCTTTCTGTCTGGTACAACGATTTCTTCGGCGCGCAAACAGTAGCGGTTCTACCGTACGAGCAGTACCTAAAGCGCTTTCCTGCTTACCTTCAGCAGCTTACGATGGAGAGCAACGGCAAGCATGTCACGCTCATGGGCGAGCACGTGAACTACGAGACTGGCCCGATTTTCTGGGGCGAGCCGGGGACGAACGGGCAACACTCTTTTTATCAGCTCATTCACCAGGGCACGAAGCTGATTCCCTGCGACTTCATAGGATTTGGCAAGACGCTTAATCCATTGGGCGACCACCACGATCTGCTTATGGCGAACGTCTTTGCGCAGGGCGAGGCGCTGGCATTCGGCAAGACGCCGGAACAAGTAAAGGCTGAAGGCACTCCAGACTGGCTGGTTCCGCATCGCGTCTTTGAAGGCAATCGTCCGTCAAACACGATTCTGATCGAGACGCTCACGCCGGAAGTACTGGGCAAGCTGGTTGCGCTCTACGAGCACAGCGTCTTCACCCAGGGAGCGATCTGGCAGATTGACTCTTTTGATCAATGGGGCGTGGAACTGGGTAAGGTACTGGCCAAGAACATCATCTCGGAGCTTGAAGGTAAGGCTGAGGGCAAGCATGACAGCTCGACCAGCGCTTTGATAAGGCGTTACAAGCAGTTAAAAGGGTAATTTCTTATATTCTCCCGGTTTAGGCCCTCATGACGCGTAACTTTTTGCTTCTGCCTGTGTTTACACAAGCGACGAGCGGAATCGCCATACGTCTGTCCAGGCAGATTGCGGAAGTAGAAGAGGGTGTTGCAATCATGAGTTCCTTGAATGGCATGAAACGGCTTTTAATGGCCACGGTCATTTCTACTGCGATGATTGGTTCTCCATTGTTTGCGGCCGGACAACAAGCGCAGGCTGCTGCCCGTGCCGATGCAGATATTGAGACAGATGTGGCTGCCGCGCTTGGCCAGTCACCCCAGTTGCAGGGGCAAAATATTACTGCTGCTACTATCCAGGGCGATGTAACGCTTTCCGGCACAGTGCGCGACAGTGCCTCCAAGCAGCTTGCCGAGCAGCTTGCTGCGGGTGTGAGCGGTGTTCGCTCTGTGGAAAACAATCTCAGCGTCAGCACTCCTGCGCAGCCAGCGCAGGGTGTGAGCCAGCAGGCCGAAGAGCAGACGCCTCCTCCGCCTCCGTATGACCAGGGCGTGTCCACCCCGAATCAGGCTGATAAACAGCAGAATTATCCTTCTCAGGCCCCGAGCTATCCGCAACAGCTGCTCGGTCCTGTTACGATTCCTGCCGGCACTTTGCTTAATGTTCGAACCAGCGAGCTTCTCGATTCACACAAGATGCAGCCGGGAGCGATGTTCCAGGCTACAGTTGCCAGTGATTTGTATGAGGGTAACGTACTGGCGATTCCACGCGGCGCGGTTTTGACCGGGCAGGTAACTGGTGTTAAGAAGCCGGGAGATTTGGCAGGCAAGCCTGGACTTCAGTTGCAGATTACGTCGCTGGATCTCGGTGGGCAGACTTATCCACTGACCACGGATGCATGGACAGGAGAGGGGCCAGGCAAAGGCGGTTACTCAACCGCCAACACAGCGGGAGGTGCGGCTTTCGGCGCAACGCTTGGGGCGATCTTCGGCGGCGGTCCGGGCGCTGCGATCGGCGCCATGGCTGGAGGCATTACCGGGCTGGCGGCTTCGGCGGCGACCAAAGGCCCGCAGGTGGTGATTCCACCAGAGGCTTTACTCAACTTCCACCTTGCAGCTCCGGTAACGGTGACCCCCGTCTCGTATCAAGAAGCACAGAGACTGCAGGCGTCAGTAACGCCACGGCAGCCTGAACTACGGCGCAGGCCAGTATATGTATATCCGTACCCGAGCCCGTATTACTACGGATATGCCTATCCGTATCCCTACCCGTATGTCTATCGTCCGGGATACTACTATCCGCGGTAAGGACTCGAGATGGTCTCAGCGAACCTCAACCAGTTCTTCTTTCTTTAATCCGGTTCCGTACCTGGTCTTCACGTATTCATCGAGAATCTTCTGGAAGTCCTGAACGATTGTGTCGCCGCGGAGAGTGGTCATCAGCCGTCCATCGACGTAAACCGGGGCCTTCGGCTCTTCAAATGTTCCTGGGAGTGAGATCCCGATGTTGGCGTGCTTTGACTCGCCGGGACCGTTGACCACGCAGCCCATCACCGCCAACTTCAGTTCTTCAACGCCGGGATAGCGCTCACGCCATGTCGGCATCGAGTCGCGCAGGTAGTTCTGGATCTGCTGGGCTAATTCTTGAAAGAAAGTCGAAGTAGTACGCCCGCAACCGGGGCAGGCTGTCACCTGCGGGGTAAAGCTGCGGATGCCAAGCGACTGCAGAATCTGTTGCCCGGTCCGCACCTCCTCCGTCCGGTCGCCACCCGGCTTCGGAGTCAGCGAAACGCGAATGGTATCGCCAATGCCCTTAAGCAGCAGCGGAGACAACCCGGCCGCCGAAGCGACGATGCCCTTCATGCCCATCCCGGCTTCGGTGAGGCCAAGATGCAGCGGATAGTCACAGCGGCCGGCGAGCATGTCGTACACGTCAATCAGGTCGCGAACGCCGCTCACTTTGCCGCTGATGATGATCTTGTCATGACCGAGGCCGTAGCGCTCCGCCGCCGCTGCCGAATCGAGCGCGCTGCGGCACATCGCTTCCATCATCACGTCGCGGGCGTCAAGCGGCTCAGGCCGCTTCGAGTTTTCATCCATCATCCGTGTCAGCAACGCCTGGTCGAGCGATCCCCAATTTACGCCAATGCGGACCGGCTTGTTGTTCTCGACCGCGCATTCGATCATAGTGCGGAAGTTGTCGTCGTCCTTGCGCCCGATGGAGACATTACCCGGATTGATGCGGTACTTTGCAAGCGCCTTCGCGCAGTCCGGATATTTCTTCAGCAGCAGGTGCCCGTTGTAATGGAAATCGCCAATGATCGGAACATGAATGCCGAACTTCGCCAGCCCTTCCACGATGTAGGGAACAGCTTTGGCCGCGTCGTCATTATTGACTGTGACCCGCACCAGTTCCGATCCGGCTGCGGTCAGCGCCGCCACCTGCTGGATTGTCGCCTCGACATCGGCGGTGTCAGTATTGGTCATCGATTGGACGACCACCGGCGCGTCTGATCCCACGCGTACGTTGCCTATCCTGACCGTAACGGTCTTCCTGCGCTGTATTTCCGGCATAGATTTCCTCACCAGTATTTTACTAGAACGAGGCGCATCTCTTTGATTTGTCATCCTGAGCGGAGCGCGAGAGCGCGAAGTCGAAGGGCCTGCTTTTTCTACGCCAGCCAAGAAATCTCAGGAGCAAATCACCACCGCCGCCCCATCAATCGAATCGTGATACACCGCCGCAAGCGCCTCATTCACCTGATCGAGAGTAAATAAAGTTGTCCGAGGTTGAATCCCAACCTCGGTGGCCAGCTTTACAAAGTCACGGGCATCCTGACGCGTCATGTTCGCCACACTACGCAACTGGCGCTCTCCCCAGAGCAGTGAGTCGTAATCAAATTGCGGCATCCGGTCAAGATGAATCGCGTTGATCGCAACAATCCCGCCCTTGCGCAGCGAAGAGAGCGCTGATACAACGACATCGCCGCTGGGGGCAAATGTCACCGCACGATCAAGCTGGACGGGAGGTCTATCGGTAGCCTCACCCACCCAGACCGCGTCCAGCTCACGCGCCAGCTTCTGATGCGAAGCTCCGCGTGTGGCCACATACACCTCGCATTCCCAATGCTTCAGGACTTCGATAGCCAGATGCGCAGAAGCCCCAAACCCAAACAGTCCGACACGATCACCCGGTTCCACCCCGGCCACACGCAGGCTGCGAAAGCCGATAATTCCTGCGCAGAGCAGCGGAGCCACATCTTTCGCCGCCACCTTCTCTGGCAGTGGAATGCAAAAATCAGTGCGCGCGACCACATACTCGGCATAACCGCCGTTCACCGAATAGCCAGTAAATACAGGATGATCGCAAAGGTTCTCCATCCCTTTGCAACAGAGCAGACAAGTGCCATCCACTCCGCCAAGCCATGAAACGCCGAGCCGTTTGCCAACCTTCACGCCTGAGACATTTGCGCCCAGCTTCTCCACGCGGCCCACAATCTGGTGTCCGGGAGTGACCGCAACTAGAACCGGTTTCAACTCGCCGCTGGTGATATGCAGATCAGTCCGGCAAACCCCGCAAGCCTCAACGCGCAGCAGGATTTCGCCTGGCCCCGGCTTCGGCACAGGCACATCTTCAAGCTGTAATGGATGCTGCTCGATGGGAGCAGGTTGATGAAGAACAGCCGCCCTCATGACCATGATTCTAAGCCAGCTACTTCACACGAAATGCCTTCACCACAATCGCATTCGGGTGCATTCCCGCCGGAAGCATGGTGAAAAGCGTCCCAACGCGGGTCACTCCGGCTGGAGTGCGGCTCAACACCCGGACGACAGAGATGTCGTTTGATTGCGCGTCGGCAGCCAGCAGTAGATGTCCTTCGACAGAAAATGCAAGCGCATCCGGCCCCTCACCAACATGGACGGTATTGATGACCTTGCCATCATCAATCGAATAAACCTCAATCGAGCCGGTATTAAACTTGCTAATCCATAGCGTGGAGTTGTCAGCGCTCACAATCGCGCCCGCCGGATGCGCGCCCACCAGATAAGCGCCGCCGACCTCATTCGTCTGCGTCGCGATCTCTGATATTGTGTCGCTGCCAAAGTTGGAGACAAAGATCTCGCCACCATCAGGCTTCAGCGCCAGTTGCACCGGGGTCTGGCCCACGTCAAGAAATGTCACCAGGCGGTCAACATGCTCATCGGCAATCGGACTTTCCGGCTGGGCCAGCCCAATCACCATGACCTGATGTCCGCCCGAACAGGTAACAAACGCTTTCGATGAGTCGGGAAGAATAGCAATGTCTGTCGCCGCCGGGCAGCCGCTGAAGACGCTCCGAACTTTATAGGTCCGCGGATCAACAACAGAGATGCTGCCGCCCACGCGATTGCTGACGACCAGACTCTTGACGTCCCGAGAAATGCGCGCCATTCCGGGCGCTTCGCCCACGCCAATCGCTGCAATCTCGCGGCGCGCAGCCAGATCGATGACCGAAACATTGTTTGAGCCGGAATTCGCGACGTACCCACGCTCACCCTTCGTATCCACATCAATGAAATAAGGCTTGCTGTGGACGGGGATCGTCGCAACTACGGCATTTTTCTTCGCATCTATCACGCTTATGGAATTGCTATCCGTATTGACGGCGTAAATCTCATTCTTGACTGGATTCGCGGCAATTCCCGTCGGGTTGTCACCCACGCGAATCACGCGGTCCTGCCGCATGTTCACAAGGTCGAGAACCGTAACGGTGTTGCTGCCGCCGTTGGTGACATAGGCGTATTCGCGATAGTCAGCAGGGAATTGCGGGAAATCATGCCGCCGGCACGCCGTCAAGAAAAGAAGCGCAGACAGAAGCAAAGTGAAGTGCGGTCGGACTCTTGTCACGGGACGTATGGGGTGCCTACTTGGCGGTGGCAGCCGCGCCTTCCGTAATCTCAATGCCGTGCGGCACACTGCGGCCCAGCACCGCCGCGATTTTCGCAACTTCGTCGATCAATTGGAAATACTGCTCAGGATAAAGCGACTGCATCCCGTCTGACAGCGCCTTATCCGGCTGGTTGTGCACTTCTACGATTAGTCCGTCGCAGCCCACAGCGACCGCCGCACGGCCCAGCGGAATGACCTTATTGCGCTTGCCGGTGCCGTGGCTCGGGTCGACCACAATCGGTAGATGGCTCAAGCGCTGCACTGCTGGAACAATACTCAGGTCGAGTGTGTTCCGGGTGTGGTCAGCGAAGGTGCGTACGCCGCGTTCGCACAGAATGACCTGGTAATTGCCCTCGCTCATGATGTACTCGGCCGCCATCAGAAACTCTTCAAGCGTGGCCGCAATGCCGCGCTTCAGCAGAACAGGCTTGCGCTTCCGGCCCGCCGCCTTCAGCAGCGAAAAGTTCTGCATATTGCGCGCACCAATCTGGATCACGTCGGCGTACTTGTCTACCAGTTCCAGCGCCTCGTTATCGATGGCCTCGGTCACAATCCGCAGCCCGAACTTGTCGCGGATTTCCGCCATGATCTTCAGCGCTTCCTCGCCCAATCCCTGAAAGGCATACGGAGAAGTGCGCGGCTTGTAGGCTCCGCCGCGGAAGAACTGCGCGCCTGCGACGGCAACCTGCTCGGCCACGGCAAAAGCCTGCTCTCGCGTTTCAATCGAGCACGGCCCGGCAATCATCGCCAGGTTGCGTCCGCCGATGGTGGCATTCGTGCCGGGAAAGCTGATGACCGTGTCTTCTTCCTTCACATCGCGGCTCACCAGCTTGTAAGGCTTCGAAACTTTAATGATCTCGGCGACGCCGGACATCTCTTCCAGATTGCCCCGGTCAATTTCTCCCTGGTTGCCGGTGATACCAATGGCGGTGCGCTGCGCTCCGGGAAGTGGATGGGGGCGATAGCCCAGTTGCTCAATTTGTTCGCAGACTGCCTGGATCTCTTCCTGTGTCGCATGGGCTTTCATCACTACAAGCATTGAACAGGCCTTTCAGTAACTCCCAAGTGTATCGGCTTCCTTCCAGAGGAAGCAACGAAAGCCGCCTACTCATAGCAATTCTGGGGACCGGTTCACGATAAAACCAGACATATTGTCAAGGCGGAAGCCTTAGAAACGCATCCCCGCCCAATTTGCGCAAAGTGCTGTTCGACGTCTGCAGAGTCGTCGCTTTCCCTGAATCAGGAAACTATCTCGCACAATCGTTCGCGCAACACCTGATACAGATCCTTCTGCTCGATGCCTCGTCTCTAGAACAGAGGAGCCAGGGCCACTGCCGTCAATCCGCAAAGAAAAAATACGAACATCCACACGAGCAATGTTTTGGCCCGCGCCGGCGCGCCGGCAAATTCTTTCCAGACGAAAACACCCCAGCACGCGGAAATCATCGTCGCTCCCTGCCCGATGGAATACGATACGGCTGGCCCGACGATATGGGCGCGCGACGCCACGAAATTCAATACGCCGCCTGTGCACCAGATCGCGCCTCCGACAATGCCCCACATATGCCATCGTCCCGATGCGGATGCATAGGCCCTCATCGCAACCGGTGGTTTCCCATCCAGGGGATGCCGCATGAGCAGAGTATTGGCAACCAGAGAGCATGCCGCCACTCCCAGAGCAAACCAGAATGATGTGGCATACGGTCCCGGAGCATTCTCGCCGCTCATCGCCTTTGAGACGAATGGATAAAAACACCCCATCAGCAGACCGGCAACCAGGCTGATAACAACACCGCCCCTACTCATCGTTTGCTGGGTCGCCTCCCGAAGACGATAGGCCGCTGCATCAAGCACAATCGCAGTCACGACGAGAGCGACACCGCCGAATAATATGACAGGATTGCCTGCAGGCGATATCCAATAGCTGCTGACTGCGCCAACCACCAAAGCAAGGCCTATCCCGATAGGAAATGCAACTGCGAGCCCGGCAATATCAATTGCCGCCACCAGAAGCAGGTTGGCGACATTGAAAATGACTCCGCCCAGCACAGCAAACCACATGTGATGACTGCTGCTATGCGCGAGATCAGAGATAAATGCGCGGCCAGTCCCTCCACTGCTGCCAAGGCTCATTCCCCATACGACTGAACCAAGAATTAAGCCGATTACATAGTCCCAATAGAAGAGCTGAAAGCGGTAGCCGGGGCATAACTTGACCGTATTTGCCCATGATCCCCAGCACAGCATGCTGAGGACCATGAAGGTGAGCGCAATGAAATATGTTTCGGGCTGATACAAAAATATCCCCGGCAACTGGCTTGAACGACTTTCCTTATATCTCATAAGGAGAAGCTTCCATGCAACCGCTCAAAAAATCAGTGCTCGCAGGGCGAATTCCAATCAGAAAGATAGAAGAGTGAAGCTTGATTTCCTTACGAAAGTAACGGTTGTAGAACCGAGGGATATAACTCTTGTTTGATTGAACATCCTTCGAATTAGCCATATAAGAGATACTAATCAGTAAATACTACGCCCCCACTCGGTGGTGCATATGAACTTAGCAAGCCGCACAGCGGCCTCAACTGAAGCATGCATGGAGACGCTCTCTTTGCGTGGACGCATCCGTGCGCGCCGCCATCCCAGCTGTGATGACGGCCAATCTATCCTTGAGTTCGCTCTTTGTGTGCCCGTTCTCCTGCTCATCGTGACCGGCATTACTACCTTCGGGGTCGCCCTTAGCAACTATCTGACGATGACGAACGCCGTCGGCACCGCAGCGCAGTATCTTGCGGTACAGCGCAGCGTTACGACAAACCCATGCAGCGATGCCGCCAACGCATTTGTGAATGCCGCGCCAAATCTTAATACAGCGAACCTGACTTTCTCTTTTTCGCTGAATGGCACTTCCTATGGTCCATATACGGGACTGAGCAAGAGCACATGCAGCAGCAGCAGCACCTCCACCGGAGCTGCCGGAAACCTCGTCGCCGGTGGGTCCGCCCAGATGACCGTCTATTACCCCTGTAACCTTGCTGTCTACGGACATAACTTTCTGCCAAATTGCAATCTTGCGGTGCAGACAACGGAGATTGTCCAATGAACTGTCATGACAATTCATTCTTACGCCGCACATACAAAGACCAGCGCGGTCAGATGATTCCAATCATCGCCTTTATGATGATCACCTTTCTTGGGATGGCAGGCCTGGTCGTCGATGTCGGGCATGCTTACTTCGCCCACCGCCTGCTACTCAATTCAACCAATGCAGCGGCCATGGCCGGAGCGCAGGGGCTTTCCACTTCCGGCACCCTGGCCGTCTCCAATGCCAAGGCCTACAGTTCCCAGTCAGGACAGAACAACGCTTATCCCAACCTGAATGTCACCAACTCCTATTTCACGCTGGGTTGCGCTGCATCTTTTGCGCAAACGGTACCCTGCGTCCCTACAGGCTCGGGCGGCGCCACTGCAAATGCCATCCAGGTCATCCAGACCGCCAGCGTGCCGACAACATTTATGGGGCTGTTCGGTTTCAAGGCAATTAACATCTCCGCCAAAGGAACAGCACTCATGCAGGGTGCCGGGCCAAAATCCTATAACCTGGCCGTTATCATCGACGCTACGCAATCCATGAACTCTAACGATAGCAATTGCAGCGGCAATACAAGGATTCAGTGTGCATTGAGCGGCGTTCAGACGCTGCTGACGACCATCAGCCCCTGCTCCTCCTCTGGCTGCGGCAGCCTGGGCTCCGATGGCAACTATACCAACGCCATTGATCGCGTCAGTATATTCACATTTCCCGAACCATCGTCAGCTACGCAGGCGGCCCGTGACTACGATTGCAGTAGCAGCACAAGCCCGGGCATAGTGCCCTATACTTTTCCCACGGCAAATGCCACCAGTTATTCGCCAGCATCAGGCACTCCGACCTATCAGGTCACGGACTTTATGAGCAATTATCAGAGCCTTGACTCGTCCGGTGCTCCAAATGGTTCTGTAAATACGTCCAGCACCTCCTATGTTGGGCGCGCAGTCGGATCTGGTTCGTGCTCAGGCATGCAGGCCCCGGGCGGCGAAGGGACCTACTATGCAGGCGTCATCTATGCCGCAGAGGGTGCGCTTCTGGCTGAACAGGCTGCCGAAAAGGCAGCCAATCAGACCGTGCAGAATGCCATGATCATCGTCAGTGATGGTGCGGCAACAGCCAGTCAAAGTCAGATGGTGTCATCCGCAACAAACAAAGGCACTTATCCCTCATACAAAAGCGAATGCGGGCAGGCAGTGCAGGCTGCACAGGACGCCAACTCCAAGGGCATTACTGTGTATTCCGTTGCCTATGGATCGCAGACGTCCGGCTGCACTACTGACAGCGGTACCTATACCTCGCCGTGCGCCACGATGAAGGGCATGGCGTCCAACGTCAACACAACCTTCTACTCCGACGCCGGAAGCAATTCCAGCGGATGCAAATCGTCTCTTAATCCTTCGACCCTGGGCGGCATCTTTACGTCTATTGGAGGCCAGTTGACTGCCGCGCGTCTCATCCCCAACAGCGCCTTTCCCTCAAGTTGACCTCAGTGTCATGCTCCATGCTGCAGGAAAATTAGATTCGCAAAACTGGTAAACATAAAAGAAGGCATGGCCAAAAGCCGTGCCTTTTCTTTTCATCCAGTAGCTTATACAAAACAAAATATCTCCATGAAATTATGGCTGGCATTCTTGTAGATGTAGTTATAGTGCATAGAGAAAGACTCGAACCCTGAAAGTTGCCACAAGCACCGCCTCGAAAGATTGAAGATATGGAAAGAATTGGTTATG
>Ga0126371_10000760_pt1 | contig 26930 bp, 16 predicted proteins | sample PanSoiMetaPlot_4_FD_110145 | JGI IMG/M metagenome (GOLD analysis project Ga0126371, IMG submission 110145) | Tropical forest soil microbial communities from Panama - MetaG Plot_4 | ecosystem: Environmental > Terrestrial > Soil > Tropical forest > Bulk soil | place: Panama | collected 2016-02-17 | reverse complement strand
TCAGTGACGGAAATCGCTCCGCGCGCGTCAAGAATATTAAAAAGATGCGAGCACTTCAGGCACAGGTCGTATGCCCCAAGTAGTGGAAAACGTCTTTTGTCTTGAGCGGAAACGTTCGCGCCCGGCTTCCTCTTCGTTAGCTCGCCGTACTTCTCAATCAGCGCGCGGCACTCTGACTCGTACAGTTCAAAATGCTTCCATGTCTTCTCGACGTCGGCTGCTTCGAAGTTGTAAACGGAAAACTGCAACTCATCCGCCAGCCGCACATCGCCATACGTCACAACCGTGCCCGTCTGCGGATCGCGTGCCCACACGATGTCGTAGATTGAATCGACGTCTTGTAGAAACGCGGCAATGCGTTCCAGCCCGTAGGTGAGTTCGGCCGAAATCGGCAGCAGGTCGAGTCCGCCGCATTGCTGGAAGTACGTGAACTGCGTGATCTCCAGCCCATCGAGCATCACCTGCCAGCCGATGCCCCATGCGCCGAGGGTCGGCGACTCCCAATTGTCTTCTTCGAACTTGATGTCGTGCTGCCGCAGGTCAATTCCGATGGCACCCAGCGACTCGAGGTACAGCTCCTGAACGTCCTGCGGCGGCGGTTTCAGGATCACCTGCAGCTGGGTATGCTGGAAAAGACGATTGGGATTCTCACCATACCGCCCATCTGCCGGCCGACGCGAAGGCTGCAGGTACGCGACTTTGTAGGGTTGCGGCCCGAGCACGCGAAGGAACGTCTCTGGCGCCATTGTTCCCGCGCCCACTTCAACGTCGTACGGCTGTTGCAGGACGCATCCACGCTGCGCCCAGAACGTCTGCAGTTTCAGGATCAGTTCCTGGAAACTCGGCGGATTAGGGTTTCGTTCCGTCATCACAATTGAGTTGTCATCCTGAGCGAAGCGAAGGACCTGTGTATTTTCGGCCGCGCCACAAGCTAAAAGCTATCCGCCAACCTTCTCTAGCATCCCGGCGGTCACCAGCTTTTTCTCAATATGCCGCTCAAGTGTCTGCATCAGAAATTTCCGCAGATCCGATGCCTTCGCCTTCGGCCAGTCACCCGCCGCAAAACTCTCGACCGGCGCGCGAAACATCTGCGCGGCCAGCGCCCGCGATTCGCCTGACATCTCCGATGACGCCAGCCGCTTGTCGTCGGCGCACATCAGGCCGTCGGCGAGTACGTGAAAGTAAGCGCGGCTGCCATTCAACACGCGACCGCACACCACGCACTCAGAAAAGTCCGGCAGAAAGCCCACCAGCCGCGTCATCCAAAGCTCAAAGTAGGTGACCGGCATCCAGATTTCCGGCCCGCGCAGCCGGCTCAGCACCGAAAGCGTTAGCCGGAAGACCGCGTCGTTTGCCTCGCGGTCCGGCAACAACTCATCGAGCAATTCCGCAATATGTCCAAGCGCCACGGCACGCGAATAGGTCACTTCGCTGGCCAGAGGCGACTCCAGCACTTCGAAGGCATCCAGCCGCGCCAACTCCTGCCGCTCACGGTCTTCGTAGAAGGCTCGGACGAAGGTCAACGGCTCCAGGGCCCCGCCAAACCGCTTCCTTGACTTCTTGGCCGAGCGCGCCACCCCCCGCACTTTTCCTTCAAGTCGCGTAAAAAGGGTGACCAGCAGATCAGCCTCACGCAACGGGTAGGTGCGCAGGACAATCGCTTCCGACTCCTTCAGTGCCATGGGAGCCCAGCAGGTAATTCCTGATTGTAATGGAAGAGGATGGACGCCGTCAGCGGAATTGCCTCAAATACGCTGTTTTACCGCGATTTTAGGCCCTCGGACTGGTACCGGGTTCGAGGTCGCGTTTTGCGACCTCAAACAAGAAGGCGCATATCCGTATTCGGACATGCGCCTCCCATATTGCGCGAATTCGCGCGGGGCCCATTGACCGCTAATGGCTGCCGGCTATCTTCCGTAGTACTTTGCGTTCCGCTCTGTGAACGAAGCCCACTTTTCCGGCAGGTCGTCAAGCGCGAAAATCGCCGACACCGGGCAGACCGGTACGCATGCGCCGCAGTCGATGCATTCCACCGGATCGATGTACAGCAACTCTTCCGTGGCGTGAGCCGGTTCGTCCTTCTTGGGATGGATGCAATCCACCGGGCACGCGTCCACGCAAGCGGTGTCCTTCGTCCCGATGCAAGGTTCTGCGATCACGTAGGTCATGTTTTCTCTATCTCCTGAATATCTGCGGCTCCAAAAGAACCACGAATTCTAGCAAGAATCGCGGCCACGGTACAGGGTAGAGCACCCAAACACCGCGCCGCTGCAATCATTAGAAAAACGGCCGTATAGACGGTAGTTTTTCGACCACGAACTGTCTATCGCCGGCTACCGGCCAGTTCCCTCTGCCGGCTCGGCTGATACTCCACGATATATCCCGCCACGGCACTCGCCGCCACCGTCAACGGACTCGCCAGGTACATCTGTCCAGGTCCGCTGCGACCAGGAAAGTTCCGATTTTGTGCGCTCACCACGACCTGCTCAGGTCTGGTCGAAACTCCTGGCCCGGCGTTGATACAAGCCCCACAACTGGGCTCAATCACCCGCGCGCCGGACTTTTGAAAGATTTCCAGGTATCCCTTGCGGACGCAGTAATCCCGCGTTTCCTGCGATCCAAATTGGATATAAAACTCCACCGATTGCGCAACCCGCTTCCCTTGCCCTAAAGCGTCAGCCAGGACCTCGGCGTACATGTCCATGTCTTCGTTCTTGCCTGCTGTGCAGGTGCCACCGTACGCGAGGTCTACCGGGACCGGCGTATTCAGATCGCGGATATATTTGCCGTTCCCAGGATCTCCCGGCGTCGCGACCATCGGAGCGATCTCTTCCGCCTTCAGTTCGATGACCTGTGCATACTTGGCATCAAGGTCACTTTGCAAACCGCCGATCATCGCTTCCGCATCACGGCGCTTCAGACCGCGTCGCTCCACAAGAAAATCGACGACTTTGCTGTCGGGCGCAACAATACCCGTGAAGCCGCCAATCTCCGCGGCCATATTGGTCATGGTGGCCCGCTCATCGACACTGAGCGCTTCGACCGCCTCGCCCGCGTATTCCATGACCTTCGCCAGTGCCGTACCGCTCCGTACATAGTCCAGGCTGAGAATCTTGAGGATGAAATCTTTCGCGGTGACGTTCGGCTGCTTTTTCCCTCGGATGACGATTTTTACAGACTCCGGGATCTTTACTCTCACGTCTTTGGTGATCCAGCTGTTGAAGACATCCGTCGTACCGATGCCGAACGCTACGCAGCCAATCGCGCCCACATGCGGAGTGTGCGAATCCGACCCGACATTCACCTGCCCCGGCAGCGCATAGGTCTCCAGCATTACCGAGTGGCAGATTCCCTCCGACCCCTTGCGGTCTTTCAATTCGCCGTGCAACTTGATGCCTTGCGCTTGGGCAAAGTCTTCTTGTTTCAGCTTCAGTTGAGTCGCAAGATCGAGCAGCCCAATCTTCTTCTTCTCCTCAGAAATCACCTCGTCGAGAAACGTCAGGTGATCGCGGAAAAATCGGATGCTCGACGCGTCATTTACAGGCACGCCTTTTCCCACATAGTGTTCGTAGAAAATCGCCGCCATAGGCGTCACGTACTCATGGCTGAAGCGCAGATCGACGCGGGTGAATCCCGTGTCGCCCGGCTTCACTGCCTCGACACCGACCTTCCCGTCCGCCGTAACCATGTGCTTGGCGAAGATTTTTTCCGTCAACGTCATAGGCCGCTTTGCGGTCGTGATGGCCGGCAGAAAAACCTTCTTCTGCATGCGCGCGACGTTGAACGGGAACAGGCCGCCATACTCGATCACCTGTCGCGTGATTTCGTCTTCCCCTGCAGTGAACTCGCTGAGCGCAATTTCCTCGCTCGCCCGGATTTTGTCGATTAGCGAGAAATTCGTCGAAGTCAGCAAGCCCAGGTTCTGGCAGTTCTGCTGGTAGATTCGCTCGATGTTTTCGGCGATCACCACCTGGATCCCCGCCGCCATCTCGGCATACGGAGACTGCTCGCGGCTTGACCCCTTCCCGCGCCGCTTTCCGCTGACCGAGCAGACGAACCCGCCCTTTCTGACGTCCGCCCGCCCGATCGGCAGAACACTCCCACACTTCAATCCCAAATACGGGATCTCGCCCAGCGTCTGGTCGAAGTAAAAACAATAGTGCGCCGGAGTAATTTCGTCCGTTGAAATGTCATCGCGCAGCTTCGGATTATTCGCCGGATTCTTGGTGTCCCACGGCAAGTCTTCTCCCGCCAGTTGCCGTTTGATCAGTTCAGGATCTTCGGTGAGAAACAAAATCCGACCCGACAATCGCACCTTATCCGGACGCTTGCTGATTTCACGCTTCACTAGAGAATCGTTCACGATTAAAACCCGCGTCGAAATGATCTCGGGAAGGGCTCTGGTAGGCAGGTTCCCGGGTCAGACCCCATTTACCCTTATATTTTACGCCGTTTTGGACCCGAATGAGCGGATCAGGGGTGCTTCCGCGAGTGGTCGAACTTCTCGCCTGCGGCAATGCTCACCGGCAGCTGATTCTCCTTCGGAGGCAGTGGACACGTTGCATAAGGCGTGACTGCGCAGGGCGGGTTGTACGCCTGGTTGAAGTCGAGCAGGAGATGGCCATCCTTCACTGGACCGGCCATCAAGAAGCGGCCTGCAGGATATGTCTCTGTCTTCCGTGTCGCGTCATTGAAAATAAAGAAAAGGCCGTGCTCCGGATCTCCACTCGTGGCCGATAGCCGAATCTCTTGACCCTCAAATGTGAAACGCGCCTCACCCACAACAATCGAGGCAGTGGCGTCTCCCAGAATATTCGGCACCCGCACCGTTCTTTTCCCGTCTCCGGGCACCCAGGCCGCGTTAATTCGATAAGCAGCGCCCAACGGATAAAAATCAGCGCCCCGATACTTCGCCGCCGCCGGACTCTTCAGATCTTTCACACGGATACCGCAGCGATCACCACGCTGAATCACATGCATCTGCAGGCTGCCGAGTTCGACGACAGTGGGATGGCCGGAAACATCGGGCTCGAGCTTCATGTTTCCTGCCGCCTTACCCGCCACGGAGGCGGTCACCCCCGGTTGGAACGTGACCGTAACATCTTTTCCTTGTAACTGGAAGGTGCCAGCGTGTGCTGGCGCGGTACCGCTCGGAAGCACGACCTTGTTCGACATATCGGAACCGAAGGTGTTGTCTCCAGGCTTGAGCCAGAACAAACCAACAAGCGTCAGCCAATTCTCACGCCGATCCTCCACCAGTTCCGACTTCCACTTTTCAAACGCCTGTCGATACGTGTCGGTGATTACCGGATCGTCCGCCGCGCGCACCGCTCGTGAAGAAACGCCCACGCTGCAAAAGATCGCCACAACGCACACGGATCGGTAAAGAGAAGCAATTTTCATTCGGTGCTCGGATTTTGGTGCGTCAACATTGGCGAACGCCGAAATCTAAGGACTCTTTTTGTACTCCCGCGGATCCGGCAAAGGCTCAAGTCCGCGCCCGGAAAAGATCTCCGTAAATTCGTTCACCAGATCCGCATGGATTAATCCGTTGGAAGCCATTACGTCGCGATCGGTGATCTCGAGCGGCTGCCCTTGAAATCCCGTCACTTTGCCACCCGCTTCTTCCACGATCAGAATCCCGGCGGTCGTGTCCCACGCATTCAAATTGAACTCCCAGAACCCGTCGAACCGCCCACAGGCAACGCTCGCCAGATCAAGCGCCGCCGACCCCGCCCGACGCACTCCATGCGTGCGTAACGTGAGCTGATGGTAGAAATAAATATTCGGATTCTTATGCCGTTTGTGACTTGGGAAGCCCGTCGACACAAGCGATTGCCCTAGTTTCGCCGTCTTCGAAACTTCGATCTTTTGGCCGTTCAGGTACGCACCTTTTCCGAATTCCGCAGCGAATAACTCATCGCGCGTGGGATCATAAAGCACGGCCGCGTTTCGCTTTCCTCGAAATGTCAACCCGAGCGAAACGCAGAACACAGGAAATCCGTGGGCAAAATTGGTGGTGCCGTCTAGGGGATCGACATACCAACGGTAATCGCCCCCTGTCTCAATTCTCGCGCCTTCCTCGCCGATTACCTCATGATCCGGCCAATACGCTCGAATCCGCTGAAGAATCAGCTTCTCCGACGAGCGATCCGCCTCCGTCACCAGATCGGCGTCGCCCTTGTACTCGATCTTCACGCGGCGACGAAAGAACTCCATGAGGAGCACGCCCGCTTCGCGTGCGATCTCCGCCATGCGTGGAACAAACTCCAGTTCCACCGATGTCGGAATCCCTGCGGAAGAAGTGCTGTTCAGCAAATCTAAACTCCTCTGCGGAAGTGTCGTGACGAAGTTGCGAATCTACTTACGTTTTGCGGAATCTTCCGCGATGTAGGCGATGTCGTGCTTGAAGATGAAGAGATTGGGAGCGCCCTCCCGGGTCAGCCGGATCATGTTCTTGTCGTAGTACTCAATCCATCCGCGTACGATCTCACCGTCCGCCAGCTTCACAGCGACCGCCTTCTGCTTCTCGCCGAGCAGCTTGAGATATGCGGCTTCTTCGTGCGTTTCGTCCGGTGGAGGAGTCTTGCCTCCCCGACGGACCGATCCTTGCCCACCTAAGTTAAATGGCATGTCGATTATTTTACACGGCGCTGGAGGCTGGCTTGTTCAACCACGACCGAAACACGGAAAATGAGGCGCTTGGAATCGCCTTCGGCCTCAGAACGTCACCCTGACGCCGAATTCCATTTGGCGAGGTGCTCCGAAGTTGTACACACCCGATCCTTGTCCGAGGCGCAACACGTCGCGCGAATTGCCGGGCGGGGTCCCGTTCGCCGACCCCGCGCCCCCGAACGTGGGCTGTCCAGATCCGGGGAAGAAAGTCGTCAACTGGCCGGAGAGCGGTAGAAAATTTGCGAAGTTGAAAATGTTGTAGAAACGGGCTGTCGGTTCCACAGTCAAGCGATCACCAAATTTGAATGGCCACGAAATCGCAGCATCCAGCGATTTGAACATTTCGTTGCTGTACTGGTCCCGCGGCGGCAGCCCGATAAATGGGGTCACACCTTTCAAGGCAGCCAGCTGCGTTTTCGTAAACAATCCCGCAGTCAGCAAGGCCTGGCCTGCCGGCGTCAGTGAACCCGCCTGGGTATTGTTGTACGTATTGATCTCGCCCGAAAGATCGCTGCTCGAAATCGAATTGAATGGTCCAACCTTGCGAAACGGGAAATGATCCCCCGGCGTGCCATCACCGGTGAAGTCCGTGCGGAATATTTCTCCCGGTGTGGCTTGCGGGTTCCCCGAATAGACGAGCATCGAGGGCACCAGCGGAGCGGGCGACGCGTAACGTCCGGTAAACGACAACACGCCTCCCCAGCGCGTTTGCATGGTCCACGAAGCAGTCAGCTGATGGCGTCGATCCAGTGGCGATGGACCTTTATAAAAGCCAGGATTTCGGAAATCGTAAGCCGAACTGCTCCCCGCAGGATTGTCGCCGCCGTTCGAATCGAACTTGGACAACGTGTATGAAACCAAGAGGTCGCCACCGCGGAAGATGAAAAACTCCTGCGAGTAATTCTGCTTCAGCGAGAACTGGCCGCCGTTATACACTGCTTGCCCACTCGTTGTCTGAAAGCTCCCTTGTCCCACCAGCGCGTTCAAGCCAGGAAACGCAGCTCCAAAATTGCGGGGATCCACCCCCGAAGGAACCTGCACTCCGACACTCGCCGGCAATCCACCAAGGAACGCAACTCCAGAGTCGAGTCCATTCGCTGCGAAGTCGTTGATGCTTGGATTCGTCACTGCCGAGATGTAGCAGGAAACGGCAGCCTGTGAAATCGCGCCCGCCGACAGCGGAACTCCTGGCAGACACTGCGGCGCGCTCTGGCCGATCGTTCGGGTCATCGCGGCCAGCGCAGCTGTCGGAATTCCATTTACATCCTTATAGAGATAGTTGGCATCGCCAACGTGATTTGTATCAACGATATATCCAAAGTGCTCCGTGACATTTCGTATGTAGTTCGCCGTGAATATCCCGCCGTTCCACATCTCGCGCTGAATCCCGATGTTCATCTGGTAGGAGCGGGGACTCTTATAGTCCGGCGCGAACGCTGCCAACCGGTTCGCCGGGTAGCTGAGCGACAGCGTATTCCCCACGAAGTTCGGATTGCTTGCCGCTCCCGCCGCGCTCACGGCTGCGCTATAAGCCGCCTGCAAGTCCGTAATCGCTCCCGCTACCGACCCGATTGGCTGCCCGCACACCTGCGTGGCCAAATCAAGTCCGTCGATCGAGTGGACAGCAGTGGGTAATCCATTCGCGTTCGGAAAGTAGACGGCGGTTGATCCGGCCGCCGACCCCGGAGCGCAAGAAAGGACGTTGGTCGCCGCGTACAAGCCGGAACTCAGTCGTGTCGGCCGATCCAGTCGCACGTTGCTCAACAGCGACGTATCGTAGAAAACACCCGCGCCACCGCGAACGATCGTGCGTCCATTGTGAAAGGGGTCCCACGCAAAACCGACCTGCGGCGCAAAGTTGTAATTCGGTTGGCCAACGGTCAGCCCCTGTCCCGGAATCGGCGAGAATTGGTCGAGCAAGCTGGCATTTCCTGTACAGGGCACAAAATCGGTCGGGACCGCCGGATTCGTCGCCGAGCACAGTATTCGCCCGAGATCGTTATCGATACGACCGGTATCCCGCACGTAGTGCACGCCAAGGGTGATCGTGAGATTTTCCTTGTAGCGGAAGTTGTCCGCTACGTAACCCTGAAGGCGAATATCGGACTGCTCGCCGCGAGGAAATCCCAAGCCCGAGTTCTCCGTCGAAAAACGCTGGCCATTGCTGAACGAAGCCAACAACACCGGATAGTCCAGCGGGTTCGGATCAATTCCGGTGGCCAACGCCGTCGTGACCTGAGGTGCCAGGCCATACGGACTTGCATATCCGCCCGTCGTGATCCAGTTCACGCTCCCACCGAAATGAAGCGTGTGATCACCACGCACACCGTTGGCATCCCATCGTCCTTCCAGGCTTCTCTGCCGCGTCTCTTGCGGTGCAAATGGACTCTGTCCGAACTGCACTCGCCCCCCCGCCAGGTCGCTGAATTGCAGATTCACGGGTAATGTCACACCGAGTGGATTGAATCCGGTGGTCGCATCCTGCAGGGAGTTGTGATACTGCAAATAGTCAAAACGAAAACGATGAACGTAGTCCCCTCGCGTCAGATCCAAGCCCACCGTGTGCGACGGCGACGTGTCGTGATTCTGATAGATCGAATAGTCGTCACCAAAATCATCGACCGAACGGTTGAAGTTGTATCCGAAGCGATAAAAGGCGTGCGCGGTCTTTGAAAATGCGTAGTCCAGCCGACCACTTCCTGACACATTGCGAAACGGCGCTGAGAACGACCCAGTGAACGCCTGAAAAGGAGACGGCATCACCACCGCCCGATGCGCATCCAGATTCAGGTATTCGCCTCCTAGGAAGAAGAACGCTTTGTCCTTAATTAGCGCGCCGCCCAGACCACCGCCAACGTCCTGCCGCGAATACGGCAGGTCCTGCTTGCCCGGCATGTTTGCGAAAAGAATGCTGTGATTGCGGAACAGGCCGTACGCATTTCCATGCAGATTGTTTGTCCCGGAATGTGTCGTCATCTCAACCACACCCGACGAGGTCGGACCGACGCTGACATCCAATGCCGACCGACTCACCTGCAGTTCCTGCACCGTACTCTGCGCAACATTCTGTGTAACGCCGCCGTTGGTTTCGTCGTTGATGCTGACCCCGTCCAGCATGTGCAGTGTCGCCAAGCCGCTGATGCGATCGACCGACGCAGCCAAGTTCCCAGTCTTCGTCGCATCGACCGACCTTCCATCCTGTACCAAAATGCCCGGCTCAAATTGCGTGAGCTCCAGAACATCGCGCCCATCGATCGGATACTTTTCTATTTCTGACGGAGAAACATTCCCCTTGAGAGTTGGTGTCCCGGGATCGATGGCGACCATCTTGCGATCGCCGTTGGTGGTCTGGCCGTCGCGCACATTCAACGCAAAACGGTTGATCCGAAAATTTCTGCTCTCAACCCGGACTGCATAGGTCCCCTTTGGCAGCGGACCGGAGTCATACTTCCCTTCCGTGTCGGTCGTTACCTTGGCCGAAGTCTCGGTCTGCTTGGAGTAGATATTGACGGTGGCGCCCGATATCGGAGCGCCGGCAGGGTCGACGATCACGCCCTGGATCGAACCGCGGGGAAGTTCGTCTTGCGCCGCGGCCACGACGGCGGTCATCAGGAAAACTGCGATTGTGAAGCCCAGAATTGCGAATGAAATATAAGAAAGCCGGTCAGACCCCTTCGAAGCGCGCAATTTCAACAAACGCTCTCTCCTCCCCATTCCTGAGCATACGAGTACTGCCACATGGAATCGCTCCCCGCGGGAATGGTTGCTTCCGCTTTACAAAGTCGAATTGCATATCTTACAAGACCCGTTGGGATTGTGCGTATTCTGACGCTCCGTCCCGGTGGCATCGGAGGCTCTACGGACCTCTTTAAGAGCTGTGGAAAACTCGCCCCAAACCCCACAAACAAAAAAAGCCGCCGGAATTGCTCCGGCGGCCAAAGCGCGAGGACAAACTCGGTTTAGAAGCTAACTTTCAACTGGAACTCCACGACTCGCGGTGAGCCGAGCCCGAACACGCCCGATCCCAGTCCCAACCTCAACGAAGCGGGCTGCGGACTGGTTGTGCTGTTCGGCGCTCCCGGAGTCGCCGTTCCCAGGGGATCCAGTGTGCTGCTGAATGGTGCGCTGACTCCGTCAAAGTTCGCCAGGTTGAATGCGTTGAACAGCATCACGCCCGGACGAACCTCAACTCGGTCCTTGAACTTGTAGCCCCAACTGAGGCCGAGGTCGAAGGCGCGCAACCACGACTGTCCGACAGCACCCTGCGGAACCGGATTCAGAGGCTGCTGCACTCCTCCCAGTTGCTGCAATTGAGAAAGGCTGAACAGGTTGTTATCGATCAGCACCTGCCCTGCCGGGGTCGGCTGACCGACGTCATTGTTGTTGTAGTTGGCGATCATGCTCCGCAACTTGCCAACGCTGACGTCTCGACCGAATGCTCCGTACTTCGTCCCTGGGAACAGGTCGCCGAGGCCGGCGTTTGAAGCTGCGCCGCCGTCACCGGTGCCGTCGCCCGTTACATCTGAGACGAAGAGGCCACCACCCGGAAGAGTCAGGTTCAGCGCCAACGGACTATACACGTGCCCGATCATCGTGAACCGGAAGTTCGCTGGGAGGTCCATCGTGCCCCCGAACGACAGTTGGTGGGTACGATCCAGCGCATTCGGACCCATATAAGCCGTGGGGTTCCGATTGTCCGCAGCGAAGTTGATGAAATCGCTGTCGCGGGCAGTCGACACGTACCTGGAGTACGAATAAGACACCTGCAGATCCAGTGCCTTGATGCCGGGTAGCGGGTTGTGCAGATTCTGCCGCAACGAAGTTTGCAACCCGTTGTAGACAGACCGCCCGATCGGGAACAGCATCTGGTTAGCACCCAGCGCCGAGTTGACGCCGGGGAACGCCGCAGCGAACGTACTCCCTATCGAACACGGCAGGCCGCCGCAAAGCGAGTACCCTGAATCGAGGCCATTTCCTTGGTAATCTCCGATTTTGGCGCCCGCCGCGATCGCGCATTGAATCGAGGCGCCGTCGAAACCGCCGCCACATCCAAAGGCCTGGTTCGTCCGCCCGATCGCCGCCTGCGCCGCGCCCATGTCAAAGAAGCGTGAATCGCCGACGTGGTTCGTGTCGCCGCTGAGCAGAGTATGGGTCGCGACGTTTCGCAAATAATCCACCGTCAGCACCATTCCCTGTTTGAGTTCGCGCTGGATCCCGATATTCATCTGGACCGAGCGTGGTGTCTGGTAATTCGGATAAAACAGATTGGTACCGGTGATGTCCGCGCCATCGGCCAGTATGTTTCCTACGTAGACACCGTTTTGCGCAGGTCCTGCCGCCAGAACCGCCGCTTGGTATTGCTGCTGCAGCGTGACAATCTGCTGGAATACGCTTCCGATCGGCTGACCGCAGATTTGGGCCGGATTGATGTTGCTCGTAAAGGGCAAGGGCTGAGGATTGCCGTTCTGGCAAACGTTCGTGGTCCCAAGGAACAATCCCTGCGGCAAGCGACCAGGCCGATCGAACAAGACGTTGTTCCAGATCGCGTTCTCGTAAAACAACCCAATGCCGCCGCGGATCACAGTCTTGCCGCTCGATCCCGGGGACCATGCAAACCCCAGTTGCGGCGCGAGATTACCGTTCGGCTGCCGCACCGGTTTCTGCAGTCCCGAATAGAACTGATTGTTGAACTGAGCCAACTCCGGAATCCCGGGCAGATCACTGTCGGTACGTCCTGTGTCCCGCACGTAGCGCAACCCAGCGGTTATCGTCAGGTTCGGTTTGATCTTAAAGGAGTCGCCGAAATAAGCTCCCAAACGATTGTCTGGACCAAGTCTGCCGGCGGGCAGCCCGAACGAGGGATTCTCACTTGGAAACCCTTGCCCGTTGCCCATGATCACGTTTTCGACTGGATACGACAACGGATCAGCGGGATTGGTACACACCGTGGGATTCTGAGCACACGACGCGAGAGGTGCACCGACTGCGGGCGCAAGGCCGAGGAACTTCGCAAAGCCTCCGCCTTCGAGACGATTCCACCCGCCCCCGAAGCGGAAGATGTGCTTGCCCAGAACCTTGCTGCCGTCGTATTTGATCTGATGATTGGTCTGGATCGTTGCCTGTGGCGCGAGGAAGTTGATTCCTGAACAGAATTGGTTTGCGCCTGCCGTGAGGCATCGAACGTCGGAACCGATCGCCAGTTCGATCCCTGGTGCAGGATCGAAAATACTCGATCCCGCCACAGCATCTTGAATCCCGTTCTGAAACTTCATGTATCCGAACCGGATGCTATGTGTAAACGTTCCTGTATTGAAATCCACTCCGACCACGTGGTCGCGCGAGTGATTGTCATTGGCAAATGGCTGGAACGAATTCGGGATGAACGGCAAGGTGCTTCGGTTACTCTCATAGCTGAAGCGATAGAAGAGTTTGAAAGGACCGCCGTTGTAGTCCAGACGCCCAACTAACTGGGGATCGCGGAAAGGTGAATTGAAGTTTCCCGTCAATGCCGAAAACGGCCCGCTCGGTAAGACCGGGTTGAGAAAATCCTGCTTCGTGCGCTCCGCATCCGCGAAGAAGAACAGTTTGTCCTTCAGGATCGCGCCGCCAAGGCTGCCACCGTATTGATTCCTCTGAAATGGATTCGTCGATCCACCCGGCAACGCAGCGTCGAGGGTTTGATCACGGAAGAAATAGAAGGCTTCGCCATGCAGAGAATTTGTTCCCGATTTTGTCGTGACGTTCACCGATCCCGATGACGTTAACTCGGTCGATAGATCCAGCGACGACTGTTGCAGAGAAGCTTCCTGAATAGCACCCAACGGAACGTTCTGCGTAGTCGTGCCCACGGTCTCGTCGCTGATGTCAATGCCGTCCACTTCAATTCTTGCGGTGCGGCCGAAGCGGCCTCCAAACGAAATCGAAGAGAATCCATTCTTGGTCGGATCGAACGTGCCGCCATCCTGAATCTGGATGCCCGGTTCAAGCTGCGCTAGATCGAGGAAGTTCCGGCCGTTAATTGGCATGTTCTCGATCTGTTGTGCATTGAGGATGCCTTGCACCGTCGCCTGCTCGGTGTTCACCGCAACCTCGGAAGCCTGCACCTCGACGACTTGCGTGCTTTCGCCCACCGTCAATCTCGCATTTGCCGTCGACGTCGTGTTCAGTTGCACGTTCACATTTTGCGCGAGTGTGCGGAAACCTTTGGCCTCGACTCGAACTTCATATTCGGCTGGAGTGAGCGCACCCGACGCATATGCGCCTGAATCATTTGTTGTCGTCGTGATGCTCTGCGCCGTGGCGCGATTGGTGATGGTGACCTTCGCACCGCTCAGAACAGCGCCCGAGGAGTCGGTCACTGTCCCCTGGATACTTCCCGTAGAAATGGTGGTCTGTGCTGACAAGCCTGCGCATAACAGTAGGACCGCAGCGAGCACCATCCAAAATCGCACGGGTACACAGCGACTAATTCGTGATCTCAACATTGCGTCACCTTCCCTCCAAGAAGTTTTCGTTCGCCGCCCCTTAACACAAACAACACATGCGTGTAACCCAGGACGCAGGCCTCCATGGAAGAAGGAGCTGCGGCGAGGCGCGAAAAAACAAAACATCGACACAAGGAATCCCTATTACGACTGGAGACTTCTCGCGCTTTCGCAATTTCCGGAGGGAGGTGCAATGGACACTCCATAACACCGATGACCGACAAGCATTGAACTGACACCCATTTCCAACCGAGGCAGACGAACCCCGACATTTTGTCTAGGCCAAGACACGCCTACGCAATCCCGGAGAGGAATTTGGGAAACGGGAGAGACTATCTTTTTGACGGTACGATCATTGTCTAGAACTCAACTTCCGGAAGCTATCTCTCTGGCCCCGTTATCAGGCGCAGGCCTCGAGGTTCGGCGACAGCCGTGGTGTAAAATCCCCTGCAGATGACTTGGATAAAAGGTCGGATTTGAATGCGTCGGCCGTTTCTGAGTGTCCTTCTCCTGGCATTTGGTTCGCTCACGAGTCTCGCCAAGCCGGTCAACATCATTCTTATAACTCTGGACACGACCCGCGCCGACCGTATGGGGTTCTTAGGATCAAAACTTGGACTTACACAAAACCTCGACTCCCTGGCTCAACATGCCACTGTCTTTACGCGCGCGTATTGTCAGGTCCCGCTGACGACGCCTTCCCATGCGGCCATTCTCACTGGGACGTATCCGCAATTCAACCACGTGAGCGATCTAGGGTCCCCGTTGCCCGAAGATCTTCCCTACTTGCCCGACATTCTCCATAAGCGCGGCTACCGGACCGCAGCGTTCGTTGGTTCACAGGTGCTCGACCCCAAGAGTGCGACCGCGCCCGGTTTCGACCGCGGATTTGATACGTACGACGCTCCGTTCCACCTTCGCGGCGAAGGAGAAGATCGCTACCAGAGCGTGGAGCGAAGGGGGATTATGGTCGTAAATAGCGCTCTTGCATGGCTCAAGGAACATCCAGACGGACCATTCTTTGTTTGGCTGCACTTTTACGATCCACACGATCCGTATGATCCGGAGCCTCCATTCAAATCGCGATATGCGTCCTCGCCGTACAACGGTGAGATCGCATATGTGGATTCGGTACTGGGAAAGTTCTTCGCGGAACTGAAGAAACGAGGTCTGTACGATCAAGTCCTGATCACAGTTGTTGCGGACCATGGCGAGGCGCTCGGCGAACACGGTGAACAGAGTCATGGTTTGTTTCTTTACGACGAGACAATTCATGTCCCTTTAGTGATTAAGCTGCCCGGTGCAAGTGCGCATCATTCATTGATTCAGACTCGCGTAGGGCTTGTGGATGTAGCGCCGACGCTTCTTCAGGAAGCTGGAGTCGTCGCCCCCGGAACAATGCAAGGGAAGTCCCTCATTGAACGGATGACGCCGCGCGCCGTAGCCGCTGCGAAAACATCAAAGTCTGACTCAGCAGCGCAGGATCGCCCACAATATGCCGAGACCGACTATCCGTATCGAGCGTTCGGCTGGAGTTCGCTACGATCCTGGCGGGAAGGAAAATATCTGTACATTGATGCACCGAGGAGCGAACTATACGACCAGTCGCTGGACGCGGCCGCGTCACATAATCTCGTAAATAATGTGCCGGCAATATCAGCAACCATGGCCGAACAACTCGCCGCTTTTCGGAGTAGGACCAGCAGCAGTGACAAAACACCAAACAGCATCACCCCCCTTCAAGCCCAGCAACTGCAAGCGCTCGGCTATATAAGTTCCGGCTCAACCAAACAGGAGAGCGAAGAAAAACACAGAGGCGCAGACCCTAAAGATAAGGTCCAGATCGCCAACATCCTTCACCAGGCGTTGCTGCAAATGGACGACGAGCACTACCGTGAAGCGGTTCCACTTCTCGAACAAGTGTTGCAAGCAGACCCGAGCATCGCTGTCGCCAACCTCCAGTTGGGCCGCGCCTTGAACCGCCTCGACAACTATGCGGAAGCAATTCCCTGGCTGCGTAAGGCTGTAGAACTCACGCCACGATCCGCCGATGCGCACTTTGAACTCGGATCTGCGCTCCAAGAGATGGGTGACTCAAAAGCGACGGTAGAACAGTTCGAAGCGGCCGTCTCGCAAAACCCGTCTTCAGACGAATTACGTTTCCGATTGGGAGCGGCCTACGAAGAGATGGATCGCGTCGACGATGCCATGAAGCAATACAGTGATGCCTTGTCTCTCAACCCTGACAATTTCAGGGCGAATCTGTTTCTGGGCCGCCGACTCGCCATGCAAGATCGCCCCAAGGAAGCCCTACCTCTTCTTCAACGCGCGGTGCAGTTGGAACCGCAATCAGCCGACGCACACAAATTCCTTGGAAATGTGTATACCGTTCTGGGCGAAGCAGAAAAGGCACGTGCCGAGCAAAACGAAGTCCAACGGTTGAATGTGATACCCCATCCTTGAACTCGCTTCGCGAAAAAAAAGCCGCCGACGCTTTTGACGTCGGCGGCAGGAAATGCAGAGAAAGAGCTTCTACGCCTTAGAAGATCACCTTCAGGCTAAACTCCGTCTGCCGTGGTGACCCGAGTGAATAGACGCCCGTGCCGACACCGACGCGGTTGACAAAGTGCCCTGCGTAGTTCGTGCCGTTAATGCTCCCCGGCGCTCCGTTGAGTGACCCGGATAGCATGCTCTGCGGCAGGTCGAAATTCACGAAGTTGGGCACGTTAAAGAAACCAACTGTGGGCTTGATCGTCACGCGCTCTTTGAACGTGTGACTCCAACCGATTGTCATGTCCAGCGCCCTTAGCCACGCCAGATTAACCTGATCGGAAGGTGCCAACGGTAGTGGATTTCCGCCGTTCGCCACGCCGCCCAACTGCGACAGTTGACTTGCCGTCATGAGTCCCGCCCCGACTAGAGCCTGACCGGCTGGCGTCGGCTGGCCGACAACGTTGGCATTAAAGTTGGCGATTCTCTGGTTGATGTTGGACGCGCTGATACCACGCCCGAACTGGCCGACCTTGGTTCCAGGAAGCGGATCTTGCGTCGTACCGTCGCCGGTGAAGTCTGTCCGGAAAATTTCACCCGCGCCCGAGCCTGTGTTCGGCACTGTCAGAGTGGTTGAAAGCGGGCTGTAGAAATGCGAGATCAGCCCCAGTTGGAATCCACCTCGGAAATTCATATACCCGCCGAACGAGATCTGGTGTCTACGATCGAGTGTGGAATCTCCGAAGTAGCGGTTGACATTTCCATTATCAAGCGCCGGCACGATGAAGTCCTGGTCGCCGCTGGCGGCTGTGACGTTCGCATCGGCTCTTACGCCACCGCCGGAGTTCTCAAAGCGGGACAGCGCATAGGACACTTGGAAATTCACGGCCGACATGCCGCGCATAGGGTTGCTTACGTTGTACGCCCATTTCGCTTGCAACCCACTGTACACTGACCGCCCAACCGGTGACAGAAGAGCAATCGGCGGTGAGAGCGAGTTAATGCCGCCAAAGGCACAGGGGTGCCCTACGGCTGCGTTGCAACTCAGGCCTCCCATGTCGGCCGACGAGCCCAGACCAAAGGAAGCAAAATTGCCGATGTTGGCACCAATTGGTTGGTTAGTGACAGGGTCGAAACCGTTGACGGCTGAGCAATCAGCAATTGCGGCATCGATAGAGCCTGCTCCACAAGCAGTAAGCGTGTCCGCGATCGCCTGCTGCGCCGCTCCCTGGTTAAAGTGGTGAACATCACCCGAATGGTTCTGATCTACACCTAATAAGAAATGTGTTTGGACGTTTCGTACGTAGTCAGCACTTACCACCATCCCGTGATGGATCTCGCGCTGGATGCCGATGTTCATCTGTATCGACCGCGGCGATCTGTAGTTGGGATTGAACATCGAAGCGCCCGGCGCAAAGAAGCAGTTGGTTGCTGCGGCGCTGCAATCGGTCAAGTACTGTCCGGCGTAGGCGGGGTTCGACGCAGTCAGGTTCAATGGTGATCCCGCTACATACGCCTGCTGCAGCGCGATAATCGCCGGCAGCGCGTCGCCGATCAAAGGAAAGCTGCTCGCACCGGCGGCTCCGCAAACATCTGGACCGGGTATGATCGTGCCATTCGCAGTCTGCAAGGGCACAGGCTGACCCGGTGCATTGCAGGGCGAGAAGAACTGTAAGAAGGCACCAGTCGGCTCACGAGGTGGCCCGTCGAAGAGAACGTTGTTCCAGACAGCATTTTCCCAGAATAGGCCGATGCCGCCTCGGATCGATGTTTTGCCGTTCTTCTTAGGATCCCACGCGAAGCCTACCTGAGGCGCGAGGTTCGTGTTGGGCTGCCGAACTGCGTTGCCCAAGCCCGGAATCAGCGCGTTCAACCCCGGAATCGCCGGATACTGTGAATCGGTACGGCCAGTGTCCCGTTGATACCGCAATCCATAAGTTAGAGCGAAATTCCCCTTGATCTTCCACGTGTCCCCCAGGTAAGCGAGAATCCGGTTATCCGGACCCAGCCCTCCCGCTGGGAACCCAAGCGCTGGATGGATTGTCGAGAACCCCAGGCCGTTAGCAACGGTCACGAAGTCGGCAGGATAGTTGAAAGGGTTACTTGCTCCCCCTGGGAACGGGCCGCTTGCCGCCGCCGTGATTTCATCAGCGGAGACATTCGACGCTACCTGCGCGCCATTCTTGAAGAACGAGGCAAAGCCGCCGCCTTGGATATGGTTGAACGACATCCCGTAGCGAATCACGTGCGGCCCGATGATTCTGCTACCGTCGTAGCGAATCTGCCGGTTGCTTTGCGGGGTACTCTGCGGAGCCAGTAGATTTGGTCCCGCTACTAGTCCAGAGGCCCCCATAAATAGCTCAGCACCAATGTTGGCGAACGGTAGCGTGGTGCTCCCGGTCGTCGCATCGACAATCTGATTCTGGAATTTCAAGTAGGAGAACCGAATCGCGTGGGTGAAGGCACCCGTGTTGAAGTCAATTCCAACGACGTGATTGCGCGTGATGTCTACGTTGTTGTAGACCGAGTAGCCATAACCAAAAGTGGCACCCAGCGAGTTCTTGAAATACGACATCCGGTAAAACAACTTGGCGCCGTTTGCGAACTGATAGTCCAACTTACCGAGTAGATTGCCTTCGTGGAACGCATCCGAGAATGTCCCAGAGTACGCCTGGAATGGGGCCGAAATCGGAACGGGCACCTCAGTATGCTGAATCGTCCGCTCTCCGTCGAGATAGAAGAACATCTTGTCCCGAATGACTGGCCCACCGAGATCGCCGCCGTATTGGCTGCGTTGATATGGTGCGGAGAATCCCGGAGGAGTTGGGAGAGCAGCGGCTCCGATCGAACTGTCTCGAATTTGCCCAAACGCACTGCCGTGAATTCCGTTTGTGCCGGACTTAGTGGTCACGTTGACCGCACCGGACGAAGTTAGCTCCGAGGACATGTCCAGACTGGACTGGCTGATCTGAAATTCTTGGATGGCGCTCGCCGGGATGTCGGTCGTGGTTGTGCCGACAGTTTCATCCGACACGTCGACACCGTCCACTTCGATGCGAGCTGTACGTCCGAAACGCCCGCCGAAAGAAATCGAGGAATAGCCTGCCTTGGTCGGATCGAAGTTCTGGCCATCCTGAATTTGCACGCCGGGTTCAAGCTGTGCCAAATCGAGGAAGTTGCGACCATTCACGGGGAGGTTTTCAATCTGGTTCGCAGTCAGAACGCCCTGCACCGTCGGCTGCTCCGTGTTCACCTGAATAGCCGACCCTTGTACCTCGATCGTGGTGGTCTCCTGGCCAAGGCTCATTTTGCCATTGACGGTAGCTACGTTTCCGACCTGCACCGTCGTGTTGGTCGTGACTGTATTAAAGCCCTTAGCGGAAATCTGAACCTTGTAAACACCGGGTGTGAGAGGACCCGAGTTGTACGCACCCGCAGAGTTCGTAGTCAGATCAATCGTCTGAGCGGTGGCTGTATTCATGATCGTGACTTTGGCGCCACTCAGTACCGCGCCTGAGGGGTCAGTTACGCTTCCAACGATAGTTCCTGTACTGAGCGTGGTTTGCGCCATCGTGGCAGCGCAAAGGAGAATCGTTACGGCCGCGATAAAAAGGCTAAATCGCACGGCGGGGGAAACTTTGAGATTCTTCAACATTCCCATTCCTTCCTTTCAGAACTTGGTCGCACGTCCCTAATCGCGCTCGCTGAGGACGAACTGGAAGCGAGCTGCCTGCCACGTACAAAAACCTGGCTTACAGCGAAGAACCCACGTCTAACAGGGTGAAGTTGATAGAAGGCTACGAGACCCAACGTAGCGTTTCCTCAGGTTGAGCAATCAACAGTCCAAGACATTCATCAACAACACATCTTGTTGATAAATCATGATGTTATACCGTTGTTGGCTGCTGTTTTGCAGCCGAGAAAAGACGGACATGCATACATAATTCAATATGCGAATCCGAAAAAACATACGGGACGTGCCTTCGTCTAAGACCAACAAAATACTAGAAAAACGTCTTGTTAAGGTCTCTCGCCGCCTGACAGAAACGGTGCCGGTGTTTTTTGGAAGCGACTGTGGAGCGATTCCAGGTGGACCCGACCTACTCTTCCGCCTTCGACGAGTAGTACCCGGTCCGATGGCGCACGTGGAATGCAGACGCCTCCGGCTCCCCGGTGATCTTCACATCGATCTTGCGGAACTCTGAGTCGGAGAATCGTTGAGAGGGGTAATAGGCGAGAAGGTATTGCGTGCGCAGTTCGTCGCTGATCTGCCGGAAGGCGCTATCCAGCTGTGGCAATGAGCTCGCGTAATAATATTTGCCGCCGGTATCTTCCGAGAGCTGAATCAGCGCGTGCTCACCACCCGTGTCTCGTCCCGCGCTGGCTTCGACCGGAACCACGATGATGCTATATAGGATCGCCTCGGCCTCTTGGGCTGCACGTACCGCGTCGCGGTAATCGACTTTGCTCACGGTGTCGCCGCCATCGGTGATCACCACCATCACCTTCCGTCCCTTGCGACGATCGAGAGCCCTCGAGCCCAGGTAGAGCGCGTCGTACAACGCCGTTGCCGAACCCACGTGGATTCGGTCAATCCCGCGATCGATCACTTTCAGGTCGGGAGTGAACGGCGTCACTTCGTCGACGATCTCGCTGAACTGATAAACCGAAAGTGTGTCCACCGGGCGCAGAATCGCATGGGCGAAGTGCCTTGCCGACGCCAACTCCAGCGGCAAGTCTTTTTTCGTACTCAAACTCGTATCGATCGCCATCACGATCGACAGGGGTAGAGCCGACTCTTTGTCGAATACGGCGATCTTCTGATCCTGCCCGTCCTCGCTCAGGTGGAAATTGTCCTTGGTCAGCGCCGAAATTGGCGCACCCTTTCCGTCGGTTACCGTCACGAAGACGTTCACGAGACGGACGTTGATTTTCAGCGTGGTCGAGGGATTATCCTGCGCAACGGCCATGCCGGCAGCGAGCAAAACGAGGGACAGGGGCGCGGGGCACTTCATCAGTCGCATCACTTAGATGCAACCTGACGGGTGGGGCTGCCTTGGGCGCGCGGAATCTCTTCCGGGAAGGGCTCCCCGTCGGCCCAAACGGCTCCGTCCACGAAGTATTCCTTCTTCCAGATCGGCACCGTTCGCTTGAGCGTATCGATCAGCCAACGGCATGCTTCAAAAGCCGCCGCCCGGTGGGCTGAAGCCACGACGATCAGTACGCTCGTCTCTCCGATTTCAAGGCGACCCAAACGATGAACCAGCGCGACATCCCGCACGGCGAACTTGCCCATAGCTTGCTCGGCCAGTTCTTGCATCTGCGCGAGTGCCATATCCTCGTAGGCTTCATAATCGAGATAGAGCGTCTCCCGTCCGCGCGTGTTGTTGCGAACGACTCCATCAAAAATGACGCCTGCGCCATCCGCGGGTTGCTTGATCTTCTCGGTCACTGCGTGCACGTCAATGCGCTCACGTACGATCGCGGCGTGCGACGTACGAGATGCTCCTCCACTCACTGGAGGAAGCAAACCCACCTCGTCATCATCACCCAAAATTGCTCCTGGGCCTGCGTAATGCTGATTCACTGAAAGCGCCACCGTGTGCAGAACTTCTCGGATTTTCGGCACGCGTTCTTCGTAGTAACTCAAGACATCGGCGACCGTCGAATCCTCGCGCAAATCGAGAGACTCACTTTCCCGGCCGACCATGTCTTTCAATATCCCGAAGAATAGAACGCGCACCCGCATCAACCTTAGTGTATCCGTTCAGCGCCGAACAGAGCACAGTGTGTTCTTTCCGGTCAACGGGCTAACCTTTGACCCAAGACCTCAAAAATAAAACTGCCAGCCCCCTGGATCGAGGCTGGCAGTTGAATCCCCTGAGACCGATGACCTAAGACCTGACACCTGTCTTTACGCGGGCTGTCCGCTAAGCACCTTCTCGCGCTCCTCGGCGTCCTGCTTCTCCTCATTCGGCGAAGAAGGCAACGCCAGTTCGAGCGCCTCATCGATCAGCTTCACGTAATGGACGTTTAGGTTCTCAAGTTGCTCGGGCGTCAAATCTTCCTCCACATCCGTCTTGTTTTCCGCAGGGAGGATGACGTCCCGCACGCCCGCGCGCTTGGCCGCCAGCACCTTTTCCTTGATGCCGCCGACGGGCAACACATTTCCGCTAAGCGTGATTTCTCCGGTCATTGCCGTCAGTGGGCGCACCGAATGATCGGTTAGCAGCGACACCAATGTCGTCGCCATCGTCACGCCCGCCGACGGACCATCTTTCGGGATCGCGCCAGCCGGCACGTGAATGTGGATATCATGATCGGCAAAGAAGCTCTCCTGGATACCGAGCCGGCTTGCGTTTGATCGAACCCACGTCAACGCGGCCTGCATCGACTCCTGCATCACCTGGCCGATCTGACCGGTCATGGTGAAGCCGCCTTTGCCTTTCATGACGTTCGCCTCCACAAAAAGCACGTCGCCACCTGTCGGCGTCCATGCTAAGCCCACGGCAACTCCTGGCCGCTTCGTGCGTTCGGCGATCTCGCCTTCCACGCGGATCTTGATGCCGCCCAGGAATTCCTGAACGACTTCCGGCGTGACAATCAGCTTGTCGGTCTTCCCTTCCGCCAACCGGCGCGCTTGCTTACGGCAGATGGTGCCGATATTGCGTTCGAGGTTGCGCACGCCCGCTTCGCGCGTGTAGTGGCGAATGATATGCCGGATCGCTTCCTCTGGGAATTCGATCTGGTTCGCTTCCACTCCGTTCTCTTCTTCCTGTCGTGGAACAAGATACTGGAAGGCAATATGAACCTTTTCTTCTTCCGTATATCCCTGGAGTTCAATGATCTCCATGCGGTCGCGTAGCGGCTCGGCAATCGGATCCAGCATGTTTGCCGTCGTGATGAACAACACCTTCGACAGGTCAAACGGCACATCGAGATAGTTGTCGCGGAACGTCGAGTTCTGCTCAGGATCCAACGCTTCCAGCAGCGCCGATCCCGGATCGCCACGAAAATCGCGTCCAACTTTGTCGATCTCGTCGAGCATGAACACCGGGTCCTTCGTCTCTGCGCGGCGAATTCCCTGGATAATCTGCCCTGGCAACGCACCGATGTACGTGCGACGGTGTCCGCGTATCTCGGCCTCATCGTGTACACCGCCGAGCGAAATGCGAACAAACTTCCGTCCCAGCGCTCGTGCGATCGATTTACCCAACGACGTCTTGCCAACACCCGGAGGCCCGACGAAACACAGAATCGGCCCCTTCATGTTGGGCTTTAATCTGCGCACTGAGAGGTAATCGAGAATGCGGTCCTTCACTTTTTTCAAGTCATAGTGATCCGCATCCAAAATTTCTTTCGCTTTCGGAATATCAACTTCACCGCCCGAAGCCTTCGCCCACGGCAGTACCGCCAACCACTCGATATAGTTCCGCGTCACGCCGTAGTCAGCCGCCATCGGCGACATGCGTGAGAGCCTTCCCAGTTCCTTCAGAGCTTCTTTCTTTACCTCATCGGGCATGCCTGCGGCTTCGATCTTCTGTCGAAGCTCGTCCGTATCGCGCTGCCCTTCATCCTGCTCGCCTAGTTCTTTCTGGATGGCCTTCATCTGCTCGCGCAAGTAGTACTCGCGCTGCGTCTGCTGGACCTTGTCCTGCACTTCGGACTGGATCTTGTTGCGCAACTGCTGAACTTCCAGTTCCTTCGCCAGATGCTGGTTGATCTTCTCCAGCCTGACGTTGACATCGGTCGTTTCCAGCGTGTCCTGCTTGTCCGAGGTAGAAAGGGAAGGCAATGATGACGCAATAAAATCAACCAACCGGCCCGGCTCTTCAATATTCATCGCCACCGTCGACAATTCATCCGACAGTGTCGGTGAGCCGGCAACGATCTGTTGGAACAGGGTCAATACGTTGCGTTGTAGTGCTTCTATTTCAGAACTCTTCGGCGGAATAGTTTCCGGAACACTCGTGAAACCGGCGCGCATGAACGGAGTCAGTTGCGTGAACTCCGCCAGCTTTACGCGCTCCAAGCCTTCCGCAAAAACGAAAAGGCTCTGGTTCGGCATCTTTACCACTTTGTGAACCACCGCCAGAGTTCCTACGGTGTACAGATCCGTGGGCTGGGGGGAGTCGACGCGTGCTTCGCGCTGCGCCACCACCAGGATCGTCTTGTCTTCACCGAGAGAATTGATCAGTTGAACAGAACTCTCACGCCCCACCGTGAGAGGTAAAACGGCATGCGGGAACAGGACGGTATCGCGAACCGGGAGAACCGGCAGAGAGCGTTCGTCCTGCTCTTCCTGTGCTTTCGTTGGGCGCTCGGGGCGCGACTGCTGTGCCATGTTTCTCCTTGAGTGTAACTCGCTCAACTTTTGATGATTCTGATGCTCAAAAAGATGCAGGCCGAACGGGAGCTTGCCCGTAGAGTGTTGGATTGTAAACCCCTTCTAGCAGTTTTGCACCCTGACAATGGTACAGGTTACCCCTCTGCAAACGAAATAGGGAAATCCCCACTTGCGGGCGGGCGCGGGTTCTCCCGGTACCGGAAGTCGAATCCGGTGGATTTCCCTGCTTCGCTTAGAAAACGTGCTTCGCCGAGTCGCCGCGGAACACCAGTTCCTGCAGAACTTGCTCGTTAGCGGCGTTCAACGTGTACTTCTTCTCGGTGGTTTTTGACTTTTCGGTCAATGGGACCAGAGAGCATTTCACGCGGGCTTCCACTGCCTTTCCGCCGCCGAGTTTCTTAAACACCATGATGTGGTTCTCGCCCTCCATCACATGTTTGATCGCATAGTCGCCCTGGGGCAGGAGCACATCGCCGATCCGCACATTTCCGGTAAAGCTGACTCGTTGGGAATTCGCGACTCCCATGTTCTCGCCGGCGGATGCGACCACCGCCAGCATCAATAGACAGACGACGACCAACACCAGCGCCTTTAACGTTTGCATAATTTCTCCCTTCGCACTTGTCCCTGCCTTCGCGGGACACTTCAAGCATAGGAGCCCTATGCAGGGTTGGCGGTGTGCCATCTCACGGGCAGGTGTGATCGATTGCCATACGTCGGGAGACGTATAACCGAGCCTTTTGTGCGCTTCGAAACGGGCTTTTTGGTCGGTGGAAATTATGCGGCTTTATAGATCCCAAGTACCTTGACCAGGTCGGCGACTTCGCCCAGGTGACGCAGAGCATTGCGAGCAGCTTCGTCTTCTCCCCGCAGGATGTCGACGTAAAACACATACTCCCACGGGCGCCCGCGCACCGGGCGCGATTCGATTTTGCTCAAGCTGATGTCGCGCAGCGCAAACACGCTCAGCGCCTTGAACAGCGCACCCGGCAGGTTTTTGACGCTGAACGCGACAGAAGTTTTGTTCGCTCCCGGCCAAACCTTTCGCTGCTTCCGAATAAAAAAGAAGCGCGTGAAGTTCTGTTTGTTGTCCTCAATCCCGGCCTTGAGAATCTTGGCGCCGTAGACACTCGCCGCTTGCCGACCCGCAATGCCAGCGGCATCCTTCAACCGGTTCTCGACCACGTGTTTGACGCTTCCCGCAGTGTCGTAGAAAGCGACGGGCTCGATCTTTGGATTCTTGCGGAAAAAATCGCGGCACTGATCGAGCGCGACCGGATGCGAAAAAACCCTCCGCACATCCTTGAGTTTCACGCCCGGCGCAGCCATCACGTTGTGCACGATTCGAAGCGGAAATTCGCTCTGGATAAAAACATCGCGGCTGAGCAGCAAGTCATAGTGCTCGGCCACCGAACCTGCGAGCGTGTTTTCGATTGGAATCACGGCCCCGCCAACGCTCCCGCTTCCAATCCGCTCGAATACCCCGGCTGAGAGCGCACAGGGAACCACCGTGCACCGCGGAACCATCCGCAGTGCTGCCTCGTGACTGAAGGCTCCCGCCTCGCCCTGAATCGCGATCTTCACAAAGTCCTAGGAGTTCTGCACCAAGTCCTTTTTCAGCATGACGGCATCCACCCCGTTCGAGTAATAGCGAGGAAGGGTCTTCACCAGGAAATATCCGTGCCGCTTGTAAAACGCCAGGGCCGCCAGATTGTCGACCGCTGTCTCGAGGAAAACCGCGCTACAACCTTCCCCACGCAACCGCTCCTCCGCCGCGAGCAACAGCTTCGATCCCAATCCTCCGCGGCGCGCCTCCTGCAAAACATCGATGGTAATAATGTGCCCTGCACCTCGCCGTCCGGCCTCCGCCACGATGAACCCCGCCGTCGCACCACTGGCCTCGCGCTCTCCATTGGCTTCGCCCACGAGCGTGA
>Ga0126371_10000758_pt1 | contig 26985 bp, 21 predicted proteins | sample PanSoiMetaPlot_4_FD_110145 | JGI IMG/M metagenome (GOLD analysis project Ga0126371, IMG submission 110145) | Tropical forest soil microbial communities from Panama - MetaG Plot_4 | ecosystem: Environmental > Terrestrial > Soil > Tropical forest > Bulk soil | place: Panama | collected 2016-02-17 | reverse complement strand
TTCAAGGAAATATTGATACGACGGAACTTCCCATCCTGTGCTTTGTTGGTCGTGTAGTACGCAAGAATGTAGTAGCTCGAAACGGCGTGCTGGGCCTGCACAATTCCTTGCGTCAGGTCGTTAAAGTCGAGCAGTGCCTTTCCGCCAGTGTCGCCGGCAAGCGCGTATAGAGTATCTTGCGACTGCTGGAAGTTCGTCGTCACCGCCAGGGCCGAAGCCCCGGTGTACATCCCAGCGTTGCCCGGCGACCCCACCGTTGCATCTCCAAGTGGGGCCTGCGCCACCAAACCACGCGCGTCGATAGGCCAAAAGGACACTCCCGCACGGATGGCGCTGTCGATGGTCGCGTGGAGTTGCGCCTGGTTATTCAGACCATTCAACCTCAGCCCGCTGGCGAAGTAGACCAACGATTTCTTCTCGGTAAGCTGGCCCAACATTTTGGCCGCCGTCTGGAGAGCAGCTAGCTGGCGGTCAGTGTTGAAGATATTGAACTCGCTGTCATCCTGTCCAAAGGCCGCCCCGACATCAGAGCTGCTAGCGTCGTCTGGAGATTCATCCCACGCCCGGTCCTCACCGACCGCCATCGTTTCGATGATGCTTAATAGCCGGTTTCGGTCATCCGTGAAATCCTGTAGCACTTCGACCGCGCCGCCGGAATATCTGAGGATGGCGATAAGATCCGCCGACGTCATCTGCGTGCGGATGAATTTCTGGGCAGCAATCAATGAGCGCAGTTGGTCCGCCGGCGGCATGGCAGTCACGTCGAAATATAAAGCCATGAGGCGGTGGTCTTTGTATCGCGTGCTTCCCGGTGCCTCCGGCGAGATGCGCGTCATCGCGAGCTTGTGGTAGATGGTGATATTTTCAAGCTGGGATGGAGCTGGCGGCGCAGCACTTGGGGACTCTGGCAGTTTTTGTTGCTCGAAGAAAGCAATTGCTTGTGGCACCCCGTCCTCAGTGACGGTGAAATCCTGCGCGGTCAGGCCTTCGAGTGAGTTTCCTTTCTTGTCTTTGACCACCACGGTCTCGACGACCAACTGTGTACTAACACTGATGGAGGGTGTCTGGCCGTCTTTGGGCGGCGCATTCCGACCTACCTGCTGTGCGCCGCCAGCCAGGGCACCTAGCAACAAAACGGCAATGACGCCTCGCATGGCTTAGAACCTCACGCGCATCGTGGTTTGCACGCTGCGCATTGCGTTGGCGGTAGTTGGCAACCCAAATTGCGTGCTGTTAATGACGGTGTCCCAGCTCGCAAAAGTGACGTGGTTGAGAAGGTTGCTGGAATCCACACGTAGATCGAGATTGAATCGACCATTCAATCGAAAGGTGCGTCCCATCGCTGCATTCAAAGTGAACTGTGAGGGGCCAAGGATCGAATTTCTTCCCGCGTTTCCCCACTGGCCTGGCAAGGGCACGGTGTAAGCCGCTGGATTCAAAAATAAACCCGCGGGGGCCGCGTAAAGCGGCGCGCCTGTAGAGCTTGGCCGGATAGTTCCGGTGACGCCAGTGCCCGGCACCGCGGCAAGATAGACGGGTGTCTCCGGCAGACCGCTGCCAAGCGTAACCTGCGTCAGGAGCGTCCACTCTTTAAAAAGCGCCCCCCTCCAACCTCGCAGCAGCGTTTCTCCTCCAAGCCCCATGCCTGTGGTGTATTGCAGCTGGGTGCTCAGAAGATGGCGCTGATCGAAAGTGGAAAGTCCGCGCTCCGCGCCTAAATCAAGCCAGTTTTGCGCGATCGTGGGGGCGCTCTGGTTTGTTCCGCCAGCCGTTACCTTGCCGACGCTAAGCGCATTCTGAGGCGCGTTTTGTGTAAGCCCAGAAGCCCCTTGACCTCCCAGTAGGGAGTCATCGTCGATGGATTTCGAGAAGATGTACAGGACCATTCCCGTGAGACCGTTGTGCAATCTTCGCCGCAACTGGAGTTGACCAACCTCGCGGGTCGCATTGCCGCTCGACGTGAGGTAAGCGAATCCGATGGGACATGTGGAACAGGGATTCGGCGCACCGATCGGAAAAGTATTCGGCAAGAATTCCTGTACTCCCCGGGTTCCCTTGATGCCGAGATAGGTTGCCGTCAGCTGCAGCGAGCCGGGCAGGTCACGTTGCAGTGATAATTGCCAGTTCTGCGCGTAGCCGGGGCGGAAATTCGGATCGATAGCGAAAGTGTTGGGCGAGGTTGCTGGACAGGCGTTGAATCCGTTCGCTAGCGTAAGCGGACAAGCGGAGCTGTTTGGGACGCTCAAGCTCTTCGACAGCGGCGCTTGCTGTGCCATCTGCAAAGCAATCGTTTGATAGACCGAGGTGTCGTAATAGATGCCGTATCCCGCGCGAACCACAACTGATGAACCTGCGATGGGTCGCCACGAAGTCCCAATGCGAGGCTCGAAACCCCTTTTGTCCGGCCGAACGAGCGAGTCCGGATAGGTTCGGCCCGTCAGCCGCCCAAGCGGATTGTTCGCGACGACCGGTGCCGCCGCGGCGAAGCCAGCAGCAATGTCCAGATTCACCAGCCGACCATACAGCTCCGTTATGGGTGCGCCATATTCCCATCGGACTCCTGCGTTGACGGTGAGTTGTGGACTCACTCTCCAGTCATCTGTGACGAATGCATCGTAGACGGACTGCCGCAAATATTTATCAGCGTTTCCGAAGGCAATGGAGCTCGTATCCGGAATCCCTAACACAAAATCGGCAACATCCGAGCCGCCGACTGCCGCACCGTTCGCCGTTCCTTGAGTGGCTGCACCAGTGAAGGTAAACGTGCCTCGCGGGTTCTGTTGCGATAAGTAGTTGAACTCCTGCCTGCGGAAGTCGGCTCCAAACCTAATGTTGTGCTTGTCGCGATTCCACAGCATCGCGTAGGAAAATGCGCTGGTCTGGTTCCGATCGAAGGAGCTTTGCGCATCGGACAGTCCCGCAAGACCACTCGAAAACGTGAGGCTCGGGGGACCCCAGTTCATGGGATCTTGATTGTTGCCCGTGATTCCCGCCTGACCCGAGATATTTTCGCGGTTCTCCCAGTAAGGTGTGACCCGTGTCGCCAAGCGGCTGAACCCGTACGCAACATTCACGAACAGCCGTTGGTTGAAGCGGTGTGAGTAATGCACCCCGGTATTGATTCCCAGCGCATCGGTGTTATCGAGAAAGCCGAAAAGGTTCGGGGCACCTTCCCGCGTGCTTTGAAACGCGAAGTCGCCATAAAGCTCATTTTTGGAATTGAGGGGCTTATCGAAGCGTGACTGCAAGGCATCTTGATGGGTGCTGCTAAGGATCGGAATTTGATAGTTGTAGCGTCGATTCGATGAAACGTTTGGCAAAGGGTAGAGATTCAACAGAGCTTGCGCCTGAGGGCTGACGGGGACCATGTTGCCGGGAAACGGCAATCCAGTAGCCGGATCAAAGATCTGGACGGGTTGCCCCTGTCGATTCAATTCGTTCGAGAAGTCTCCGGCACGTTCGGCGAGATCCGGCACCAGGGCGGATTGCGTTGCGGCGTCGCGATTTCGCGTCCATTGGTAGCCAACAAAAAAGTTGGGCCCCCTTCGCCATACATGGGGAATTCTCAGCGGGCCCCCAAGCGTTGCCACACTCGTCACCCGGTTGTAACTAGCCTTGGGTGTATTTTGCCCACTCAACGAAAAGGGCCTGGCATCCAACGCGGAATTGCCGAAAATGATGCCAATTCCGCCGTTATAAAGCCCTTTGGCTCCGTTGCGATTATTCCCAAACGCCGCAAGTTGCGCGAATGGAGACGCAGCTCCGTTGTTCACGCTTCCGTTAATCAGGAAGCCACCAGAGGCCTCTTGATTGAGCTCGTCATCGGATGGCTGGGTCTCTGGAGCCTTTTTATCTTCCGGTTTTGTTGGCTCGTTGTCGGCAGGAGGAGGCGCGGCACTCGCTACACTTGCAGCAGGAACAGCGGTGGATTCGATCTCAGCCTTGATTTCGTCGAGCGGCAGCATGCTCAATTCCCAATTTGCAGCATCGGCATCCGGCGCGGCTGACACCTCTTGCTTAATAGTCGAAAAGCCTTGCATGGCGACTTCAATCGTCCAAGTTCCGTCCGTCAAATCTGGAAAGGAAAAGAAACCTTGTTCATCGGTGACCGAAACAAACTTCCTGTCGCCCTGTGTCGCCGTTACCGTGGCGCCTGGCACTGGAAAACCCCCGAAGGTCACTTGGCCGTGGTATCCGGAAGCGGCCGCGAGGCTAGAGGCAATCAGGAACGCAATGGCACAGATAAGAAGCAGGTGGTTAGAAATCCGCCGCCGTGACATCGATTCCCCCCCTTTCTTCTGGAATTCGGCGCGCGACATGCACAGTCAACGATCCGATCTGCTAGTTCGCTGAAGGCCTTTCGACGTGATCGATGACCATGACCTCGAGCGGCCCTTTGTGTGAATCCAACTTCAGTCCGAGTTGTTCGCGGAGGGCGGTGAAGATGTCGGGGCCATTCGTGCCGGGCAGGTTAGCCGCAGCGTCTGGTCTGCCGGCCAACCCGGGAGCAGGCTCGGGGGTCCACTCCAGCTTGAAATCATAGAACCGTCCGAGGCCCGTCTGATCGATTACCGGCCGGTCCAGCCTCTGCGAAAGAAGCCACGAAAAATACGACATGGAACAATGCGTTGCTTCAAGCTTCCCAAAGCCCGTCCCTCTGACGGGAATATCGAAATGCTCCGGGCTGTGATTTTCCGTCAGTTTAGGTCCGGACTTATCGACAACCAACTCGTAAGCGGGAAGCGTGCGCGTCTCTTTGTGGAATTGCAGCTTAAAACGATCAATCAGCAAATTTTGAAACATGACGTGCAGCTCATCGATTGTGTGTGGGCCATCCGCTTTGGCGTCGACATCGTACAAATCGGTTTCGATCCAACCTGGACCGCCCGATATCTGTCGATCGTTGAGGTGGAACATCAGCTTGATCATCAACTTTACCGGCGCGTTTGTTGCGATGTAGCTTTGACCGCCAGGCAAAGGCTTGATACCTCCTCCATCGGCGTTCGGGTTGGAGGGTTTGATCGATGCCACCTCAAACTCGAGTCGCGGCGCCGTATCGGTCTTGAGCTGGCAGAGTCCATTTGCCGAAGCCAAAGCAAAAACCGTTGCGAGCATTGCTGAATGTTTCAGCGCGACCATGACGTTCGATGCCCCCTTAGTTTGTTAATTCTCCGAAGGCTTCTCGGCGTGATCAATGACGTAAATCTCTACTGGACCCTTTTGCGGCTCCAGTTTCAAGCCGAGCTGTTCCTGAAGGGCGGTAAACAGCGAAGGCCCTGAGGCGTCCGGCGGGGGCGCGCTGCCTTGCGGTCCGGTGTCCGGTCCCCGGAACATCGCGCCTTGGCTCTCGTCGGGTGTCCATTGCAGAGTGAAGTCATAATTGCCCGGGCGGCCGGTCTTATCCACGACGGTGCGGTCCAGTTGGGAGGTCAGCAAGCGGGCGAGCTCGCTCAAGGGAAGGGCTTGGCTCGTCAATTGGCCCCTTCCCATGCGCATCATGCCCGCTCGCGCGATACCGTCAGGGCCCTTTATTCCGTTGGGATAGGTGTCGTCAGGTTTCGCCTGCCGGAGCTTCGGTCCGTTTTTTGCGACGACCAGCGCGTAAATGGATAGTTCTTTCGAGTCGTGGTGGACCGCCAGCTTGAAGCGATCCGCCAAGAGAACCTGCAACATGTGTTGTGTTGCCAGCCTCCTTTTATCCTCGCTGAGCTTGTGAAAAGCGTCGGCTGTAGGGCTGTCCATCTTCGCGTCAATGTCGTAATGCTCGGACTTGAGCCAGCTTGGGCCGCCGGAGATCTGATTTTCTTCGATGCCGTATGCCGATCGAATGAGCATCTCCAAGGTCACGTTCGTTCCACTAAGTCCGCTGGGAATGAACATTAATCGGACCATGTTGGTGCCGGACATGTTTGGTTTGATCGATGCGACATCATACTCATAGGAAGGGGCTGCCTCAGGAGACTGCTCCGACCTGGCGCGGCTTGGTCGTGTGTAGACAGCGCCAAAGACGATGAGGATGGAAACGGCCATGCGTCCAGCCTTTTCGAGCATGAAGTTTCTGTTGAAATCCAGGTTGCCCGCGATGTTTTTCATGGTTGCCCTCCCGATGCTAGGTTTCCGAAGGCCTCTCGAGGTGGTCGATAACAAGAATCCCTTCTGGGCCTTTCTGTGATTCGAGCCTCAGGCCGAGTTGTTCTTCGAGCGCAGTAAAACCGCGGAGGCGCTGAGGAATCCGGGAAAGCTGCTGTGGCTGGGCCGCCTGTCCGGGTGCTGATCCTTTAAACATCGAGCTCTGCATCTTATCGGACGCCCCCTCCAGGGTGAAATCAAACTTGCCCGCGAGGCCGGTCTTACCGATAACGTAGTCGTTTGCCAGGACGATTGCCTACGGAAGGCGCAACCGCCGACGATGTCTCGGACAAATGCTTCAGGATCATGATGATTTGTCCCCGCGCTCAACCTTCCGAAGTATTTTCTCGGCTTCCTTAACGTCCTCGAGGGTTAGCCGGCCGGACTCAATCAGGCGGGCCATTACCAGCTGCGGCCGCGCCCCAAGCAGGGCCAAAAGGTCGTCGATCAACCTGCGTTGGGCTGCATCACGAGTAATCGCAGCTTCGAAGATGTGAAAGTTCCCAACCTTTTTGACGCGGCGCACTGCCTTTTTGCTTTCCAAGCGGTATACGGTTGTTTGCACAGTCGTGTAGGCCGGTCGTTTTTTCTCGGGAAAGCTTTCTTGAATCTCACGAATGGAAGCATGCTGCCGGTTCCAAAGCACTTCCATGATTCGAATTTCGAGCCTGCTGAGCTTGGGTTCCGCCATCGGTCCTCTACTATAACCGTATGGAACGCTACTACAGTCATAGGCACGTTGCAAGCTTTTGGGCTTTCGGTCTTGGAACTAAACCGCCGGCGCGGCAGAAGCTTCGCGTGCTATATTGCGCGATTGAGGCGACGCGAATTGATGTTCGGTTTGTTGATCACATCTAGACTAATTCGGCGACGCAAGGCAATCTCGGCATAGCTGCGAATCAGGGAGCTCACAGGCCAAGATGCCCGGTTATCGGGCAGTAGGTTTGATCGCGCACCGTGCTAAGCGCGCGAGGCGATCCGGACGGCTCAGACGCGGCGCAACAGGGTGATGCGGCCGATGGGCAGCCATTCGGCAACTAGAATGTCGCCGCTGTGCAGGAAGATAGCCGCGTGAGGCGTGATGAACTGCCCAGGAGTGAATTCGTTGCGCGACTGCCTGCGGCGCGAGCCAACCTCCCCATTGGAAGCGCGGCCGTCTCCCAGTTGCACAACCACGTTGTACTGGCGGTCGAGAATGCAAACCTGACTGTCGAGGTCCGGACAGACCATCCACTCGCCTTGCGTGTGAAAGTGACACGGCATACGGAGCCGTGAATCGTCTTTAATGGTGCGAAGATGTGAGCCGTCCAAACTAAAGGTTTGCACGCGTCGGTTCCCGCGATCCGCAACCACGAGGATGGGTTCCTCACCGCGGGTATCCACGAATAGGCCATGAGGCGTGTCGAATTCGGCGTCGCCGTGGCCCGGCCCCCCGACTTCTCCGAGGAATTTTCCGTCGGAAGAAAATCGCAGCACGTGGTATGAGCCGTAGCCATCACCTACATAAAAATCTCCGTTTGGAGCGAAGGCGACGTTGGTGGGAACAAAATCAACGGGCCGCGCTGCATAGACAGGGTCTTCCCGCGGGTAGCCGTGCGTCCAAAGGGATTCGCCCTTCAGGGAGGTCTTCGTGATCTTGCACCGATTGATATCGCAGTGATAGAGAACTTCCGTGCCTTTCTCGCGGCGCACACCAAGGCCGTGCGCGCCGCCACGAAACTCCTCTCCGAACGCGCGCATGAAGCGTCCCGACGCGTCGTAAACAACCAGAGCCTCTCCGCGCATGCTGGATTTGTTCACCGTATGTGCCACATAGATGTTGCCTTGCGCCTCCTGCGCCAAACCGTGGGTGTCCCCCCAAACCAGGCCTTCAGGCGGCACGAGCCAGTCGTGAACACACTCGTAGGTGTGCACTCCAAAGCCGACAATCGGCAAGCGACTGCCGGACTTGCTCGGGGTCTGCAGAAAGAAAGGGGGCAGAAGGGCCGCCGCTGTCGCCGTCGAGGCGTCTCGAAGGAACCTGCGTCGAGTGCGTGAGTTCATGTGATGAGGTCCGGCATTATCATCTCACGAAGGGCAATTCCTGATAAGTCTTAGCGCTTACCGGTGACTTAGTGCTCTCCTTCGGAATTACGGTGACGTATTGCCAGGGAAATGAGAAGCTGTTTCTTCGTGGCGCTGCTGAAGGCAGCAGTCGCCGATGGAGTTCGCACTCGAACGGAGCTACGGTCCGTCCGCAAAGATGGGGGTCTTTCCGAAACCTGCACCGGCCTGGGTGCTCCTAAGCCCCCCGCAGTACACCCCGCATCGGCCCTTCAGCGTGGGACGCGAGGGGTCGCTCGGAACTGATATCACATTTGGCGGGAGCATCATCCTGTCGACTCCCGGCTTCGGCGTGATATCACGCTTGAGTAGGGATGCCGTGGCAGCCGTCAAGAAGGTGATATCACAATGGCCGACTCTAAGCGAATCCCCGTAACGCTAACCGGCGACCAGCATGCTCGGTTGATTGCCGTCGCCAGGAAGCTCCACACGAGCGCTGCAGAGCTCATCCGGGAGGCGGTAGACAGCGCGCTCCCAGTATTCGAGAAGGAAGCTCGGCAGGGAGAAGGACAGAAGGCCGGTGAGGTCAGTGGAAGCACTTCCGCTAAGGCCTAGACGTAAGCGCCACGCGGTTGACTTGAGTGCCCCGTGGTCGAAATCGCCGTCGATTTTCTTGACTGGGACCGCCGAGCAGCACGCCCGGCTCGAAGCTTGGCACAAGGTACAGGGCACGGATGTGGAGTGAGTTGTTCCCGAGGCCATCGACAAAGGCTCGCCGAGCTTGCGCCGCGGCCAGTCCCGATTCCGAGTCCGAGCTAAGAAGCAGATTCCAGACCATCAGGTTCAACTTCTCCCGCTCCTTCGAGGGCAGGTGCTTGACAGCATTGCAAAAACGGCTGTAACGTCTGCGTGCAAGCGTTTGCAGAAATTCTGTTCTCCACCGGGAGCTCCGGGACGCACACCAATGCAGCGAGGGGAGGATTGTACGCCGGAGGACGGCAACCTTGGAGTGAAAAGGACTGCAGGCTCTCCCCCTTTTAAAGCAGGCTCATAGAGAGAGACTTTTTCAGGAGCAGAATCGGTTATGAAAAACGCTTCTCGACGCAACTTTCTGAAATTGAGTGCAGCCGCTGCCGGACACGCTGTCGCGTTGGGCTCCATGCGGAGGTGGGCCCTTCCGGTCGCCGCTACTGCCGTCGTCCCTCGGCTTGCTTTATTCGAATATTCGCAGGTTCAACTGTCGGAGGGACTCTTCCGCACCCAGTTTGATCACAACCACCAGTTGTTCCTCGGCCTGGATGAGGACGCACTGCTGAAACCTTTTCGAGAGCGTGCAGGAATGCCCGCACCCGGCCCGGACATGGGCGGATGGTACGACAATGCCAAGGACTTTAATCCGGCGAATAATTTTCACGGCTTCATTCCCGGGCATACTTTTGGACAATACCTTTCGGGACTGGCCCGCGCTTACGCGGTCACAGGCTCCAAGGCGACCCAGGAGAAGGTGCACCGGCTTGTTCGCGGCTACGCGCAGACTGTCGATCCGGCCGGGAAATTTTATGTGAATTACCGCCTTCCAGCCTACACTTTCGACAAGACCTGCTGTGGCTTAATTGACGCGCACGAGTTTGCCAATGATCCCTCGGCCCTCCAAGTGCTTTGGCGCAGCACGCAGGCGGTGCTGCCGCATCTGCCAGAAAAGGCCCTTAGCCGCGCAGAACAACGGGCCCGAAAGCATAAGGATACCTCTTACACTTGGGATGAAACCTATACGCTCCCAGAAAACCTCTTTCTTGCCTATCAGCGAAGCGGAGGAGACCGGCGCTATCGCGACCTGGCCGTGCGCTTTCTCGAGCAGGATTACTTCGTTCCTCTCTCAGAGGACAACAACGTCCTTCCCGGGGAACACGCCTATAGTCACGTGAATGCGCTGAGCTCAGCAATGCAGGCCTATCTCGTGTTAGGTGAGGAGAAGTATCTCCGGGCGGCGCGCAATGGTTTTCGGATGGTGCAGGAACAGAGCTACGCCACCGGAGGATGGGGACCTGACGAAGCATTTGTCGAACCGGGGAGAGGCGCTCTGGCAGCCAGCCTTGAAAGCACGCATTCCAGCTTCGAGACACCGTGCGGCGCTTACGGCCACTTTAAGATTACTCGCTATCTGTTGCGTGTAACGGGCGACTCGCGTTACGGCGACAGCATGGAGCGCGTATTTTACAACACGATCGCGGGCGCTAGGCTCATCCAGCAGGACGGAATCAGCTTCTACTATTCCGATTACAACAACCACGAAGCGAACAAAGATTGGTACAAGGATAAATGGCCTTGTTGTTCTGGCACGTTCCCGCAATTGACCGCCGACTACGGCATCAGTTCGTATTACTGGAACCGCGAAGGTGTTTTCGTCAACTTGTTTGTCCCGTCGCGGCTCACCTGGAAGCAAGCCGGAACTCCATGCACGCTGACGCAAAAAACCGAATACCCGAAGGCCAATACAATTCAGTTTGAATTGGCGGCGGCAAGACCGGAAGTCTTCACGATCCATGTGCGCGTTCCTGCATGGGCGGCTCCTAAGACGTCACTTGCCGTAAACGGCCAGCGCCTCGAAAACCAGATCGTCCGCGGGAAGTTTCTGGCCCTGCGGCGGACGTGGAAGGACGGTGACAGAGTCGAATTCGAAATCGAAATGCCTTTGCGACTCGAAGCCATTGACGATGCAAATCCCAACACTGTAGCGCTCATGCGAGGCCCCCTCGCGCTGTTTTCGGTTGGCAATACTTTTGCCGAACTGACGCGGGAGGAATTGCTGGGGGCGACGGCTTCTCCCGACTCCTCAGATGACTGGATCGTCCGCACGAACGCGGGAACGATGTCGCTGCGGCCTTTCACGGCCATCCAGAACGGAACGTACCGCCTCTATCATAAGGTAACGGCTTAGAGCAGACAGCCGGAGGCCTCCACGAAAACCACCCGAGGCTACTTGTGGTTCCAACGGAGCCGCAGAAGAGATAACCCTTCTGTAGGTTGCGAAAATCTCAGGTGCAGAGCGGAGTTCACAACCTTCACCCACACCGGCGGTCCTTCCATTTGTAACCCTCCCGCCATCTCGAGTCGCCTGTATTCTTCGTCAGTCGGCTGCTGAGGCTCGCCCATCTGCTTCCATAACGTGTAAGAGTTGCTGTGAGTCGCATCCAAGCGATAGTGTTCGACGAGTACTCGATCGACTGTTGCGGGGAGTCCACTCAAGGCCAGATTTACCATGGCATCGTCAGATGGCACGTCATCATCATAATAGTTCACGATAAGGACACCCACTTCCCTTTCCTTCCGCGCCGCAATGGCATCGACGTTCGGCTCCACGCGCACGCCATTCTGTACCATCTGTCTTACCGGGACCGCGGAGCTGCTTGTGACAGTAAGCCGGGTCTCGCCCAGCAAGCCCAACATGCGAAAAGCATTCAGTACAGGCTTATCAATTCCGTTCGTTGCCAACGCACGTAGTCCTTCAAAATATGGCTGTCCATCAAATTGAAACGCCCAAGTGACAGAGCCGCGGAGGTTCACCCCGTCCTCCTCCGCCAACTTCATCGCGCCCCTTAGGACCACGGTTGTGTACGCTCCATAGAGGGCCCCGTTCCGGTAGGCGTTTTGCGGATGTTCTTTGGCGGAGCACGCCGCGCACCCCTCGGGATCGTTCTCCCCCAGAATGATTGGAGTCTTCCGCCATTCCGGAAAGCTCGCCACGATCTTAAAACCCGCATCAAGGACCTTCAATTGCCGCGCCATTCCCATACGCACGTGCCCGTCCACCCATTCGGGCGAGCCTTTGGGATGGAAACTGATGAAGTCCAACCGCGCTCCCGTTTTGCCGGTGGCGTAGTTTTTTCCGTGCGCGCAGTGATCGAGGAAGGCTCGCAGGAATTCCGCGGAGCGGTCACTGCCAGGCCCTGTGCTGTCCGGTCCGCCGATGGTTGCCCCAGGCACGGCGCGACGCACCGCCTCCGCAGAAATGTCATACAGCTTGAAGTATTCCTCGGCTGTTCCGTGCCAATAGAAAATGTCCGGCTCGTTCCACACTTCCCACAGCCAGGTCTTGACTGACGCAGCGCCATACCTGTCGCTCAAGTGTTTCGCGAACTGAAACACAAGTTCCGACCATTTTGCATAATCTTTCGGGGGATAACTCCAGCCGGTGGCGAAATCCTTGGGAAAGCTATGCCGGTACGGAGGGGGGCCGGTCGTCAGGGCCTCGGGCACAAACCCGAGTTCCACGAGTGGGCGCGTACCCGATTCCTGATACGCATCGAAGATGCGATCTACAATCGTCCAGTCGTAGACCGGCTTCGCTCGCGGGTCTTCCGTGTAAACATTGGTCGAACCCCATTTCAGCGAACCTGTGCCGTCGCCGCTCGTCAGAAGATTGTGGGTGCGCAGATACACGGGAACAGGGCTGAGCTCGGCTAATTCCCTCAGCAGTTTTTTCCCGTTTGCGCTGTACGTGAAGTTCGGCTCGTCGTAGCCAAAATAGCTCCATACTCGAGGCAACGGCCCTGGGCTTTTGGACGCATCGACCTCGATGGTTACGGCATACCGCGCTTCTTTTGGCTGCGCCGGCAGCTCCTGCTCAGCGTTCGAGGTTGGAAGCACAAACCAAAAAACGGTCCCTACCGCCATGAGTGTTCGTTGCGCGACGCTCATTCAATCGTCTCCCCGCCTGCGCTTGGCATCTTACGCCGGAAGCTAACAATCACCAGCTGTAATCGTTTTCTTGAATGAGCTATGCTATTCGCGAAAAAAGTCTATGTGTCGTCTGGGAAAACTGCGGTTCGCCATCCTGCTTTTGTTTTGGACATGTCCCATTTTTGGGCAGACCCGCGACAATTCCCTGGAATCCATCCGTTCCGCCATTCGTGCCCAGGACTTTGACAAGGCCATCGAATTGAGCCAGGCGGCCCTCCGACAATCGCCAAACAATACCGAGTTGTGGACATTTGAGGGGATCGCTCTGGCCAGCAAGGGCGACAGCAAGGAGGCGCTGACGGCATTCACGCAGGCGTTGAAATTTTCTCCGGATAACATTGCGGCTCTGGAGGGGGCGGCGCAAATCGAATATCAAGCTGGCAGCCGAGCGGCGGTTCCGCTGCTCAATCGTTTGCTCAAACTAAACCCGCAGAACCAGGTCGCCCACGCCATGCTGGCGGTTCTCGAGTACCGCCAAGGGAATTGTCCAACCGCGGCCTCTCATTTCGAAAGGGCCGGCGAGCTGATTGACTCTCAACGCGACGCGCTACATGCCTACGCTACGTGCCTTGTAAGAGAGAAGAAGCTCGATCAGGCGGAACAGGTTTTTCAGCGAGCGGTGGCCCTTTATCCAGATGATCCACAGGAACGCCGGCTGCTCGCTGCGTTGCAACTCATGCTTCACCGTCCAAAGGAGGCGCTTGAAACCCTCGAGCCAATTATTGGCACTGCTGGCCTCAGCCCGGAAACTCTGAGCCTGTCCTCGTCTGCCTACGAGGACACGGGTGACACACCAAGGGCGGTGAGCGCGCTTCGTCAAGCGATTTTGCTGAACCCGCACGACGTGAGCCTGTATCTGGATTTCGCAAACATCTCCTTCGCGCACGAGTCTTTTCAGGTGGGCATTGACGTAATCAACGAAGGCCTGACCCTCGAGCCACAAGCCCCACAGCTTTACCTGGCGCGCGGCGTGCTCTACGTGCAACTAGCCCAATACGATCAAGCCGAGGCAGATTTCGAAAAAGCGCAGCAATTAGATCCCAACGAGTCTCTGAGCACGGCGGCAGAGGGACTGGCCGCACTGCAAGCAAACGACTTGGATCATGCTCTGGCCAGGGTACAGTCAAAGCTCGCGCGCAAGCCGAACGATCCTTTGTTGCTTTATCTGCAGGCTGACATACTTACGCAGAAAGGAGTGGAGCCGGGTACGCCAGAATTTCAGCTGGCCCTGCGCTCGGCCAAGAAAGCTGTAGTCTTGCAGCCTACCATGGCCTCGGCTAGAGGAGTTCTGGCCAAGCTTTATATGGAAACCGGACAGTACCAACAAGCCGCGGACCAGTGCCGGAAGGCGCTGGAGAAGGATCCAAAGGACCAGACAGCACTGTACCGGCTCATCCAGGCGCTGCGAAAAACGGGAAACAAGGCGGAAATTCCAGACCTCTTGAGACGTCTCGCGTCGCTCCGTGAACAGGAAACAAAAGAAGAGAGAGAGCGTTACCGCTATAAATTAGTCGAAGAAGGGTCGCCGGAGAAACCGTCCACTCATCCATAGGATGCGAGGTCCTGCGTTGTGCTGACGTCAGATGAGCATGAAAGCAAAAGATTCGGTAAAGGGCCTTAAGAACACAGCAAGCTAAACTCGCAGCCAGGGGAACTTCTGCTGCAATGATTTTGACCAGGCGCACGTTTGTGCGATTGTCCGTGGGATCGGCACTCACAACGAGCGCCACTCGGATGTTGGCGCAAGGCGTGGCCACGCACATAGCAAAACCTGTGCCGAGGCCGACACCTTCCGGACGTCCATTCAACGCTCATTTTGTAGATGTCGCCTCCGCCGCAGGGTTGCACAACCCGGTGGTCTATGGCAGAGAAGAGAGCAAGAAGTATATTTTGGAGGCCACCGGATGTGGATGTGCGTTTCTCGATTACGACAATGACGGCTGGATGGATATCTTCTTGCTTTGCGGGACGCGTCTCGATGGCAATCCCCCCGAGGCAACCAACCGCCTATATAAGAATAATCGCGACGGCACCTTCACGGACGTAACCGAAAAATCTGGCTTGCAAGCGGTTGGCTGGGCTTGCGGTGTTTGCATAGGGGATTACGACAACGACGGATTCGACGATCTTTTCTGTACTTATTTCGGACAAAACCGACTCTACCACAACAATGGGGATGGAACCTTTGGCGACGTGACCAGGGCTGCCGGGCTGTGGAATGACCAGCCGCGCTGGGGCGCGGGATGCGCGTTTCTGGACTACAACCGTGACGGGCACCTGGACCTGTTTGTCTCGAACTACGTGCGATTCTCGATCGAACATGCGCCCGTGCCGGGGGCCAACACCAATTGCAATTGGAAGGGCATCCCCGTCGAGTGCGGTCCAAGAGGATTGCCGACGGGAAGGCACTCGCTCTATCGCAACAATGGAGACGGAACATTCACCGAAGTCTCAGAGCAAGCGGGAATCAGCAAGGCGACCCAGACGTACGGCATGACCGTGGTCGCTGCGGATTTTGACGAAGACGGTTGGACCGACATCTACGTTGCCTGCGATTCCACGCCCAGCCTGCTCTTTATGAACAACCGCGACGGAACCTTCCGCGAAGAAGGAGTACTGCGCGGCGTGGCCCTGAGCGACGACGGCATGGAACAGGCAGGCATGGGCATAGGAATTGGGGACTACAATCTGGATGGGCATTTGGATCTCTTCAAGACCCATTTTGCGGATGACGCTAGTGTTCTGTATCGCAACGACGGCCGGGGCTCGTTTGACGACGAAACACGCACCTCGCGTGTGGGTGTGGAGACCCGCTACGTCTGCTGGGGCGCCGGGATCACCGACCTTGACAATGACGGCCTCCCAGATCTTTTCATGGTTACCGGCAATGTGTATCCCGAGGTGGAAAAGAAACTGCCACAGTACGCCAATAAAACACCGCGAGCAGTGTTTCGCAATCTCGGCAAAGGCATTTTCGAAGAGATCATCGAAGCGGCAGGCCCGGGAGTCGCCGCCGCCCATTGCAGCCGTGGATGTGCCTTCGGAGATTTCGACAACGATGGCGACGTGGACGTGCTGATTCTCAATCTTAACGAGCCACCGTCGCTGCTGCGCAATGACCTCCAGGGAAAAGCCAACTGGCTTAAGGTGAGGCTGGAAGGCGTAAAGTCTAACCGGAGTGCCATAGGCGCCCGTGTGCTGTTGCGCTATGGGGCCGGAGTGCAGGCGCAGGCAGTGGTAAGCCAGTCCAGTTTTTATTCCTGCAACGACTTCCGTCTGCATTTCGGTCTAGGCAGTTCTGCGGCTGCAGACCTGGAGGTGTTCTGGCCCAGCGGACTTCATGAAAAGTTCAGACAAATGCCCGTCAATCAGTTAGTCACGATTAAAGAGGGCGTTGGGCGCGTCCCGAACCGGGGCTGGTCCAGGAGCTAATCCAGTGGCGGAGCGCTGAGCAGCATCCGGACGGCTGCCATTCAGTTGCCGGCAAATTTCTTCTTCGTCGGCTGGATTTTTCTTGACATGCGCAAATCGTTTGTGATATCCGCCGTATTATGCAAGCGGTTTCTTTTGGGGTGCGGTTAGGCAATTCGCGGAAATACTGAGCTTTTTGTTTGTACAGAGGAAAAGTCTATCCCAGAGACTGCCATCAGAAATGCAAGCGGTTGCAAGCAGCCGAGGACGCTTGGGCTCACGACTGGGCTAAGAGAAAGGGAAAAGAGGTGAGGCGATGCGATTCAACCCTCGCGTTCATTGGCTCGTCCGGCCATTGGCTATCAGCCTGCCACGCTTGGAAGGGTCACATCCGCACTGAGCGCTCGGCAAACTCAGCTGGGACTCTGTGTTTCATTGTGAAGTTCGAGAGAGTTGTGCCTGTTTTTATTCTCGGGGCTACGCTGCACGCGATTTGAGGAGGAAAAGCATGCGAATAAGACACTGTGCGTTGTGGGGCGTCCGGCTCTTGGTGACCATGCTCTTTCTAGCAGGTTCTGCGCGGGGACAGTTTACCGGCAATATCCAGGGCACGGTCGTAGACCAGAGCGGCGCGGCGGTAGCGCAGGCCAAGGTCGACTTGGTGAACAGCGTCACGCAGGTCTCGGCTAGCACCACGACCGACGCGTCGGGGAGCTATCGCTTTCTGAGCTTGGCGCCGGGGTCCTACAGGATCACGGTTGAGGCCAAAGGATTCTCCAAGTCAGAAACGAGTTTCACGCTGGAAACGAATGAGAATTTGAATTTGCCAATGACGCTCAAGGTTGGCGCAGCTACGGAATCAGTGGTTGTAACTGCGGAACCGCCCCTCCTGAACACTGCTGAGACACGAAATCAACAAACCTTGGAAGCTCAGGAGTTGTCGGCCCTGCCCCTGCCAGGAAGGAATATGCTCGCACTCATAAGCGTAGCTCCCGGCGTTTCAGGGCTTGGACTCGCCGGTGGGCCCGGCGTGGCTTCCGGCACACCAGGATCGGGCGTGGACATCTTCTCCACCGAGACAGCTGCTGACATTAGCGCCAACGGGCAAGGCACAGTAGCGAACATGTGGATTGTCGATTCGCTGGACGTTACCAGCAACATTCGCCAGGGCGTTTTAAATCTTGTCCCCAATCCCGACGTCGTTCAGGAAACCAACATTCAGGTCAATACCTTCTCTTCCGAATACGGTCGTGGGAGTGGCCTACAAACGGCGCTAACCACGAAGTCCGGCACGGATACTTTCCATGGTCTGGCGAGCGACTACTTCAATTACCAGAAGATGTTTGCGAACACTGAGTTCACAGGCGGCAAGACTTATCCGGGTTTCCATAGCAATAACATTTCGGCAACCGTCGGTGGCCCAATCATCCCTCACCATCAGTTTTTCTTCTTTTTCGGCGTGGAGCCTCTGCGTTCTTCCGCCTCCACAGGTGGAGTGTCGCAAACGTTTGCCGATCCTGCATTTGCGTCGTGGGCCCAAACCAATTATACGGGCACCTTCGGTACCAAGATTCTGACGACTTACGTGCCTACACATATCGTGGGCACCGCCGTCTTGAAAAAGGCCAGCGACATCTTCCCCGGCACGTGCGGAACGGCGGCCACAAACAATTTGCCGTGTTCGACTCCGATGATCGATTCGGGGAGCTTCAACGCCACCAATTTCCGCAATGGCACGCAATACTTCGTCCGTGTGGACAAGTACCTCAAGAATGACCGCATCTATGGCAGTTTTTTCCGGACCTTGCTCAGCAACGGAGGGCCTCCGGCGATTCCCCAGTTCGCCACTACAAATAACACCTGGGAACGCGCTTTTCAGGTCAATTGGACGCACAGCTTCAACCCCACGCTGCTGAATGAAGCCGTCTTCGCCCAGAATCGCATCGAAGGCAAGCTTGATGAGACCGGGGACTTCAGCATTCCAGGGATTTCCGTCAGCGGCGGCATTGGCTACGGCCTGGGTTTTTCGCAAGGCGATTTTATCCAGCACAACTATCATTGGCGCGATGTTCTTACAAAGATCCGCGGCACCCACGCCTTGAAAGTGGGTTACGACGGCTGGTTTGGGGATGATGTCGAGCCTTTCCAGGGACCCTGGTCTCACCCATCTTTTAACTTCGACAACTTATTACAGCTGGCTCAGGATGCTCCAACCTCGGAAGGGGGCGTCATGTATAACCCTACAACCGGTCAGCAGCAACTTTGGGATTGGAATGCCGCCTCCAAAACTTGGGGAATCTTCGCTGAGGACACTTGGAAAGCGCGCCGCAATCTGACCCTTACAGTTGGTTTCCGCTTCGACGATCAAGGGAATCCGTATTCCCGCTCGACATCGACCGTGTTTGGCAATTTCTATCTTGGCACCGGTTCGACTTTCGATCAGAGAGTTGCCTCCGGCCTTGCAAAACCTACGCAAAACGCCGTCAACCATTCTCCCAAGGCATACACTCCTCGAATCGGCGCGGCATGGGACGTTACGGGGAAGGGGGATTGGGTCTTACGAGGCGGATTTGGCATGTATTCCAACTGGCTCACCCCCGCGAACATCCAAGAGGAGTTCCGAGGCAATCCGCCGGGGCTAATCCTTCCTGGGTTCGTTTCAACAAACGCACCTGGGAACAGGCCTGTTTTTGTGCAAGGCACGAGCAATAAGCCGCCCTGGGGATTTACCTTTCCGGCTTTGGCGGGCACGCCCTTGTGTCCCACCGCTCCGTGTCTGGATGCCGCGGGCGGCATAGTAGGCGGGAACTTGTCGATTGGAGGAATCGATCCAAACATAGTTTCGCCAACAGCATATATTTTCGCAGCGACGCTCGAACATAAGTTGACGAGTCACCTTGTTGCTAGCGTGCTTTACAGCGGATCACACACTTCGAATCTCGTGGGAAATGGCAACCTGGGAGGAGTGGTTTCCTACGGTGTGGACATCAACGCTCATGCCGGGGATCTGATAGGAACACTGCCAAATACCGCTCCCAAGCGGCTGAACCCCAGCTTTGGTTCTATCGCTTATACTCAGAATGATCGAGTGGCCAACTACAATGGCCTGACCTTTGACCTGCGATCGAGAGTGGGCCGCGGCTTCTTTGATGCCTCGTACACGCGCTCTTCTTCCAAGGATGACGCAAGCAGATTTCCTACGGCCGCCAATCCTCACCTGTACTACGGTCCTTCCCCTTGGGACGTCCCGAACCGCTTCTCTCTCAGTTTCAACTATGAACTCCCAGGTCTAAACAATGGTCAGGGGTTTGTGGGGCGTGCAAGTGGAGGCTGGGGAGTGAGCGGAACCAGTATCTACCAAACGGGCTATCCCTTCACCGTTTTTACGTCGGCGTCCTTTTGGAACGGCGGGGATTACAACGCCGACGGGGACAGGTTTGACTTTCCGAACGCTGCAAGCTATCAGCAGGGCAGTTCTCGGAGCGCTTACCTTGCCGGCGTCTTCGGATCCGGACAGTTCACAACGCCTGCGCAAGGCACCGAGGGTAACGAGAAGTTCAACCAATTCCGCAACCCCGCCTTTGTCCAGACTGACACGACCATTTATAAGAACACTCATTTCACCGAGAGACTCAATTTTCAGATTCGCTTCGAGTTCTTCAACCTGTTTAACCATCCGAACCTCCAGAACATTCAAGGCGATCTGAGCGCCGGAAACTTTGGCAAGGTGACCGCTCAGACGCTTCCCCGCTGGTGGCAGATCGGAGGCAAGCTGACGTTTTAGCCTCGGCTATTTGGGTTGGAAGGAAGACCGCCTGCCGCCTTAAAGGGCAACCTATGGTCTCAGAGGTCAGAAAAGGACTTAGGGTGCCTATCGAGCGGGAGTTTCCGTCGCCTACGCATAGGTAAGCGCGAAGACGACGGAGCGCACTGAGGCGAAACCAGTGCGTTAGCTGGGGTAACGATATCGTTGATGAGACCCGCCATAGCGGCCCTTGTCAGGTACTCAGTGTCGATGGTCGAGGCCGAGGCTAAAGGATGATCGATCTTTCGGGCTTGGAGCTTTGGTTTGTTACAGGCAGCCAGTATCTCTATGGACAAGAAACGCTGAAAGCAGTTGAGGAACACTCCGCGATCGTCGGAGCCGCTCTCTCTTCTTCGCCGCTTATTCCCGTAAAGATCATTGTCAAGCCGGTTGTGACCAGCAGCGAGCCCATCGAGCGGCTGTGCTTGGAGGCCAACAGTTCGCGGAATTGCATTGGTTTGATTGTGTGGATGCACACGTTCTCGCCCTCCCGCATGTGGATCGGCGGCCTTCGTTCGCTTGCAAAACCTCTTCTCCATCTGCACACGCAGTTCAACGAAGAGCTCCCGTGGGCCACCATTGACATGAACTTCATGAACCTGAACCAGTCGGCTCATGGCGACCGGGAATTCGGGTTCATGGTTTCGCGAATGCGTCTTCCACGCAAGGTCGTGGTGGGATCTTGGCGCGACCCAAACATTCATTCCGAGGTTGCCACGTGGACACGTGCGGCTTGCGCGTGGCAGGACGCCCAGCGGTTGCGAATTGCTCGGCTCGGCGACAACATGCGCAATGTCGCCGTGACGGAAGGCGACAAAGTCGATGCTCAGATCAGGTTGCGTTACTGCGTCAATGGCTACGGCATCGCCGAGTTAGTCGAGCGCATGGGCCAGGTGAATGACGCGGAAGTGTCAAAGCTGGCGGCGGAGTACGATCAAACGTACGCAATGGCGGAGCCGTTGCGCCCCGATGGCTGCAAACGCAAAGCTTTACTGGAGGCCGCCAGAATCGAGCTTGGTTTGCGACACTTCCTTGCCGATACCGGGGCGAACGCATTCACCGATACCTTTGAAGACCTGCACGGTTTGGCGCAACTTCCCGGGATCGCGGTGCAGCGCCTGATGGCCGATGGGTATGGCTTTGCGGCCGAAGGCGATTGGAAGACGGCGGCTCTTGTCCGAGCGATGAAGATCATGAGTCACGGCTTGAATGGTGGTACCTCGTTCATGGAGGACTACACTTATCACCTGAAAGACGGAGGCCAAGTGCTTGGCGCTCACATGTTGGAAATTTGCCCTTCCATCGCAGCGGACAAGCCTTCCGCCGAAATTCACCCGCTCTCTATAGGCGGCAAAGGAGACCCCGTCCGTTTAGTGTTTACTGCTTCTACCGGTGGCGCCGTAAATGCATCGATCATCGACGTGGGCAACCGCTTTCGTCTGGTGGTGAATCAAGTGAACCTGGTTACGCCCGGGGAACCCCTCCCTAGGCTCCCCGTCGCCAGAGCCATCTGGGTTCCTGAACCCAACCTCCGGACCGCGGCGACGGCTTGGATTCTGGCTGGGGCTTCGCATCATACCGGGCTTAGCCAAGCTTTGACGATCGAACACCTCCGGAATCTGGCAGAGATTTCGGGGATGGAATGCCTAGTGATCGATCGTGACACGAAGATTGCAGATTTCACGAATGCTTTGAGATGGAACGAAGTCTACTATCATTCTGCGAGCGGCTTCAGCTGAAGGTTGCGTCCTTTGGGAAGAGACCCGAAATCGTATGATTCCTGGAGACTGTTTCATGCCCGACGGTGCGGCAGGAGGTCCGTATGAACAAGCGGTCTGAGATTACACGCCGACAGTTCGTGGGCTCAGCTGTTTCTGCGGCCGCGGTGGCCGCGCTCCCAGTGGGAAAGGGATGGCGCGCGGGAGGCAGTTCGCTCTCCTTTTCCGCCCCGGCCGGTTCTCCAGAGGGCGCGGAGTGGAAGGGTGAAGGAGTATTGAATCTTGCCAAATCTCCTTATGCCAAATTACGAAACGTCCCTGTACACGCGGTCACCATCACATCTGGCTTCTGGGGAACTCGACGCCAAACAAACGTGGAGAAAAGCATCCCGTCCATGGAAAAGCTACTCGAGGGCAACGGCCGCATGGACAATTTTTTGCGTTTAGCGGGCAAGAGCGACGCTCCGCAGAAAGGTCCCGTGTTTTCCGATTCCGATGTTTACAAATGGACCGAAGCCGTCGGCTTCGCCCTGCAGTCTGGCAATCGCCCCGACTTACGCAACCTCACGGACAAAATCATCAACGAGGTTGTCGCGGTTCAGGAGCTAAGTGGATACCTAAATACGTACTACGTTGGCGACCGTGCCAAAGATCGCATGACGCCCGAGGTTCAGCGATGGGGCCACGAACTGTATAACATCGGGCACCTCTTACAGGGCGCGATCGCCTACTACCGTGCTACTGGCGACCGTACCTTGCTGGACGCCGGGATTCGCTTCGTCGACAATTTCCTACTTCCAAATTTCGGTCCAGGGCCCGAGAAAAAACCGATCTTCTCTGGTCATCCGGAAATTGAACTTGCCCTTATTGAACTGTATCGAACAACCGGGGATAAGCGCCACCTTGATCTCGCCGGTTACATCCTCCAGGGCGATGACCGGATCAAGGTGCCCCATCGCGGATACGTGTACCACTTTTGCGGAATCCCGTTCACTTCACGTACACATCTTGAGGGACACGCCGTGCGCGCCATGTACGCCTGCTGTGGAGCGACGGACTACTATCTCGAAACCGGCGATCAAACGTATTGGAAGACGCTTAACACCCTTTGGGACGACCTGGTCAACCACCAGATGTACGTGACGGGCGGAGTCGGAGCGCGTAGCGACGGCGAGGCCTTTGGCGATGCGTACGAGCTTCCGAATTTTACCGCCTACGGCGAGAGCTGCGCCGCCATCGGCAACATGATGTGGAATTGGCGCATGCTCGCTGCAACCGGTCACGCAAAATTTGCCGACGTCATCGAGCGCGCACTGTACAACGGAATCAACTCGGGCATGTCTCTAGATGGAACGCTTTATTGCTATCGCAATCCGCTGGGGTTCGATCCTTCGAGCGGCGACCGAATCCGCAACCCCTGGTATGACGTCACCTGTTGCCCGCCAAACCTCGAGCGCACGTTTGCTTCCTTACCAGGCTATTTCTACAGCACTAGTGCCGACGGCCTTTATCTGCATCTTTACGACAATTCGGTGCTCGATTGGCACCTTGAGGATGGAACCATGCTGAAGGTGCAACAAAAAGCAAATTACCCGTGGAGTGGTGCAGCGGACGTCACCATCACACCGGAGAAGCCGGCGGAATTCACCCTTTATCTGCGGATACCCGGATGGTCGGACCACACACAGGTGACGGTCAACGGGAAAGCGGTCGCTAACGTTACGCCGGAGCGGTATCTGGCAGTACGGCGAAGGTGGGAACCAGGCGATGTGGTCAACGTGAAATTCGATCTCACAACACATCTGGTTGAAGCCAATCCACGTGTTGTGGATGACTATGGCCGCGCAGCGGTCCAGCGCGGTCCGCTCGTCTACTGCCTGGAACAACTCGACCAACCGGAAGGCGTGGCACTCTCAGACGTCCGCCTGGATGGCATTCAAAAACTCTCGTCGCAATTCCAGGAGGAGTTCCGCGAGGACCTGCTGGGGGGTGTCGTTACCCTGAAGTGCATAGCGGCGGTCAACGACAAATCTAGTTCGCGCGCCGGGCTGTACTTCCGATACAAACCGGAAGCTTCTGAGAAGCATGCGACCACGCTTACCTTAATTCCCTACTACGCCTGGGCCAACCGTGCCGCTACACCCATGCAGGTTTGGACGCCGGTCGGAACCTTGTAAAGGGCCGCCATGATTCCGTTTGCGAGGCGTCGTTTTCTACAACAATCCGCGACGGTGAGTGTCGGCTGGTCGGCCAGCCTCATGCTGGGCCGGGCCTTATCGGCTCAGGGACCTCCAAGTACAACGCGCATCTATCTCGATTCCAGGCGCACGCTGGCATCTCTTCACCGCAACCTGTTTGGCTCTTTCCTTGAGCATCTCGGGCGCGCCATTTATGGGGGCATTTACGATCCCGCTTCCAAGCTTTCTGACTCAAACGGTTTTCGCAAAGACGTCATAGAAGAAGTGAGACACATTGGGGTGCCCATCATTCGGTACCCGGGGGGCAACTTCGTTTCCGGTTACCGCTGGCTGGATGGTGTGGGACCGCAGAAAGATCGCCCCCGTGTTTTGGAGAAGGCTTGGGATTCGATCGAAACCAATCAATTCGGAACCAACGAATTTATGGCGTGGTGTCGCTTGGTTGGAGCTACTCCGCTTATGGGCCTGAATCTTGGCACGGGCACTCCGGAGCAGGCTGCCGCTCTGGTCGAGTATTGTAATGTAGAAAAAGGAACCCGCTGGAGCGATTTGCGGCGCGAGCACGGCATTGCAGAACCTCACCATGTCCAGTATTGGTGCCTGGGCAACGAGATGGACGGCCCCTGGCAAATCGGCCACATGTCCGCCACCGAATACGGATTGAAAGCTGCCGATACTGCGCGCCAGATGCGCTACGTGGATCACTCGCTCAAGCTTGTGGCTTGCGGGTCCAGCGGCCCTTTCATGCCCACCTATTTGGAGTGGGATCGAGAAGTGCTCGAACAGTGTTACGACTATGTAGACGGACTCTCCTTGCACCGGTACTTCGGCAATGTCCGGGAAACTAACGGTGAAAGCGCCAAATACCTGGCCATGAATCTGTCCATGGAGCGCCAGATTGCGGAAACGGCGGCGGTGTGTGACTACGTTCAGGCCCGCAAGAGATCGGCAAAGAGACTGTGGCTTTCTTTTGATGAATGGAATGTCTGGTATCGCACGACGACCGGAGACGCCGTCGACGGCAAGAGGCAGGAAGCTCCTCATCTCTTGGAAGAAGTTTACAACCTCGAGGATGCCGTGCTCGTCGGCGGGCTCATTAATTCCCTGATCCGCAATTCAGACCGAGTGAAGCTCGCTTGTCTCGCACAATTAGTTAACGTCATCGCTCCCATTGTGACAAATTCACACGGGTTGTTCCGCCAAACCATTTTCTATCCCTACAGCTGGGCTTTGCAGTTCGCGCGGGGAGCCGCTTTGAACCTTCTGAACGAATCGCCCACGTACGAAGTTGCCGGAATGGATCACGTGCCCTATGTCGATGTTGCGGCAACCTACAGTGCGGAATCCAAACAGATCTCGCTGTTCATGCTCAATCGCGACCTCTCGAAATCACGCGAAGTGGAACTCGTATGGGAAGATTCTGCGCGATCGAGCGTTATGGACTCGCTGACCTTAACCGGCGACGAGCTGAAAGCGTTCAATAGCTTCGAAGCTCCCCAGCGCGTGGCGCCTCGACCATTCGCAAAGCCAACAACAACGGGCACACGAACACGGCTGGAGCTTCCACCACGTTCATACTCGATGCTTCTGTGGTCTTTTTGAACACCGGCAGTAAGTTTATAGATTTCTGTTTGTCTGTGGGTTTTCCGCGGGGGTGGTGCGTCAGGGCCAGCGAGCGAGGCAAAGCGTCGGGAGGAAATGCCTCTCTTGCACCCGATGGTCGCCGCATCCGGACTGGTTACGCCCCCTGAGAACGACGACCCGTCGAACGAGTGCCGCGAAGCAGTGTTAGAATCGCTCGCGGGGAGCGCTGCGATGCCATTCATAGATACGAGGGCACTCGAAGTCATTGAGCGTCTGCCGGGATGGCATGGATGCTCCTTTCATTCGCTCTTCATAACCTTCGCCCACTACGATTTCAAACGCGGCTCCTCTATTCACGAACATTTTCACCCGCACGAAGAAGAGGTCTACGAGGTGATCGAAGGTGAACTCGAACTGACCATCGACGGCGTGAAGCAGGTCGCTCGACCGGGTCTGCGAGGGATTGTGCCAAGCAACGTCCGCCCTTCGGTCAGGAGCACTCACCGATGGTCGCGCCATCATCGTTGACTATCGGTTGAGGAGAGATATGGGGGCGAGAGGCGATATTAACGGCTAAAACACCGGAAGGTCGCTGCGAAAATGAAGCATCGGATTGTCCACACACTTCAGAAATACGTGGTGAACCCGCCAATCAAGCTCGCGCTTGCGGTGGGGCTGCCGCTGCCCGGATATGCGTTGCTCGAAACGAAAGGACGAAAGACTGGGAAGCCACGGCGCACGCCAGTGGGCGATGGACGTGTCGGCAACCAGTTCTGGATAGTGGCAGAGCATGGGATGAAGGCGGGATACATCCGCAACATTCAGCGTGATCCGCACGTACGTCTCAAGCTGCGCGAGGGACTAAGGTATCATTGGCACGCGGGCACTGCACATCTGCTTTTGGAAGACGATCCGCGCGAGCCCAACGCTGGCTGGCAACTCGATTGCCTAGCAGCGCCGGGAACGCTCGTGCGGTGCGCCTCTTCGGGACTCAACTTCTCACGGTTCGAATTGACTTGGCTTGACTGACATCAACAACTTCTGGATGGGGCACCAGCCGCAAACCATGACCGATTTGCATTCGCGTCTGGAATTTACAACACGTCGCCGACTCGAAGAGGCCGACCGGGCTAGCGTGGGTTTCACGGTTCCACCCGCGAGTTGCTCCAAGCGCCCCAAGGTTTCCAGGGCACAAGCGGTTCCAGTAGCAGCACAAGTGCAGTTAAATGAAAGAGTACTCAAGGATGCGCCCGGAGCTTAGTTGGAGAGAGTCTGCCCTCTAATCCGAAAATCAAATTTGCCAAATCTTGCTGCAGACCTTCTGGTTAGTACTTTACATCGGTCAAACTTCCAAATG
>Ga0126371_10000757_pt1 | contig 27045 bp, 22 predicted proteins | sample PanSoiMetaPlot_4_FD_110145 | JGI IMG/M metagenome (GOLD analysis project Ga0126371, IMG submission 110145) | Tropical forest soil microbial communities from Panama - MetaG Plot_4 | ecosystem: Environmental > Terrestrial > Soil > Tropical forest > Bulk soil | place: Panama | collected 2016-02-17 | reverse complement strand
TTAGAACTTTTCTGACCGATATTGTCGCGGCTTCCGGCCTAAGCGTCTAAACCTAAGGAAAGGGGGGCGGTTCAAAGGGCAAAATTCATACCTACTTGTGCGCGGAAAACGGGGCGCAGGTCACGGCATCGTGCCAAGTCTGACCGCCGTCCTCTGTCTCATAAAGAAAACCGCCAGCTCGGAGTGCAAATCCTCTTCCTGACTTCAACATCACGATTTTGACGAAAAAATTTGCCTGATTCCCTTTCGGCGAAGGTAGAACATTTCGGCTTGTCCAAGTCGCCCCACCATCCCGTGTACAAAATAAGCGTTCGAAAAGTCCGACGGCGCAACCGTGGTTCTCGTCTGAAAAATCAACGCTTTTGAAATTCGAAGATTCGGGGGACTCGAAAACCAAGTTCCAGTGACGCCCGAAGTCGTGAGTACTAAGAATGATTCCTTTATCAATCTCCTGCCCAACCACCCATCCCCGCCCATCAGGAAAAACGCGGGCAGAAAACAAATAGGTGGAGAGAGAATTCAATTGTGGTTGGACCCAAGTGAATTGCTGCTCCCATATTTTTCCCAAATCGTCCGTTGAGAGAATGTCTGTGCCTCCCAGTATCCAAACACGTCTATTGGGAAGAGCAAAAATGCCGCGGTAATCACGGTCTTCTTTCGGGGTGCTCAGAACTTGTACAGATTTACCGCTGTCGCGGGTAACGAGAACGGATCCTGCGGGGCCAGCGCCGGAGCTGAAGAACCAGCCGAGATTATCGTCGCTGAAAGCCATACCAACGACAAATTCACCTGATGGGAGTTTTTCTTCGAGCGGTTCGGCCATTGTTTGCTTCCAGGTCGCGCCGCCATCGCGCGTTTGAAGCAGATAGGAAAAGTATTTGTTGTGCGATTTGGTCCTCCGCACCGCCCAACCGACTTGAGGGTTAAAAAAATATGTCTGGCCAAGGCCGTCGGGAGCATCGAGTTTTGTCCAGGTTCTTCCTTCATTGTCCGTCCGCAACAGACCAGAACGGCCGCGCTTGTGATCTTGAAGAACTATCCATCCGTGCTGGGAACCGAGGAAGAATATATCATCCACTTCATATAGATTAACCGCATAAGGCTGCAACTCAATCTGCGACCCTGGCCCGCACGCTGGCAGAAGGCTAATAAAAATCAGCAACCCCACGCTAATGGACCAGAGTTCTCTCACAATCCCTCATCCATTCTCACGATAACAAACGATTCCATTCGCAAGTCTTATCTGAGAAGCTGGCGCGCCCAAGGGGACGATTTTAGAACTTTTCTGACCGATATTGTCGCGGCTTCCGGCCTAAGCGTCTAAACCTAAGGAAAGGGGAGCGGTTCAAAGGGCAAAATTCATACCTACTTGTGCGCGGAAAACGGGGCGCAGGTCAAGTGGCGCGTGCTGACGATTTAGGAGCGAGCGGGTTCCGCAAATCCCTGATTAGGGTCCGAGCCAATGCGCTGATTTCTCATTCGAGATGACAGCCACGCTGCAAACGAGTAGGCCAGTGAGCTAAAGAATGGAAAGGTTCCAAAACTCTGCTGGGGACAGGCTATACCTGGATCTGCACATCCAGTCGTAAAGAAATCCGTCCATATGTGGTGTGCTATACCGATTTGGCCTGCGAGATGCGCGGTATATGCCATATAGACCAAGACCCAAATCGAAGGTAAAACCCAGACCCATTTAGCCAGTTGTGGTCTCACGCGTGCGCCAACCAAAAAGCCACCTATCAAACCGACTGCGATCTCACCCCAATAAAAAGGTCCACTGAAAGCCGCTTTGACACCGAGACCAGCCCAGTGGGAAACAATTAGAGTTCCCAGGACCGATGAGAAAGCAATCACAAAAACCGCGACGACCACTGTTACCGAGTAGAGGCCAGTAAGGAAAACGCGTAGGGCGAGCGGCTCTGTTCCGCTTTTTTTCCTTGCGAGATCACCCAACGATCTTTTCATGCCTGCCCAAGCCCCGATTGAGTAAGCAATCGAACTATAGAGCGGACCTATAGTAATCAATTGCTCCACGCAATCACCGCATTGCGTGCCAAAAAGATACTTGAGCGTATATCCCCAGCCCTCTTTGCCAGGAAAGTCTGAAAGCACCACGATGGCGGCAAAAGGAACCCAAGCCCATTTCGCGGATTTGCATTGGAGATGTTTATTTATGAAAAATCCTGAGAGGAGCCCCAATCCGATTTCTACTGGAAAGACTGGACCTGCAAAGAGCGCATCACCGATTCTCGCGTTGATAAAATGCTCAATTCCTGCCCCGAGAAATACCGCGACGAGAAAAACGGCAACTGTGCTGATCAGAACGTGGATACCGTAGAATCCAATTCCCTTGAGCCATCTGAGACGTAGGTCGTTGTTCTGTGCATTCTCGACCATTTATGCACTTTACCCCCCGACAGTTTATCCTACATTGTGTGCCACATTGGCGTGAACTTTGGATTGCAATTTGCATCTAGTCCCATCAGGAGACATCCTAACTGAAATTCGAAGGGGTTGGGGCTGAATGTACCCCCGCCGCCCCCTGCAACGATTGTGACTTGGTCTTTGCACTTCGGGCCGGGATTGAAAGGCAGCTTCAGATTGTTAAAAACATTCTGAGTATGTTTCTGCCCGGTGTTTACATAGTTTGCGCCCTGGACTGTCGGTGCTATCGCCTGTAAAAGGTCGTTGAAAAAACCCGTTCCCGTAAAAACCGTCGTGCTTTGCGTGCCGGTGGCGGGTGTTGTCAGATCTGACTGCATTCCAGGATAGGGTAAACCTCCGTTGGCATAATTATTGGTTCCTAGCGGCATGTAGGGCATCACATAGGCGATATTGGCCGTAGCCGTTGACGACGCAGCATTGTAGTAACCGGCTCCGGCGCTAAACGTGATGACGGAACTAGGGCCGCTCCCATCTGGCCCGGATGCAGCTGCTATTCCTTGCTCTACAGCACTTGTACCTTGAGGAGTGTAGTCCGCTGTCGCGTCAGTAAAAAAACCAGACAACTCATTCGGCAAGGGATACACAACAATCGCGCCAATACTATTGGCAAAATTTTGGATTGCCTGACTGTTCTGCGGGTTATCGCCTGTTCCTGCGATAACCAACGGACAGCCAAGCCCGCTCGGATCAGTGAAACAACTTGGCGCATTAGTGACGTATGCGTACCGGTTCTGAGTTTGCGGATACTGGGTCGAACCTGACAGCGGATCGGTGGACATAAAGCGCCCGAGACGCGGATTGTAATAGCGAGCGTGGGCGTAGTACAGCCCGCTTTCGGAATCGTATTCATAACCGGTGAATTTGTAATTCGACGAGCAGGTCTGCGAAATGTTCGGATTCAACATCTCTTGGCCGTATGGGGTGAACGTGGCATCGTAGCAGGCTGTGCCCGTGCCGTTCGTAATTGTGTGGATCGTGCCTAGAGCATCCGCATAGTAGAAGCGCACAGCGCCGCTCGAAGTGATGCGCTGCGCAATGCGCCTACCCGCAAAGAATACGTATTCGTTTTGAGTGACGCCGGCGGTACCTGTTTCAGCGAGCACATCCCCAGTTATACTGCGCCAATAGAGCGTCCCGTTGGACTTCTTAACGCGCAAGCCATCACCGTCATATGTATAGGTCACACCGTTTGCGGTGGTAATACGCTCTTCAGCGTCATAGGTGTATGTGTGGGAGCCGTCGCCGGTCATGTCGCCTGCGTCGTCGTACGTGTCCCCTGTGTTGGTCAGGTGATTATCGCCGTCCGTGCTTGCGCTGAGCGAGCCTGCCGAGCATTGGGAGACTGTAATCGAAGTCAGGTTAGCCACTGCGTCAGGGCCAAAGCCTTGTCCCCAGCAGTCAGTGCCAGAAGAGGATTTGGTTAGGGCCGAAAGAATGCGATTTAGCGTGTCATAACTGAAGCTCAGGGTCGTATTCGAATCCACACCGTTGACAATACCGGTTACGCTTCCATTGTTCCCTGTCGCCGTACTAGAACACGAGGACGAGGAAAGAGTGAATGCCGTATAACAGGGTGATAAGTTGATGGCTGTGCCGTTCGATGAACTTGCGGAGATCGAGGTTGTCTGCAAGCGATCATTGTACTGTCGCGCCTCAGTAGTTCCGGCGAATCCGTTTGTCACTCTTCCGTAGACGACTTGCGAGACTTCTCCCGCCGGAGAGTAACTGGCTAAAAGCGCATAGTTAATACTGTGGGCCGAATCGACAGCCGAGAGCGGACGCTCCGCGTTGCCCGTCGTGTAGGTAATCACGTCCCCACTGGGATAAGTGATTGATGCAAGCGAGCCATCTTTGTTATACGAATATGAAATTGTTTTTGTGATCGTGCCGATCGTGCGTTGTTCAGCCACAATCCTTCCAACTGTGTCATAGCTCCAGCCCGTATTTCCGGAACCGTCGGACATCGACGTACGCCGTCCTTCGCCGTTTGTGCTGGAAAACCCACCGCTAATGCAGGCGCTGTTGCTGCCGTCATAGCAATAGATCACCGTGTGTGTGGTGTCGGAGTAACTGATCTTAGTGAGACGATTGAGCGCGTCATAGTTGTACGTCGCGGTGATGCCGCGTCCGTCAGTGCGCACGCAAACTGCACTGGGATTTCCGCTACAAAGACTGCCGCTATTCGTATAGGCATATATGGTGGAATACTGCGTCCCACCGACGTTTGTCTCTGGGACGGCAGCCGAAGTCATCCGTGAAACGGCGTCATATGTGAAGCTTCGTGTTTGACCTGTGGCGCTTATAGCCGTGAGAAGATTATTGTTTAAGTCATACGCATAGCATGTGTTTTCTGCCAGGGTGCCGCTGGAATTCGGTTCATCAACTTCGATGGTTCTCCCAAAGCCGTTGGTCCACACCTCAAGCTTCTTTCCCGCTTCGTCCACCGTCAAAACGGGATAGCCAATGCCATAAGTTGATGTCGAACACCCCTGTGTAGTAGTACCACCAGGAGAGCTTACGCTACTGCCATAGTAAATATGCTGGGCGGTTCCATCAACATGGGTTAACGCCGTAATTCTGTCGAGACCGTCGTACGTGTATGTGTCCTGTCCGTTTGAAGTCGTCCGTTGCGGATTTGCGACGCTGGAAACTCGGCCATTGGTATCGTAGGTTGTCGCAGAAAGCGTTGTTTCACCGTCAGGGTCGCTGACCAAATAAGTATCCGCTGGCCTTCCCAAATTGTCGGTGGTTGCTTCGCCATTAAGACAGCCGGACGCGCATGATGTTGAAGGCGTCGCACTCGTAATTCCCAGATAGAAATTAACCTCTGTTTCCGAATTATAGTTTATCGCTTTCCATCCGCCGTCTGGCAGAATCGCTTCGGTCAGCCTGTTGAAGGAATCGGAGTAGTGACTGTATGTTGTCGCATTATTCTGATCCGTAGAAAGAGACTGTTGCCCGGTTCCGTAGTAATAGCCGAAAGTTTCAGCGCCGATCATTGGAAGCGCAACGCTTGTCGGATATGCATTGGTCGAGGTAGCAGCGGTATAAGCCATTGGCGGATTTGCATTGTTGTCGTTATAAAAACTGTCCGTATAAGTTATCGCAGTAGTGTTGTTATTCGAATCGGTTTCTGATCTGACTTGCCCGGTTGTGTCGTAGGTCATCGAAGTGGTCAGGAAGGTTGAACCGCTGACAAGCTTGGCGATCGATGTTGCATTTCCGCGCGCCGTGAAGGTCGCACTAAAGTTCGTATCGTCGTGCTGCGCGATACCAGTCTGGGATATCAAACCGCTCGATCCATAGCTGTCGTAGGTAATATTGGTCTGCGCGACAGTCTGGGTCCCAGCACCATTTGTGACCGTAATGCTCGTTGGGCGGTCAAGAATATTTGTCCCCCCGGAGTACCAAGTAAACGTTGTTACACGATCCGCCGTAGAACCCGGAGTATAGGACTTCCATTCTGAGATTGTTGCGATTTGAGGGGTTTGAGGGCTGACGTATGTGTACTTGAGGAGTTTTTGCGGATCATCCCCAACATTATCGTCACGAAACGTTTGTTCGCTCATCAACTGAGAGCTTGTTGAGCTGGCACTCCACGTGCTCAGCAAGGTTTCCAGCGGCGTGGAAGCACCGCTGTAAATGACTTCTTCGCCGATAAAAGAACCGTTCAGACCAGTATTGGAACCGAACTCATAAAGAACATTGTCTCCATTTGGTTTAGCGACAGTCAATTTCTGACACATCGGGAAACCAACCTCGGAAGTACAGAGAGCTGGGGCTACTGTCGCAGGAGTAAACGTCCAAACTCCACCACTGGGTCCTGCGGTGTTAAGCCAACGATTGATATTGCCGAACGTGTCAGAAAAACTCACAAAATTGTACGAGACAGCCCCGAGGGTTGGCAGACTCATGCTAAATATCTCTCCGTAACCCAGCGCGTCGTAGCTGAATCCATAAGTTGTGCCATCTGGCAGTTTGATAGACGCAATTGTGGTGATGGTTCCAGAGAATTCGGTCACCCCTGACTGTCCGAAATGAGTGCTGACGGATACCGATTCAGTCGTGACGATATATTGGGAAGTCGTACCCTGAGCATTCAGAACGTTGTAGCAAGTCTCATTGGCAATGCCGTTGCAGTCTGTTATGACTGATACTGGGACGCGGCCAAGCGTATCCACGATATTCCCACTCGAATTTGTCGAGAAGTAGTTTCCGTTGGAGTCCTTATAGCTCGGAAAAATTTGTGAACCATCTGGACCATACACAACCGCATCCGTATAATTCGCGACGGACATATAAAACCCCGAAGAATCATTGGCGAAGGCGGTCCCGGTTGGGTTTCCGCCGCCGACGCAGTCAAAATGGTCATTCACGGTATGAATTGGGAAAACGTGCTGTGTCCCATCCGCAGCAGTCCAAGTAAAAGGGCCAAAGTGTAGAACATCTCCTCTCGTGTTACATTGCGTATCGGTCTCGGCCTCAGTTACTTGGCCGGGGTTACCGGTTTCTACGAACCGCCAACCACCGAGGGAATTCGGGACGTTGGTCGGCTGCCACGAATTACCACTTCCGGTGTTCACGATTTGCCAAATCCGGCTGTCATAATCGAGTTCTGCCGAGATGGCTTGCCGCCCGCGCTGGGGGAAAACTCCGAGCGGAATCGTTAGATGTAAGTCCCCATTTGCTACGTTTACGTAACCCTGTTGGACCGGCACGTTCAGGGAAAACGTGGTGTTGCCGATGGCTGTAAGGTAGCCTTGCGCGTAAGTTCTGCCACAAACCAACAGCGTGAACGCAAACAAAAGTGTCAACACGCGCGCCGATAAAGAAAGCGATATCCAGTCATGAGCTGCCAGCGAGTATGAGTGGCGCACAGGAGTCTCCTTTTTGGATGACGGCAAATTCTCCCCGATTTGGTTATTTAGAAGTGAAATTCAGCGTCGGTTAGACCAGTATTGAACTCGGCAGAATTGAGTTGGATCGACCAAGTTTGTTGCCCGGCGACTTTCTCCGTGATCGAATAAGGCACTAATACGCCATTCACCTGCTTATAATTGGAGAAAATTGTCTCGTGCTGATATTCGCCTCGCGACCCGTCGTTTGGGCAAAGCGTATTTTCTATCTCATATAGCACAAACGTGCTGGGGTCGATCAGATAGTCCGTTGTACTCCATTTGGATAAGTCACCCGTCGGATCAATTGTGCTGCTATATATGTTTTGTGTGCGTACGTCGTAAACCTTCTGGCCGTTTAACGTGACGCTAGTCACCGGAGAGACTGAGAGCGTCGGGTCGTTGAGCGCTACGGCCATTCGGACAGCCGGAAAAGTCTGCGCACCCAAGTTCATCGCGTTATAAGTCTGGATGCTGGTGCTTTTCCCGCTTGCTTCCTTCACTGAACCGTTCAATCCAGTGACAGTCCAAGAACGTGTCCCGTCTTGCAGACCTGCATCAATCCGAAAGTCAGTGCTTCCCAATCCTCTGACCGTAACGGAACCTGGCACTTGCTCCCCGGCCCAAAAATAAGTAATGCCCCCGACTGCGGTAAAATCCTGAATTGCGGCAACTGCGGCACTACCGCCGGAGTTGGCGAGACACTGGGTCAATATCCCTGTGGCTTGCGGGTCTCGCACAGGGATTGTTGGAGATGAAGACTGTTGAGCCTGAAGTGCCGTTACCGAAAGCAAGAGAGCAAAAGTGAAAAAGGGGCCGAGTCGCACGATACGCATCGAGCACCTCACACAAGGAGCATGAAGTAGAGGAGTATTTGTAGACTGTCTTACTGAACGCGTCAATACCAAATTTAATTTAGTACTAAAATATACAGAATCGTGAATTCTCGAAAACCAGACAACCAGATTGGTCCATAATAAGGAAGCATTGATTTCAATGAGGTTGAAGAACTGCGCGATGTACGGCCCATCTTTAGAAGAAAATCCCGCACCGATCCTCGAATGGCGTTCATCACAAGCTCCCCGGTCCACTCGTTAGTATAAACGAAATCTTTTGACTTTCGCCATTCATTCGCCTACCATCGCTTCGCTATGTCCTCGCCTGTTCTGCAAGTCGCGCCGAACCTTCATATGCCGTGGAAACTTCCAGCACACGGAATTGGAGTGTTTTACGGCTGCCCTCAAATTCAACGGCTGTCGCATTATTTTTTGCCGAGAACAATCGCTGAGGGGAAACGGGTACTTTACTTGGACGGCGGGAATGGATTTGATCCGCTGCTGCTTTCTCGTTTAGCTCGACAGCGAGGGCAAACACTATCTGCTTTCAGCGATCAAATCCGCGTTGCCCGCGCTTTCACGTGCTTTCAACTAACAGAACTGCTCGTTCGCGCACCGCGCTTGCTGAAGAGTTTCTCGGCTGACGTTGTGATCCTCACCGCCATGCCGGAATTGTATTTCGATGAGGACGTGCGCGAATCGGACGCCATTTCGTCCTTCAATCGAGGATTGCAAGCGTTACGGGAACTCGCTGGCCGATTGCCAGTCGCCGTTTTCTCTGATCCGTCCTCATTCATCACGCCGCGACGAAAACTATTTGGGCGTATCAAGGCATGTGCGGGGCAGGTGCATAAACTCACCGTGCGAGAGAACGCTGGACTCATTGCCAGCAACGAGAACTGATATGGGCCGCACTGTTCCGACATTTCGCCAGCTTATTGAAGATACCGCTCAAAGATGGACAAAGTTTCGGCGTGCTCTGCGACGCGAGGATCAGGAGCATTTCGACCGTCTCTTTCTGAATATCCGCTGCTACGTTCAAGCAGCGACGTACCAGTGCAACGATAATCCGATGGAGGCGATCCTGCTTTCCATCGCCCTCGATCAGGAAAAGCGTCTCTCCGCTCTCGAAAAGTTGTTGCGCGAAGGAATTTCCGATGCGAATCGAAGGCTGGATTCTCGACCTCTACCCCTGCCCGCAGGGAATGATGCTCTGGCTGCTGACGCCGAATCAAAGCGCACACAAGCTGATTGACTCGTCGTTTCGGCCCGTATTCTATGTTCACGTTGAAGAATCAGCATCGTGGCGACTCGCACATCTCCTCACGTCACAGTTTCGCGTTGAATGCAACCAAGTGGAGCGCATAGACATCTGGCAGGCAAAATCGCTCTCAGTGCTCGAAGTCGCGGTTTGCAATCCTCTGTGCTTTCGACCCGTTGTGAATCTTGTTTAACGCGCCGAACCTGAAGCACGACTCTATGACTCGGACTTAATGCTTGCGACGTTGTACTGTTGGCAAAAAGGCGTCTTTCCTCTGGCGCGTGTGGAAGTAGAAACCGGAACGGACAATCAGATTGTTGCGCTCACTTGTCGGGACGATCCGTGGACATTCAACTATGAACTGCCGCCTCTTCGCATCATGCAGCTACTAATTACGGGATTGTCGCATGTGAATCCGGCACATGGACGCCGAGGCGCGCTCGAAGTCGAAGTGGACGGCGAAACCTATTCGCTCGATGACTCAGACATTCCCGCTGCTGAAAATCTCGCGCGATTGCTGAAGCGGTACGATCCAGACATGCTGTTCACCGACTGGGGCGATTCAACTGTGTTGCCGAACCTGTTCCAGCAGGCGGAACGCTATCGCATCCGGCTCCCATTAAATCGAGATTCCCTGCCTGTACAGAGAACGCGCGGACGCAGCTACACGAGCTACGGGCGCATCCTTTTCAAGGAATCTGCCACTACTTTGTTTGGCCGCTTGCATGTGGACAGTTCCAATTCTTTCATGGCCAGCAAGTGTGAATTAGCTGGGTTGTGGGAATTCGCTCGCGTGACGAAGTTGCCTATCCAATACGCCACGCGAACGACGGCAGGGACAGGCATTTCTTATATGCAGATGGAACTCGCTTGGCGCGACGGCGTGTTGATTCCTTCACAGAAAGCAGAACCCGAAGATTTGAAATCGCCCGATGAGTTGCTTGTCGCGGACCGCGGCGGTTGGTATTCACGCCGAAACTGGGGTTTTCCGAGAACGTCGCCGAATTAGATTTCGTGAGCGAATACCCAAGCATCATGGCGCGATTCAACATCTCGCCGGAAACTGTGAATTGTCCGTGCTGCCCCGAAGCACCACGTGTTCCCGAACTCGGCTATCGCGTCTGCCAGAAACGGCAAGGCATTACCAGCAGGGTAGTCGGAAAACTCATTGAAAGACGCGTGGAGTTAAAACGGTTGATGCGGGAAGCGCCCGCCGATCCCGCACAGCGTTACAAGTTGCAGCGCGAATCTCTGAAGTGGCTATTGGTTTGCTGCTTCGGATATACAGGCTACAAGAATGCTCGCTTTGGAAAAATCGAAGCCCACGAAGCCATCAATGCCGTCGCGCGAGAAACACTGCTGGTTGCGAAGGAAATTGCCGAAAAACGCGGCTTTGAGCTACTGCACGCCCTCGTGGATTCCCTCTATGTCCGTAAGAATGGCGCAACGCGGCAGGACTACGAACGATTGGCGCGTGAGATCGAGGAACAGACAAAACTCCCCATAGCCATCGAGGCAATTTATCGCTACGCCGTGTTTCTCCCATCGCGGCAATTCGAGAGCCTGCCCGTGCCGAATCGTTTTTTCTGTGTGAGCGAGGATGGCACGCTCAAGGTACGCGGATTGGAGTTACGCCGCCACGACACACCGCCAATCGTCCGTCGAATGCAGGCAGAGGTACTGACAATTCTTTCTGAAGCGCAGGACTTCGAGAGCTACGCAAGCAAGCTGGCGGTTGCCAGAGAAGTTTTCGCACGTTATCTGGAGTGCATCAAGGAAGGAGATGTTGGAATCGAGGATTTGGTCATCAGCAAGCGCCTCACCCGTTCGCCACGCGACTATCAAAAAGCGAGTTTGACAGCTGTTGCAGCGCAGCAACTTTTTGGGTGCGAGGTAAAACTTCGTCCCGGCCAAGTCATCGAGTACGTGATCACGGACGCGGACGCCGCCGTGCCCAACGACCGCGTGCGTGCCTACGCTCTTTGGGAAGGCTGGCACGGCTACGACCGCGCGAAGTATCGAGATTTGCTTCTTGAGGCGTTCAAGCCATTCGAGGTTTGTGGTATCGGAAGATATGAAGAGGACTTAAATTCGAAAAAACTCCGAAATTTATGGTAAACCGAATTTAGAATCTAAAAGCGGGCAATCCTTGCACGTCTCCGGCATTACGTTACGTAACGTAATATTACGTTACGGCCTGGGTGAGTGTTCTGAAACCGGTGGCCGCTGTACAACAAGAAAATCGCAGGAACAAGCAAGGACCCTTGAATGGAAGAAGTAACAGAGACAAAACTAGGGTCAAGGAGGAAGGGAGCGACTATTTGCTTACGCGAGGATTCTTTTCGAAATGGGGCAGCATGGCGTAGCTCAGCCCTATTCCGAGGCCCATTATGACTACACCTGCAAAGATCAGCCAACGTTTCCAAGTTTGCTCGATAGATTGAGCATTCTCAATATAACGACCAATCTCTTTGGTTAAACGCGCCATCCTGACCGAGGTTGCGAACAGATCAGCCCGCTTTTCAAGTTCCGACGGTTTTAGTGTTGGCCAACCTTGATCGCAAAAGCAGTACTCCATAACTTCGCGGATTTCGTGGAACAGGGTGTGCTCGTGGCTTCCGGTGAAAACTGGTTGCTCACTCAGAAACACTATCGTTTGACCGTCGCACGAACAGTTACAGCCATGCAGATCATCGGGCAGAGGTTTAAACGAAACACTGATCCCCAATCGGCTGGCGAATTGAATCATTTGCTCCGTATTGGGGAAGAGTTCTGGGGCAAATCGTTCAGCAAAATCTTTCGCCAGCGACGTTTCCGCTGGAGGCCAGTTTTCCTTATAACGGGAGAGAAGTGCTGCGCAGAAGTCGTCCAGGACATTGGTAGGTACGGTTGTGGCAAGCGCGTCCATCAAAGCAGCTTTTCGCCTTTCATCTGCTCATACACCTCAACAATAAACCGCTTTGCCTCCAAGCCCAGGCCCGTCCCTTTAAGCCGCGTTCCGTGACGGAATTTCGGATGACTAATCACATGCTCGAACGCCTGCTCGATCTTCTCGCGCGTAATGCGTTTCTCTGCCAAATCCTCCACATATCCAGCAGCAATTAGCAAATCACTGGACGGCACGTCATAGACTTTGGCTAGCCGGTTGAGGATGTCTGGGTGGGGTGGTTTGCGCAGGTCGCGCTCGATCTGCGAAAGATAGGCATTCGAGACTCCGGCTTCACGCTCAACTTGCTTTAACGAGAGTCCGCGATGACGGCGCAATTCGCGCAGATAGTGTCCAAAGCCCTTGGTGTTCATGGGAATAGGATATGTTAGCTCGTTAACTTCTGCAAGCCATTCCTTGCCTTGACAAGCAACACGGTAGATATTACTCTGTGGAGAGATTCTGTTAACTATGGCGATGTGATGACCCCCTTCGAAAAACGGATGGAAGGCCACTTCCCTTGCCCCGTCTGCGGCGAAGGACTCGACGTGCGCACCAACAAACGCAATAAGCCCTATGTGGTCTGCAACCGCTGCGGCGTGCAGTTGTTCATTCGGGTAGAGGCGGGCATCCGCAAATTCCGCGAGTTGGTCGAGCGAGCGGACTTTCAAAACATCTGGGAACGGCTCGCTGAACTCGAAGGTCGTTACAAGATGCAGTGCCCCAAGTGCCGAAAGTCATTTTGGGTTCGCCCCGACTTAATTGCTACGAGTTGGTTTGACGGCAGATTCATGGGCTATCGGTGCCCGGAAGAAGGCTGTGACGGGGCGGCAAAGCCCCAGAAGGAGAAGCAATGAAGATCACGTTCTTGGGCTGGATGGCCATCTTCGCGGTAATTGCCGGGGTACTCTTGATCCTGCAGAGTCGTAATTCCGCATCGAAACCCGCTGTCGAAGGAGTACAAGGTGCAGAAAGTTAGAATCTGCGAATTGAAGTCACAGGATTTGCCTCTGCGAATCCGCTTTGAAGGGCCGCACGGAAAGAAGGACTACATGCTTATCCAGACGAAACAAGGGAAACTCTTGCTGAACAAACCCGTTGAAGCACAGGAAAGCGAAAACCAGTAACCCGAAGCCGAATTGCCAGCGCATCCCGCTATGGGACAAGCCAGCCAAGGCTCGAACGAGGTGAATGGCTGGCCCTATGCTGGACACGAAACAGAGCGAAACGCTGCTGGAATTGCCAGTCGAATGCCTGGTTTCCCGGCAATTGGACGCGGAAGAGGTTACAACCCTGGTAGCGTTTTTCGATCTATTGGCCGGTTGGGATGAGCAACCAAGCGCAGATGCAAGAAAATATTCCTCAAACTCCCTACCTGGAATCAGACCTTGAATTCAAAGCGGTTGACACACAACCAGTATGCAGGCAAGGTGAACCCCGAAGGCCGGAGAAAACCATGAAACCAGTCGTCCTTTACGCCCGCGTATCGAGCAAAGACCAGGAACGGGAAGGATATTCCATCCCTGCACAGTTAAAACTCCTCCGGGAGTATGCGCAGAAGAACGAGTTCAAGATTGTGCGCGAATTCGTGGATGTGGAAACCGCAAAAGTGACCGGCAGGAAACAATTCGGAGAGATGATTCGTTTCCTGGAGCAAACTCCTTCTTGTCGTTCCCTAATTGTGGAGAAAACGGATCGCTTATATCGGAACTTTCGGGACTGTGTGACGTTGGAAGACTTGGAAGTCGAAATCCATCTGCCGAAAGAAGGCCAAATTATCAGCAAAGATGCGAAATCCCAAGCCAAGCTGGTGCACGGCATCCAAGTAGTGATTGCCCGGAATTACATCGAGAACTTGCGCGAAGAAGTGAAAAAAGGAATGAGGGAAAAGGCCGAACAAGGAGTTTATCCTAGCCGCCCACCGCTCGGCTATCTTAACAACAAGCTCGAACACACGATTGAAGTAGACCCGCAGAAAGCTCCTGTGGCAAAGCGAATGTTCGAACTCTATGCCTCAGGCCAGCATTCCTTGTTGCATGTGCGCCGAGTCATCAAGAATGAGTTTGGGCAGATTCTAGCGCAAGGATACCTTGCTCGCCTGCTTAAGAATCCCTTCTACAAGGGTCAGTTCATTTGGGAAGACAAGCTGTACAACGGCACACAGATTCCGCTTATCAGCATCGAACTCTTCGAGAAGGTCCAAACTGTTTTTCGCGGGCACAGCAACTCCAACAAGAGCCGCAAACACGAATTCGCATTTTCAGGCTTGCTGCATTGCGCCTACGACAACTGCGCGGTAACGGCGGAGCGAAAGAAAAACCGCTACACCTATTACCGCTGCACTGGGTATCGCGGTAAGTGCGAATTGCCCTATTTCCGCGAGGAAGAGCTAGGAGATCGTCTCGCCGTCACGCTCCGAGACATTCACATCCCGAATGATGTTCTTTTGCAGCTTGAAAAATCCTTGCTCACGGATAAAGGCCGCGCAGAAGCGATTCGGAAGGAGCAGGGCGAACGATTACAGTCGAGACTAAGCGCATTGCGTCATCGGCTCGATCAAGCGTACCTGGATAAATTGGACGGCAAGATCACGGAAGAGTTCTGGAATCGAAAATCTGCTGAATGGATGAGCGAGGAACAGCAAGTCTCGCTTGCGTTGCAGCGTTTGGAGCAGCCGAAACCGGAAAGAATGCTCGATGCTATGAGGACTTTAGAACTCGCGAATAAGGCTTATTTTCTGTACCTTAAGCAAGAGCCTTCTGAAAAAGCCAAACTGCTCAAAATGGTGCTATCGAACTGCGCGATTGATTCCGCAAGTGTTTATCCCACTTACAGAAAGCCCTTCGACTTGATTTTCCGACAAGCCAAAAATGAAGGATGGCGCGCCCGGAGAGACTCGAACTCCCGACCCTCTGCTTCGAAGGCAGATGCTCTATCCAGCTGAGCTACGGGCGCGCAGATAAATATAATGCTAGATGATTCCGAGGGAGATTTAACAGGAAAATTTCGGAGAGGACTGAACCAGTGAAAAAGACCCTCGCTCGGAAAACGAGCGTCGGGCACCCGCAAAAGCAGATCCCTCACACTGCCCGCGACATCTTTACGTTCATCGCTTGCCGCGGCCGGGTTCCCTTCATGCTTCACGGCAAGTGGGATGACAAAGCGGAGGTGATCCTAGCGCAGATTGCCGATCTGGAAGTTGAGCGCGTCAACCGTGATCTGGCACTGATACTTCGCGCTGGCTTCGTCGATTTCGGCCTGCGTTTCGTTGAGTTGCGCCTGACAGAGTTCGACGATAGAGCTAAGTCCCAGCTTGTAACGCGATTGAGCGAGATTGAGGGCCATAGCAGCCTGCTGTTGCAGGCGTTGGTCGACGGAGAGCTGTTGATAGGCTGTGTTGGCGTCGAGCCAGGCTACGCGCACGTCCCGAACGATTTGATCCTGCAATTCGCGCAGATTCTGGTCAGTTTCCTCGGATTGAAGATGAGCCTCGGCGTGTCGCGCGGAGAAAAGTCCGCCATTGAAAATGGGAATGCTGAAATCGAATCCGGCGGCGGCGTAGCGGTCGACGAGCGGCGCTTCGTAAACGGGCGTGAGGCCGGCTACTCCGACGGCGCTCAAGGTGGGCATCCAAAGATCGCGTTCAGCATGCTCAAATGCGCGTGCGGAATCACTTTGCAGCTTTCCGGCTTGGACTTCCGGGCGCTGACCCAAAGCTTCGGCGACAAATTGAGCAGCGTCGGGAGCGGGCGCGGGCGGCAGCGGCAAATCGGTAAGTTGATAGGACTGCGCAGTAGAGTAACCGAGGGCGAGAGACAGGTTTGCATAGGCGGCCTGGACGTTGTTCTGCGCTTGGGTGAGGAGAAGCTGCGCTTGTCCGAGGTTCACGTTCGCAAAACTGACATCGAGGCCGGACTTGAGCTGATTTTTCGCAAGCTCGTTGACTTGATCGGCGACGAGCTGGCGTTCCTTGACGGCTTCCTCCCCGACGCGAAGGACCGCCTGCGTTTGCAGAACGCGATAATAGGCTTCGTTCACTTCGAGAAGAACGCTGGCGCGAGTGGCGTTGGAGTCCTGCTGCGCGGCTTGAGCGCTAAGGCTCGCGGACTTGCTTAAATTGTGCGTGCGGCCGAAATTGGTGACCAATTGGCTGACGGCGATGCCGTTCGCGTAACGATCAAAGACAGAAGGATTGTTCAAACCGCCAGCGGTGATGCGCGTGTTGTTTTCGGCTGCCGCTCCTGTGGCATTGCCCTCGACAGTTGGAAAGTATGTGGAGCGCACTTCGCGCGTAACCTCGCCGGCGGCTTGCGCGGCGTAAATCGAAGCGCGAAGGCGCGGACGGTTTTGCAGGGCGATGGCGTCGGCCTGTGCGAGCGTGAGTGATTGCGGCGGTGCACTCTGCAATGCAGTCTGCGGCGTGGTTTGCAAGACGGCATGGGCGGGCGGCTGGCCTTGTGCGAAAACGGCGGACGGAATCGCGATGATGGCCGCGAACAAAGCAGGAAAAAAGCGATTGATGGTCATTCGGTGAAATCCTCCGTGCATAAAATCGACTATTCGCTTGGCTGCGACGTGGCAGGCGCCGGCAGCCCGTCCACGGAGCCTGACTGGGGCTTGTTCTTGTAGACGAGCACATACGCCGCCGGGACGATAAAAACGGTGAGCACGACGGAAACGATCAGTCCGCCGATGATGGCGCGAGCGAGCGGCGCGTACGATTCGCTGCCGGTGCCAAGTTTGAGCGCGAGAGGGATCAGGCCAATGATCGTGGCAAGCGAAGTCATTAGAATGGGGCGAAGCCGGATGCGGCACGACTGAATGGCGGCATCGAGCACGGTGGCGCCCTCGTGTTCCAGACGATGCGCGAATTCGACAATCAAGATGCTGTTCGAGACGACGATGCCCACCATCATGATGACGCCCATCAGCGACATGACGTTGAGCGTCGTCCCAGTGATCAGCAGCGTGAGCAGCACACCCGTAATTCCCGTGGGAACGGCTAGCAAAATCAATAGCGGATCCATAAAGGAGCGAAATTGGGCAACCAGAATGAGGAACAGCAGGAGCAGCGCGAGAATCAATCCGAGGCCAAAGCTCTTGAACGACGCGCGCATGCTTTGAACCATTCCACGAAGAGCGACTTTGACGCCCGCCGACAAAGTGGTACGGGAAAGAATCGCGTCAATTCCATTTGCAACGTGGCCGAGGTCTTCCGTGGCAGTGGTGACGTAAACGTCGATGACGCGCTGAATCTGGTAGTGGTCAACCTCGGTAGGCGCTTCGATCCGCGTGACGTTGGCGACGTTTCCGAGTACGGTGGGCTCGTCGTGGCCGGGCGCGACGAGCGACATGTTGCGAAGATCCGTGAAGCGATTCATCTTGTTTTCAAAATATTGCACGGTGAGCATGTAATCGTTGCCCGAGTGTGGGTCAATCCAGTAGCTCGGTGCAATCATCGCGTTTGAAGTAAGCGCGGTGATCACGTTATCGATGACTTCCTTCTGGTTGAGTCCTAATTCGCTGGCGCGCACGCGATTTACGGTCAGGCGCAATGCGGGGTAATCAAGATCCTGCGGAATGTAAGCGTCGCTCACGCCCTTCACCTGCTTGATTTCGTTGGCCAGATTCAGCGCTGTCGAGTCGTCATTTTCCAAATTGTTTCCGCTGACTTGCACATCGATGGGCGCTGGAAGGCCCTGATTCAGAATCGCATCAACCATTCCGCCCGATTGAAAAAACGCGCTGACTTCCGGCATTTCCGTCCGCAGGTGCTCGCGGATGCGGTCCATATATTCATAGCTGCCGACCATGTGGTCGTCGTTGAGAGCCACTTGAATCGTGGCAGTGTCGGGGCCGGAGTTCGAAGTGTAAATCGACGAGAAGCCGGGAATCACGCCAATGTTGGAGACGACCATTTTCAAGTCGTGCGCGCTGACCGTGTCGCGAACCATTTGCTCGACCTGCTTCACTTCGTCATTGGTGATTTCGACGCGCGTTCCGGGAGCAGCCTTCAGGTTGATGACGAACTGGCCGGCGTCACTGCGCGGGAAAAATGCGACGCCGAGAAAGGGATAAATAATCAAGCTGAGCAGGAAAATTCCGGTGATGCCGAAAACAACAAGCTTCGGACGCTGCAGGCTGCGGCGTACGGCGCGTTCATATGCATCCAAGAGCTTCTGAAAATTGCCGTTGAACCAGTCGTTGAACTTCTTGCCCCAGCCTTTCCATTTCGGCTTGTGGCCGAAGAGAAATTCTTCGCTCTCCGGTTCGCCTTCGGGAACCGCCTTGATGAAACGCGCACAGAAAAGAGGGACCACGGTGAGCGCGACGAAATAAGACGCGATGAGGGCGAAAACCACGGCGAGAGCCAGAGCGGTGAAGAGGAAGCGCGCGACTCCATATAGAAAAGTCACCGGAAAGAAAACGATGGCAGTGGTAAGCGTCGCCGCCAGCACGGCCATAGAAACTTCCTGGCCTCCGAACTCGGCGGCTTCGGCGGGAGGCTTCCCGAGTTCCATGTGGCGGAAAATATTTTCGAGGACGATGACGGAGTTGTCGATCAAACGGGAAAACACCAGCGCGAGCCCCGCGAGCACCATTGTGTTGATGGAGCTGCCCTGAAAATTCAGAATGACGAACGCAGCGAGCGCGGAAAGTGGGATCGAGAGCGATACGGCAATCGTGGCGCGGAAACTGCCGAGGAAAATCAGCACCATCAATGCAGTGAGAATGAGTCCCATGCCGCCTTCGTGGAGCAGATTGTCGATGGCTTCCTTGACGAACGCGGATTGGTCGAACGCAACTTTCGTGATGAGATTCTTCGGCACTCCATATAAATCGGAGAGCACTTTCCTGACGCCATTGACGACCGCAATGGTGTTGGTATCGCCGCCTTGCTTAAGGATGGGCAAATAGACAGACCGCTGGCCGTCCACGCGCACGATGTTCGTTTGGATTTGCGACGCGTCAGCGGCATGCCCGACATCTGCCACAGTGACGGTACGCTCGCCAACGGTCTTGATCGGAACTTGATTGATGTCGTTTACGTCTTCGATCTGGCTATTCGAATAAATGTTGTAGTCGTACGGGCCGATCTTTACGTTGCCGGCGGGAAGAATGAGATTGGCGCTGTTCACCGCGCGAACCACGTCCATCGGGCTCAGCTGATAGGCCAGTAATTTGAGCGGGGCGACGTACACCATGATCTGGCGGTATTTGCCGCCGAAGGGAGGCGGCACGGAAGCGCCAGCGACACTCGCCAATTGATTGCGCACGGCGAATTGGCCGTAGTCGCGCAACTGAGTTTCGTTCAGTCCCTGGCCGCTGAGTGTTACAAGGCAAACGGGCAAGCTCGAAGCGTCGAATTTCTCGACGACCGGAGGAAGCGTTCCCGGCGGAAGGCGGCGAAGGTCAGCCATCGCGAGATTGGAAATCTCGTCCACGTCAGAATCGGCGTTCGTGCCAGGCTGAAAGATCACGCGCACAATGCTGACGCCGGGAAGCGAGCGCGATTCCATGTGGTCAATTCCACTGCCGAGAGTGAAAAATCGCTCGAACCGTCCGGTGATTTCCGTCTCGATATCCTGTGGAGGCATGCCGTTGTAAAACGTCGCGACGACAACCTGCGGAATATTGATGGCGGGAAAAAGATCAATCGGCATTCGAGCAAGGCTGGTGACGCCGATGACGGTTAAGATCAGGCAGACGACGACGATGAAGTAAGGATTCCGAATCGAAAAGCGCGGCACTACGATTCTCCTTGAATAGTTGGCACCTGCACGGTCTTCGGCGAAACAGTTTCGCCATTGCGCAGAGTGGCAGGCGGGCTTACGACGATTACATCGCCCGCGTTGAGGCCGGTCAAAATTTCGGCTTGCGTGGCATTCTCAAGGCCGATAGTGACGGGGACTTCCTGAACTTTATTGTCCGCTCCGACGCGGAAAACGCTCACGGAGCTGCCGCCCTCATAAAGCACCTGCACGGGCACAACGAGCGCGTCATTGCTTTCCTGCAAAACAAGCTTCGCGTATGCGTACATTCCCGGCACGATTTCGTGATTGGGATTGGGCACATCAATTTCCGTGTACATCGTGCGCGTGTCGAGATCAATGCGGTCAGAGAAGCGCGCCACTTCCCCTTCGTATGTTTTCTTAAGCGACGGCACTTGCACTTGTGCGGACAATCCCGCGTGAATCAAGTGCACAGCGGATTCGGGAACAGGAATAGTGAGCCGCAGAGGATTGATTTGCGAAACGCGGCAGAGCGCGAGATCGCCTTTGTTCGATGACGTTCCTGCGGGCAGCAGCGCTCCCGTGTACGCGTCAAGCTTCGTCACCACGCCGTCGAATGGCGCGGTGATGTGCGCGTAGGAATACATCGCCTGGTCCTTTTGTAACGCCGCCCTCGAGACGAGCACCTCTTGATCCGCGCCCGCCAACGTATCTTTCGCGGCGGAAAGACTGGCGCTGGCTTGTACGTCTTTGCCCTGCGCGACGTCCAGTTCTTCCTGAGCGACAAGACCAGGCTGGGACTTAGAAACATTCGTGAGGCGCGTCGCCATAAGGTGAGCGAGGTCATATGCCGACTTCGCGACATTTACTTTTTCATGGGCGCTGGCAACGTCCTGAACGCTTCGTTGTACGGCGGCCTGGTCTTCTTCGATCTGTTGTTCCAGCTCGGGGATTTCAAGAACAGCGAGCAGCTGTCCCGTTTTGACACGCGTTCCCCAATCCACATCGAGATGCTTGATGTAACCGGACACTTTCGCGTAGACATTGATTTCCTGATACGGCTGGAACTCCGCGGCGATGGTCAGGCTCTGCGAAAGGCTCTGGCGAACAACTTTCGTCACGCCGACGATGCGCGCAGATGGATCCGGCGATTGCGAGGCCGCGGTCTTTTGCGTACAAGACGCGAGGCTCCAGCACGTGAGGGCCAGCAAGCCGACGATGGCGATTCGCGTGGCGGCGCGCAGCAACACTTCTCTCTTTTCTATTTTCATGGCTCGACGACGCTCCCGTTATTCCAGGGTTCCCGAGGATCTGGCGCTCGGTGCATTTCGTTCCTCAATCCAGGGATTGCGATTGAAACAGGACCCATTGGACCCGCTTGTTCCGCGCAATTCAGCGCGCAGGCAAGCAACTACAGGACAGGTTAAGAGATGGCTAGATGCGAAAAACAGGAGGAGCCCGGAGCAATGAAGGCAAAGCAGCTTCCGTAACGGAAGCCTGGACCTTCAGCGAAAGGTAAAAGATGGGATGAAGTTCAAGGTGCGGAACGCAGTCAATTACCGACGGTGAAACGACGACCACTGGCGCATGCATTACTTCCTGGGCTGTAGTGGCGTCCGCGAAACAGAATGGCGTACGCGCCTGAGGACGCAACCGGCTGGCGCCGAATGCTAGCAGGAAAAACACTAGGAGCGCAGGAGCCACGCGCAGTGCGACGCGAACTGTACGCTTGGCGCAGATGGTCAACAAGTGGCTAGGCAGAACGTGCAAAAGCCATGCTCCTAAGCGAATAGGATGTGAGTTTATCGTCTTGGGCTGTGTCAATGCAAGCTGGCAATCGCTTTCGTGCAGATACACGGGCAACAGACGCGCGAACGTAAACAATCTAGGTGGTCGGTTCGAGCGACGCCTCCGCGCTGGCGAACTGGCGCTGATACAAATCCGCGTAAATACCGGGCTGTTCGAGAAGTTCGGCGTGCGCACCTCGTTGAACGATGCACCCATCCTGCACGACGAGAATTTGATCTGCTTTGAGAATCGTCGAGAGATGATGCGCGATGACGATGGAAGTGCGTCCCGCGCAAGCGCGGTTTCGAGCGCCTTCTGAATGGCAGCTTCGGATTCAGAATCGAGATGCGCCGTGGCTTCGTCGAGAATCACAATGTCCGGCGCTTTCAGAAGCAAGCGCGCGATGGCGAGTCGCTGCTTTTCTCCGCCGGAGAAGCGGTAACCACGCTCGCCAACAAGCGTCTCAAGGCCTTTCGGCAACGAAGAAACGAGGGGCAGAATTTGCGCGGCGCGAAGCGCTTCTGTGATCTCCGCGTCGCTCGCTTCAGGCCGCGCATAAGTGAGAATTGCGCGGATGGTGTCGTGGAAAAGGTGCGCATCTTGCGTAACAACACCGATGCGATCATGCAGAGAATCGAGGCTTGCGTCGCGGACGTCGATGCCATTCACGGCAACGGAACCGCCCTGGACGTCATACAAGCGCGGCACGAGTTGCGTGATGGCCGTTTTCCCTGCACCAGATGGGCCAACAAGCGCGGTCTTCATGGCAAGAGCAGATTCGATTAGGCCGTTCGCTGCCTTCTGTGAAGCAAGCGCAGCCGTTCGATTCCCGCGGTTATGCTGAAATTCGAAAACAGATTCGTTTTCCCGAACATGGTAGAATGCGCACGAGTTTGCTTGCCGTCATCGGTATCCGAAGTCGTATCCGTAAACTACCCCGGGCGCAGTTGAGAATACAAACGGAGGAATAATGGGCCTGAAGAGAACTCTGACCCTGGTCCTTTTACTCATTTGTCCCAGCATGCTTGCTGAGCCCGCGAAGCGTATCGCCATCTTACCGACGAACAGCAAATTCTCCGATCTTGAGAATCGTGTAGCAGATGGCCTGACCGCCCAGCTCGCGGGAAGCAACGGCATCGCCATTATTGACCGGGCGAGCATCGATAAGATTTTGAAAGAGCAAAATTTTCAGAATAGCGACCGGTCATCCCTGGACACGGCCGCGCGCATCGGGAAGCTTGTTGGGGCTGGGCAAATCGTCCTTGTGCAGGTTGTCAGTGCAAGCTACACGGGCCATCAGGAAACCTCCGGCAATACGACGAAAAAAATAGGAACGGTTGTGCTGCAAGCGCATGCGCGTGTGATTGATGTGGAGACAGCGGTCATCCTCGGGCAGCCTCAATCGTCTTTTGAGGACAGCGCGGAAATATCTGAGACAACGGTGAAAAAAGGTTCTAACGGCATCAGTTTGGGCCCATACCGCAAACCACCGACTGCAACGAAATCGGAAACGACCGGCAGCGATCCACAGGTCGTGCAGACGAACGAAATCACTAAGGCGGTTGACGCAGTCACAAAGGATTTAACTACCCAGCTGACGAAGGTATTAGGCACGGTGCCAGGGGAGAAGGCGCCTGTGCCTCTTGTGGCAGGAATCGCAAACGGCAGCGTGTACATCAACGAGGGCGCAACTTCGGGAATTAAGGCCGGCGATCGCTTCCAGATCGTGCGCAAAGTGGATGTGGGGTTGAAGGACCCAACAACTGGCCAGCCGATCACGGAAAATCATAACGTCTGCATCCTGGTGGTCTCCAACGTGAACGACGGCAGCTCATCCGGAAATTGCCAAGGCGGCATCCCGCAAAGCGGAGACATGGCCGAGCCGGTGCATCCATGAAAACTGAGAGCGGAGCCGTTGCAATTCGCGCGCGGAGGGCGATCATGCGCCTTATCTTCGGCACACTTGCCGTCATTGGCGTTGCAGCTCTTTTCGTTCCGGGGTGCACGTTTGGCCAAGCTGCCAACCCCGCAAACGCGGCGGGTTCCGGAACCACACGCATGATGGAGTGCGAATCAGCGGACAATACTTGCGCTCAGCCAAATCCTCAGTACGGCTTCTCATGGTCGTTTAATGGAACTGCCGGAACGATCACATCACCAACCGACGCGACAGGCGCGCAGCTTACTATCGAGAGTATGGATGGAGAAAAGATTGTGATCCATCGCGTGGACAGCTCCGGACCCACGGCCGGACGCTCTGGCACGTACACCGGCACGATTCAGGGTTCTCACATCAACGGAACTGTCGAGTGGGTGTGGCCGGAGCATCCCGGTTATCCTGTCACTGGCGTTTGGTCGGCTGTTTTACCAGATCAACCCGGCTCAGCTAGCGTTTCCGCCGAAAGCGAACCGGAAGCGGCGCAAGCATTCCCTTCGCGTTTACTGGAATGCGAAGGAAATGGACTCTGCAACGCCGCATGGACGATTGATGGCTCGACAGGTAAGGCAACCTGGTTCACTCAAACGCCTGTCCACGCCGAGCTAACGGTCATCCGCTCCGATCCTGACTACATCCTGATCCGTCGCACAGATCTCAATGACGCAAACTCCGCCGTCTATACCGGCACGCGCCGTGGTGACACGTATTCGGGAACGGTAGTGTGGAGCAGTCCCGGACATCCAGGCGACTCCACGGGGCATTGGTCCGCTTCGGTTCCGCAGACCGCGTGCGACCCGAACGCGACTCTGTCACCGGAGGACGCTTTGCGCATTGGACGAAACGCTCTAATGTTCAACCTCAAGCGGGCCGCCTTTGATTGCTACATTTCGGCGGCAAAATCCGGGGATGCACAAGCGCAAACCGCAATCGGGCTGATCTACTATCTAGGAAGCAATACCGAGGTACCTCAAGACTATAAAGAGGCATTTTTTTGGCTTACCAAAGCCGCTGCGCAAGACAGTTACGCCGCGCAGGAAAAACTCGCTGATATGTACATGCTGGGACAAGGAACTCCGCGAGATTCTCAACTGTCGCGCTACTATGCCGATAAGGCAGCCGCACAGAAGCAGGACATGCAGCGAGAGCAAGACAGACAGGAACGGTTACAGGCGCGCCAAATGGAACATGAAGAACGCGCGGCGGATCGCGACGCCTACTTGTTGAGTAACTTTGTTATGGCCGCAGTGCTGGGCGCCGCGCTTTTCTAGCCATTCTCCAAGAGAATCAATCTGTCCTCGTCGAAGTGACTGACGATGTTTCAACAAGCTATGCAGTTTTGCACGTTTGCGGGGATTTACGGCAATTCCACGGATAGAGATACGCGCAAGAGTAAGCAGTGTGCCGATGATACTTCGCTTCCCTCACATATCGGCGTCAGTGAGGGGAGAATGAGGTTAGAAACCCGATCCATCGTCAAAGCGAAGATCGGGCTCCCCGTTGCCGCAAAGTTCCTTACAAATGGTACCGGTAAATCCATTTACGATACCGACCTCTTCCCTTGTATGCTCTCTTGCACCACGCCGTCCCAGGACTCGATTTTCCATCGCAAGCTTCTCTTCCATTTCGGTCCCTCCTTTATGCACGGATGTACAGAACTTGCACCCTGACTGGTATCACGGCTCTATTCAAAGCGTCAAGTATTTTGCGGACTAAATTGGGAGTTTTCTGACTTCCTTACAGTCTCCAAATGGTGAGTACTGGATTCCGCGGTTTCTTCTCGTCATTTACGATTCGCGTGATACATAAGGAGAGTCGGGGCCTGCGGCGGCAATTTTCGGCTCTCCTTCTCTTTCCACAAATTTTTTATATTCAGCGAATGAGGGGAACAGACTCGCTCTTTCCTCCAGGGGCTGAATAGAACCTTCAGGCGCGGTAAGAAATGCACAGAACTTCTGCAGGATGGCAGCGGTGCGGTCAAAGTGGTCTAGCCAAAGAAATTGCCCCTGTTCATTGATTTCCAGGAACCACCATGCCCCATCCATGTCCACGGCAAAGTCTATCGAGCCAAAACAGATTCCCGTCCGTTGAGCGAAGGCCATGATTCCACGCTCGACGTCAGGTGGCGTGGCAATAGCCTCCACGTGGATTTTCCCTTGCCCGGCTTCGTGCCGCCAGTCAAGGGCCTTATCGGGGCTATGCAACGAGAAAGAATAGGCGCGGTTTCCCATAAGGACCGTACGAACATCAAACTGTTTGTCCACCATATCCTGGTAAATGCCGGGGGCATAGGTCAGAATCTCATCGGCAGGCAACTGATTGCGATTGAGCTCAAATGTTTCCGTTGCGGCAGTGGCCCCAATGTCTGGCCGCTCCCAAACATGTGGAGTGAACCCTTTCCAGATAATACGGCTTGGGTTATGGTCGAAAAAGCTTATCACCGCACGTGGTGAATTCGACATGATCGCTTTGGGAATCTTTAGTCCGGAGGCCCTGGCCAGGTGCAACTGGACAGCCTTGTTGGCGACGAGGCGGTACGCGGAATACTTGTTTATGCAACGAGCCGGCAACATTTCGAGCATATAAGCAACGCAGTGGTAAAATGCGCCGTATTCCCCTTGTGCAAATTTCCTGTCTGCCTCGGAGACCTTGGGGTTGGGAGTGGGTGGATCCGGTCTGCGTATCCAAACCGTATCGCCAGGCTCAACAGCGTGAGGCCCTAACACCACTCTGGATTCGCCATCCAGAAACACAGAAGCCTGCTGCTCCTCGGTCCACGAAAGCCCGCCCCAGCAAACCGCTTGGTAGCCGGCTTGCTGTAAGGCCCACCGGATTGGTAATGTATGGCCGTCATTTGGTTGCGCCAGTATTAGAACCTTCACGGTCTTCGCCTCCACGGTCCCGTGATCTTAACAGTTATATAGGGTAGTCAGCACTGCTACACACTAAAATCATGTTCTGACGCAGGTATTTCGTGATTTCAGTTGAGCCTTTCTTTCTTAATGCCACAGGGAAACTCTAGATTTGTAAAAATCACGATCTTCCCTTGTAGCCCCTCTCAGTTCCCTAACAACAATTAGCACAAGCGAAAAATGAACGAAGGCTGGCGCGCCCAAGGGGACGATTTTAGAACTTTTCTGACCGATATTGTCGCGGCTTCCGGCCTAAGCGTCTAAACCTAAGGAAAGGGGGGCGGTTCAAAGGGCAAAATTCATACCTACTTGT
>Ga0126371_10000756_pt1 | contig 27057 bp, 39 predicted proteins | sample PanSoiMetaPlot_4_FD_110145 | JGI IMG/M metagenome (GOLD analysis project Ga0126371, IMG submission 110145) | Tropical forest soil microbial communities from Panama - MetaG Plot_4 | ecosystem: Environmental > Terrestrial > Soil > Tropical forest > Bulk soil | place: Panama | collected 2016-02-17 | reverse complement strand
GAACATCACAGATCCAGAAGCATTAAAGGTGGGCGCGCTGGCGCGGCGGCTGCGCGACGGAATCAAAGCCATAGAGGAGGACTTCAGGAAGCAGAGAGAGGCCGCAGCACGAGGACACGGCCAGTCGTACTGGAACACCGACGCCCAGATGCTCCCTGTTCTGAGGGAGATCGTGGCTTGGGTCAAAGAAGAGCTGGATCGCGTCCTCAAGGATTAACGACCGATGCGGACCCGCGCCGAAATAAAAACAACTAAAACCGGCGACGGACTGAACTCCGCAGGAAACCCCCTATATGCCCATAGAGCATGTTGGGACCGATGTCGGCGAGCTGACGCCAGAGACTCTCAAGGCGTTTCTCGCACTTCCCCCGCTCCCCGGCGAGCGGGAAATCCGCCCTGCCCGCATACGACGCCAGCGCGAATGGATCGCGGCGCGCGAGTTTTACAGCGTGCGCTGGGCCACCGTGCTGGACAAGCGGACGGGCACTATCCACCGCTGCAACGGCCAGCACACTGCCGTCGGAACATTGAGCAATCTGGATGGGCTCAAGTTTCCGACCAAGCGGGACGGCTCGCCTCTCTCGATGAGCATCGAGAGATGGGAGGTGGACAACATCGAGGACGAGGGCCTCAAGGTCTTCGATTGTTTCGACTCCTCGGTGTCCGCCCGGAGCATCACGGATCGGATGTCCATGGCCAAGGCAGGATTTCCCGATGTCAAGAGGCTCAAGCCGGGATTCTTGGTGGCGGTGACCGCCATCATCGAGGAGCACAACAAGGGTCAGGCGAGTTACAACCCCTGCGATGCGCGGTATCGGGGGGAGGTGATGCTCCCCGATCCGAAGGTGCGCAAGTTCGCGCTCTGGCTCGCCCAGTTCGAGAGCTGCGACAACCGGCGCTTCATCAAGCTCAAGAAGCCGATGAGCGCCTGTTACGGGTGGTGGCTCAAGAACGCCCCGGCAGCGGAGGAGTTCTGGACCGCTGTGTTCTATGAGTCCGACCCGGACGACACCTCTGCCAGCCGCATGCTGGCCGCTGAGCTGGTCGCCGCGCTGGTGAAGGTCAAGAAGGGCGACAAGCTGCGCCTTGCCGCCATCCGGGCCCAAAAGCGGTTCGAGCAGGAGCGCGGTCGGCCCGCGTCTCCCGCACCGCAACCGGCGCAGGCAACGCCGTAAAGGGAGGCACACATTGGGGGACGGGCCTGACGGGGCTCGTCCCCCGGACAACTACGATGGACTTTCCAACCTACAATTTCACCTGCCACGGCTGCGATGTCGTGGTCGAGTATAACCGATTCGGCTCCATGGCGTTGGGCGATGATCATGATCCTGATTGCAAGTTCGCCAGCGTTTACTGGCTAGTGATACAGGAACCTGACGACCGTCCCACCTCCAAGCCTCTGGTCGGCGTCCGCGACAACCCGCAAGGTCACGACTACTGCCTGAGCTGCGCGCCAGACAAGGTCGAGGAACCAGAGCTGCTGGACCTATTCACCAACTGCCAGTTTGAAAGCGTGCAGGACTGGTTAATCGGAAAGACTGCAGAGCGCACTTGGAAAAGCTATCTGCAGAAGCGCACCAAGCACTAAGATGCTCATGCCCACTCAGGTTAGGCCGGGAGTAAGGACCGGCTCGGGATTCATCGTTCCGACCTACTCGCCCGAGTGGGCTACTTTTTTAAGGGGAGGCTGTAACAGATCTTAACAAGAGACGTGTAGTATCGCGCGGCTGATCAAGCGGGGAGGCCACATGACGAACGAAAGGGCGGAACTTCTACTTGACGTGATGAACCGTGCTCAAGACCGCTTAATGACGGCCTTAGCCACTGGGCTGGTGATCGGGTTTGTCATCGGGGTCGTCGCCGGTTGGCTGATGATTACAATCGGGCGATAAGATCCGCCGCTGGGCCCGGACGCTACGTTTCGATGGCGTGGCCGACCGTTGCGAAACGGGGAGTTATTCCCAAGCTCTGATGACTGCGCCGTCCGTTTGAATGTGTCTGGGCCCGCTTTAAGGGGAGGCTGTATGGATGCGGATGAACTGGCCGAGGCCGTGGGCTGGCTGCGCTACCTGATGTCACTGCTGCCCAGTGACGAGTGCCTGCCGGAAGTTGACCGGCAGACGCTTACCGATATCAGGGCGTTCGTCGCGGACTACCTGAAGGAGCACCCGGAGAATTGAAAATGGATGAAGCAGCCTTTAACCGATTCCGAGCTGAGATGTACCAGCGGCTCGATGAACTCGAGAGCAGGTTCCAGACACTGGTGAACTTCACCCTGAGACAGGGTGAGCAGCTCGACGGCATGCTGAAGCTGCTCGAGGAAAGCGCCAACCATAACGATATGGTCGCGGCCCAGATGCGCGAACTCCAGATGCTCACCGAGGAGCTGGTCCACCCCGGCATCAAGCCCAAGGGCAACTGAGTGAAGACCCGCGCCGACAAGGTCATCTCCCAGATCGACCCGAGCGACATCGAAGAGGTCGAGGTCGTCGTGTGTCCCACCTGCGACAACGAGTCGTTCAACATCTGGTTCTTTCACAAGGACATGAGCCACCCGCACCTGCAGTGCGACAAGTGCAAGGAAGCCTTCTGTGCCAACGAAGGCGACTGCGCGATTAACTGAGATGTGTGGGGCTGGGGTGTGGAAACGCTCGGGGCGTTCTGATCGGGTGGAGACAGGCGAGTCAGCTCCCGATACGGTTGGTTAAGCCGCCCACCCCGAGCGAGAGTATTCAGGCTCGGATCTTCTTCCTCGTATCCGGATCACTGACCTCGACGCCCTCCTTTTGCGCCGCCTCTAGGATGCTCCGGATGGTGGTCGCGATCCCGCCCCCTGCCTGTTCCGACAGAGAGCTGAGCCAGTCGTAAGTCTTGCTGGTCAACCGGACCAGCACGGGCCGATCCCGGCGGTTCGTTTCTGCCTGTGCAATCTCCATGACCGCTAGCGTAGTGGATATCAGTCCGGTAGTCAAGGCGGGCGTACAGGCCCCCTCGGAAGGAATATCAATTTCGGACACTACTTGACTCGTGATATCGAATCTGATAATCTTAGGGGTAGAGGTGAAGAGATGGAAGTCTACGACGAAGCGAAACGGCCCCACTTCTGGATGTGGGGTCAACCAATCACAGTCCGCAACGAAATCCGCGAACGCTGGGAAGCCGCGCAGCCCAAGGCCCAGCCCATGACCGAGGAGGCCAAGGAGCGCTGCCGACAGGCTCGAGCTGAGGAGCGCGCGCGCAAAGCACTGAGGAGGTCACGATAATGAAACGCCCACGGTTCAAGTACAGCGTCCCAATTGAATCACCCCAGCACGCTGACTGGTGTTTGCGGGAGGCGGCACAGCACTACGGCGGGCAACCAGTGGTCGATGACTACGGGATGTCGCTCATCGAAGACCCTGCCGGTCTTCGCCATACCGATGACGTGTTGCGGGCGTTGTCTCACTTTCGCCATCGCCTCAGCCGTAACTGCTGGTGCAAGGAGGAGCGATGAAACAGCCAGAGTGGACCCCGTTCCAAGAGGCCACGCTCCCTCCCATGCACGTCAAGGAGAAGGAGCTGATCTACGGCTCGACCGACGTGAGGTGCTACCTCAACTCCCTCTATCAGGTGAACGTCATCGAGATCCCCAGCCCCTACCCCAAGGACTCGGGCTGGCCGCAGGATCCGATCCTCCAGCTCTCAATCAAGCGGCGGGACAAGCTGGCCATCCACGACTGGCGCCACCTGCAGAAGATCAAGAACGAGATCGTGGGCCCGGAGCGGCTGGCCGTGGAGTTCTACCCGCCCGAGTCGATGCTCGTGGATACGGCCAATCAGTATTTTCTCTGGGTACTGCCCCCGGCCTTCGGCCCCAACCTGTTCCCGTTCATGTTCAAGGAACGCGCGGTGGTCGAGGGCTCCATGGGCGGCTCCCGCCAGAGGCCGTGGTCCAAGGAGGACCGGCCCAAGGACGTCATGTCTGGCGAGGAGGCCGACCGCCGCATCGCGGAGCACAGGCGCAAGGTGATGGGCGATGAAGAAGAAAGGTGACCCCTTCGACTTGGGCAAGCCTTCCGACCCTCGCGGCCAGTGCTGGAGCAAGGTCAAGTACTACACCCGCGACGAGGCACTCCAAGTCGCCCGCCTGATGGGGCCCGAGATGGGCACCTACTGCTGCCCGTGGTCACCGCGTGCGCGGCGCCATTGGCATGTCGGCCACACCAAGGACCGCAGCACACTGGTGACCAGCTTCCACATCAAACCGTCTGGCTCTCGATCCACTTGAACAGCTGACCCCGGTGGATCCGCCAGTCGCCGCCCAACTTGAACGCACCGATCAGCTCGCCTCGCTCAATCAGCCGGTAGATAGTCCCCCGGCTGATGCGGAGGTAGTCGCTGACTTCCCTGATCGTGAGGATCTCCGCGTCGGGGAGCCCCACATCGGAAGCGGCCTTTGTCGGCACCCTTGACACAGCAGCCTCGGGCCAGCCGGGGTCCACACCGACACCAGCTGGTCCCTCCTCCTTCCGCACCACTGACACGACTTTTTCCTCATTACCGTGCTCAGGACTGCCCCGCCTTCGCGCGCTTGTGCCCGCTGGGAGCCCCGGAATGGTCCGGGGCAGGCATGAGCCTGAGCAGCCCTCTGGTCGCCCCTAGGAGGCGCTCTGTGACCGCCAGACCGTCACGGGCCTGCTGGTAATCGCCCTGCCAGATAAGCTCGTGGATCCGGGTAAGTAGATCGCCGCCCTCCGTTACTGCCTGCATCGCGTGGCGTCGTCTCATTTCTTCTTCGCGGCGCACTCATAGCACCGCCCCCTTGCATCCTGATATTCGGAACTGTGTCCCTCTTCCGTCTGGCTCCACACTACGATATCCCGGCCACACTCAGAACATGGCTGATGGATCTTCAGGCCGAGTACCAGCTGAGCCTTCATTCAACACACGAAGCCGAAGCCGAAAATATTCTTTATGGTCAGGGCCACCGACCCCCGGTTCTCTATCGAGAGCTGCAAGCCGGGATACATCATCGTGCCCGAGGTGTGCAGCAACATCTCCCACTGCGGCCAGCCACTTATAGGCTGGTCTGACTGGAATGAGTTGTCGCAAATATCCAGCCGGTGAACGTGAACCATCTGCGACTCGCCGCCACCGATAGTGGCCGGGGACAGGCTCCCGGCGTCATGAGCTACTCCCAAGTACGGGTAAAGTGGCTTGGAAGGCCCATTGGAATAGTACGTTCCGATATAACAGGTGTAAGAGCCCTTGTTGGAGCTGTTGTTGACTACCAAGAGCTTGAACGCACTATAGAACTTGAGCCGTCCCACGCCCTTCGGAGGCGGCTGGATTATGATGGGCTTGGTGCCGTCGCTCGTGCCCGAAGGGCTCACCCCGCCTTTGGTGTGATTGTCGGGCACCTTGTACCCCGGTGGCCACTTGCCGCTGGCAATCGGAAGCCAAGTGCTCTGCCCCGCGTTGACCGTCCTGCCCGCGTAGCCCGCCGGATCCAGATACAGCTGGTTCCACGCCCAAGGCTCGGACCCACCCGTGTCGGTGGTGGTGCCTCCACCCCCGCCGCCGCCACTGGTGCCGGTCGAGTAGTCAGTGGTGCCGGTGAGCGTCAGCCCGCTTATCTGCACGGTGTCGCCTAGCAGCGCGGCCCCGGAGATGGTGATGGGGTTGGCGGTCTGAGGCTCCGGTTCTAGGGTCACCGCCTCTACGGTTACGTCGTTCTCGTCATCACGTCTGGCCATTTCTCTTCCTCCTCACTTCTTCTTTTTCCTCGATATTGACGGGCACCGCTATGCCCGACCAGCGCCACACTATTGCGTTGCGCCCGCTGTCGTTCTTCCGGCGCAAACCAGAGTCATAGATCAGCTCGAGCTTGTTGAGTTCAGTGATGCGCGGCCTGATAGCCAAGACCGTGCGCCCGACCACGGTAGCCACCTCGTCGGCAGTCGAATCCAGCGCCGCGATGGCCTTGAGGCATTCGCCGCGCAGGAAGGACAGCTCGGGGATCATCGAGTGGGCCGCTTCCTCCGAGGTGCCGTGGCGCTTGAACCCCGGCAGGACTGGGTATGTGTCATAGTGTCGGCCCATCAGAAATCCCCGACCACCTTCATCAGATTTCCACAGTGATAGCACTGCTTCGCGAAGGCTTTATTACGCAACCCGCACTTCAGGCACTTGCGCACCGGGATCTCTTCGTCGGTGACGACGTAACCCTCGTGGTCGGCCCGAGGATCGGAGGGGTCTTTGTAGCTGCGCATCAGCTTGAGCTTGCTCATAGGAGTCGTCCTTCGCGTGCGATCTTCTCTTGATCCAGCCGTCTTTGTGTCCGTTCGCAATCAGTACAGTAAGCAAACTGGTCACACCCCAGCCACCACGGCGACATAAACCCGCAGGCCGCACAGTGCCACTCGCGCTCCGGGGGGTTCTGCCTCAGCCAGCGCGCGAGCTGGGCCGGGGTCCAATCCGACATCATCCGGTCGTCTTCTTGTGTTCAACGGGCTTGGTGCTGCGCTGCTCGAGAACGCCCTCCTGCCATTGCCCTGCGGGTTCGCCGAAGCCCTTTTTATCGTGCTGGTCGGTACAGACGAGAGCACCCTCGAACTGGTCCCATGGCACCGAGATATCCCAGCCCACCGGATATCCGGTGAACCAATCGACCAATGTCATCCTGAATCCCCGTTCGTCTATCGCTTGAATTTCACCGCAGTAAGCGCGCAGCGGAAACACCCCCGGCTTGACCGTCACCGTGACCCACCAACCTTTCCTCAGCAAGGCCACTTTTCCATTAGATTCACTCATCCGACGAAGGCCTCCTTTCGGAGATCAAAAATTGCGTTTTCCCCGTATGGTCCCGAAAATTTCTTTCCATTAGCTGAGCTGTTTTAACTCGGGTCTTCTTGGGGGTCTGGCGGTGAGTATCTTTTAACCCCGGCGGTAGTCCGTTTGAGTTTCTGGTCGCGTACCAATTCCGATAGCTTCTTACCTAGCAGACCCCGGCTCATCTTCAAACCGATACGGTCCTTGATATCGGTCTGGGTGACCGGCGCATCGCTGTCGGCTACGACCTTGAGGATGGCTTCCTCGATGAGGTTGCCCTCTCGTTCGGACCATAGACTGCCCAGTTCCATGAGGCCGTTGTCGAGCTTGACCAGAATCCACTCGCCCTCGAGCGGCTGGCCGATCCTGAGGTTGGACATCTCGAAAGTATGGAAGGTCTGACGTCCCCGGCGGTAAGTCCGGGTCACCATCCGGGTGGATGCCACCGCCGCCACCCCGACTGACCCGAGCGCCGCATCCACTACGTTGTAGGCCTCCATGGCCTGCTTCTGGGAGTGGTGCAGGGACAGGATGTTGGGGTTGAAGTCGCGGGCGAGCTGGGTCAGTGGCTGCTGGGAGCGCAAAGCCTGCGCGTACTTTTCGGTGTCGAGGTCAACCGCCGCACCGAGCGTGTCGAGCACGATGAGCGTTGGCCGGAAGTCTGCGACGATCTGACGGAGTTGGGCCCACGCATGGGGATTGCCGACCAGAGCACCACGCAGGGTGAGGATGCCTTCGTGCTCTTCGAGGCCCAGTGCTTGGAAAGTCTGGGCCGCAACGTACTCAGAAGCCGGATCGCCCGCCAGATAGAGGACGCGGCCCCGCTCACATTCGCGTCCGAAAAAATTCAGCCCCTTGATGATCGCGTAGATGAGGGCATAGACGAGCGTGCTCTTGCCCGACTCGCTCTTGCCCACGAGCAACGACAGACTCCCGTGGGGCAGGATCCCTTGCCACACCCAAGGCACTTTTTGCCACTCCGCATAGATGGCATAAAGCGCCCCCAGATCGAGGGGCTTCAAGACCAGTTCGGGGTCGATGTTGACGGGGGGATGGTGGCCGTTGCCGTTGGTCAGCGCGTACTTGTCGATAAACCCTTGCACGACCCCGGAGGCGATGTTGCGCACCTCGAGCTGGAGGTCGGTGGGTTCCGGGGGCATCAGGCCGGTCTGCTCGATGACGCTCAGTGCATAACTGGTGGAGCTGTCGATAAGTCTTTCGGGGTCGGTGCCGAGGAAGGTCAGGTTCCCGGCTTTTTCGCAATCGACCTCGATAACCTTGGCCATCCGGACCTTCCAGATGTCCATGGGGCTCAAGAGCCGCTTGCCGTTGACGTGCCCGTTACCGTTGGTGCTCGGGGCGGGAGTTGAACCCGCGACCGGCGGTTTAAAAGTCCGCTGCTCTTCCGCCTGAGCTACCCGAGCCTTTTTCTGACTGTTCTTGTATTGATTGACCCTGTCGAGGAGGAATTTCCGAGCCGCATCTCTGGCCTCGTCAGCGATGGACATAGCACCACACCAGCTCCCCTTCCGGACGTTATTACGGCAGTCGTATGTTTTGCGGCGCTCGCGGATCCTACTCCAAACGATTGACCCGTCAAGGGCCCCTGTGGATAGTCGTTGGCAACCCACATCCGTGGGATGATAGCCACTTGACTACGGAACCGTATTTCAATAAGGTAAGCGCAGTGATGAAGAAATCGAAACGGCCACGCAGGCTGAAAATCCCCAGAGTTGTTCGCCGGGGCCTCAACCGCCGACAACGCGCACCAGCGACGGAGGTCTTCAACTTGCGCATTGACCTCGTGACGCTGGCCAAGCTCCGTCTGCAGGCCGAGCGCGAACGGCGCCCGATGACCAGCTTGGTCCGAATACTTTTAGAAGAAGGCCTAGAACAAAGGAGGGCAAGTTAAGTGCCTAACGACCAATTTATGACCCTGTTCGAGGCGCGCCGCAGCGCCGTAGAGGAATTGCTGGCGATGGACCCCAAGGACAAGAAGCGGTTCATCGGTCTGGCCATCAACGAAGTCTCGAAGTACCCGACCTGCTCCATGGAGTCGCGCATCCAGTGCATCATCGACGCAGCCTCCTGCCAGCTCGAGCTGGGCACCCCGGACCACTACGCGTTCCTGATTCCCTACAGCAACAAGCTGACCTTTCAGGTCGGCTACACCGGGATGATCAAGCGGGCCGTCGATGCGAAGGCCGCGATCATGATCTTCGCCGAGCTGGTCTACCAGAACGACACGCGGGGCGAGGGCCTCGTCGTCCATGCCGGGACCGAGCACAAGCTCGAGCATCACCCCAAGTATTTCGGCGACCGGGGCCCGCTGGTCGGCGCGTATGCGACCGCGCTCATCTCGACGGTGCCTGAAATCTGGGAGTGGGAGATCCTCGAGATGAAGGACATCAACGCCATCAAGGGCGCGGCCATGCGGATTCAGGCGCGCGGCGGGCAGGGCAAGCTCTCCCCGGCGTGGGGCCAGTTCGAGGGTGAGATGATTAAGAAGTCGGCCATCCGGCGGCTTTGTAAACGCCTGCAGGGCGACCGCACCCATGCGACTCCGCAGGCGCTCGAGCAGTACAACCAGACCCGCGAACGGGACAATGACAACTACGACGTGGCGGGCAACGGCAAGAGCAACGGGCACGGGCCCGCACCCAACGCCACGACACTGGGCGGGGCCGCAGAGCAGATCCCCGGCTTCGAGGACAAGGAGGCAGAGCCAGAGCCTGAGGAAGTCCGGTTTCTTGATCTGGCTGAGCAGGACACTCTTACGTCTCTCATCGTCAACTCGGGCTGGCCGGTACGGCAGATTCCCGAAGTCCTCAAGAAGTACGCCGGGGTGGAGTCGTCGGACCAAGTGAAGATCTCGGACCTTCCGAGGATCATGGACGACATCGCGAAGGCCGCGAAGGAGCGCAAGCGATAGATGGACGCAGCGTTACAGGAGGCGGTGAAGCGGGCGGGCGGGCTGGTGGCGCTAGGTCGGCTAATGGGAATCCCTTATCAAGCAGTCCAGAAATGGAAACGGACCCCACCAACACGGGTGCTTGAACTCGAGCGGTTGACCAAGGTGCCACGATACAGATTGCGCCCCGACCTTTATCCGCCAGCGGAATATGACAACCGAAGGAGCGCAAAGGCGTGACCCCTGAGAACCAACAGGAACTGAGGCGCGAGCTGCTTGCGCTCGACGCGCTCCTGACCAAGCTGGTGCCCGAGGACGGCCTCGCCCGCCTCGCTCTGGATCCCAAGCGGCAGGCCGCAGCGGCGCAGCACATCGGAACGATCACGCTGGCGCGCGAGGTGCTGGGCAGCGCCTTGAGCCGCGTACTCGAAAGCAGCCCCAACGGGACCAAGGACCAGCTCAAGCCGTGGCTCTTGAGGCATATCTCGAACAAGCCGACCCCCAAGGCAAAAATCATTGAGAAAGCCAAGGCGGTGGGCCACGGCTACGCGGCGGTATACTCCGCGATGAACAAGCTCGAGGAAGAGGGGCTCGTCAAATCCAAGAAGGCCGGGACCGGCAACCGGCAGGAAGTGTGGAAACCATGATTCCGATTCACCGATTCTCCAAGACCCAGATCAACACCTTCGCCAACGACTGCCAGATGCGGTGGGTGTGGCGGTATCTGGAAGGCAAGAAAATCCCGCCCAGCGGGGCGATGAAGCTGGGGCTGGGCATCCATGAGACTGCGGCCCACAACTTCGAGCAGAAGGCCGACAGCCGCAAGGATCTCCCGCTCTCGGACCAGACTGACTATTTCGCCCAGACGTGGGAGGACGGGCTCAAGGCCGAGGAGGTGGTCTTCGACCCCGGCCAGAGCGCGGCGGCAATGAAGGACCAAGGCGTGGACATGGTGCGGGCCCACGCCGCCGGGATCGCGCCCAAGGTCCAGCCCGAGAACCGCGCGGCGGTCGAGCAGAAGATCTGGAACCTCATCGTCATGGAGAAGAGTCTGGAGGGAGTCGAGAAAAACCTCATCTTCACGCTGGCGGGTCCGGAGTGGCGGGATGCGGGAGATCAGGCCATTGCCAAGGTTGCGGAGCTGGAGAACGAGGGCCGGGAATTGGTCGCGGCCTACCAGCTCGACTCGATCATCGACATCACCGACGACAAGGGCATCATCAGGGAGCTGAAGACGCGGGCCTCCAGTCCGCAGCAGCTCGACGCGGACAAGCTGGTGGACCTGACCCAGTACGCGATAGCGCGCCGCCTCAAGACCAAGGAGGTGGAGAAGGGGCTGGCGATGGACGTCATCGTCAAGACCAAGCAGGCGCAGGCCGTGTCGCTCCACACCACCCGCTCGAGGGAGCAGATCGAGTTCCACCTAAACCGCATCGGCAACATGGCCAAGGCCATTGACCATCGGATCTTCGTCCCCCGGACTGACTGGTTTGGATGCTCGCCGAAGTTCTGCGGGTACTGGTCCATCTGCGCCGGGAAAGGTCTGGCAACGGTAGACTTGGGGGTGAACCTCGAGGCGAATCTCAGAGAGAGTGTGAAACGTGCCGAAGAAGCAAAAGCCAACCAAGAAGCCCGCAAAGAAGAAGTCCAGCAAGAAAAAAGAGCAGCTGAAGACCGCACTGCAGGCGGCGCACGAGCTGGGCAAGGATCTGGCACTAATGGCGGAAATAGTGCTGCTGCTGGTGCCAACCCACGGCAACGGAGCCTCCGCATCGCCCGAAGCACCCCTCGGCGACGTTCACCGGACCCGACTGCGTGAGATCCACGAGCGCTGGAGGCTACAGCTCTGATCCGGATATGCATCGACGGGTTCGCGCAAGCGCAGCGGCCACCTCAAGGGGCTATTGTCCCTCCCCTTCCGATGGCCCTGCGCAAGCGCCATCACGTCTCGATGTACACCCCGGCGGAAGTCAGGAAGTGGCAGATCACCGCCAAGCAGCTGGCCATTACCCAGATGAAGGGCAAGCCCCCGCTGGCGGGGATGCTCGAGGTGGACATCCGGGTTTACCTGCCAGTGCCCAAGTCGATGTCCAAGGCCAAGCAGGCGTGGGCACTCAACGGGACCATCCGACCGACCACGCGGCCAGACGCGGATAACTACAGCAAGAGCATTTGTGATTCCCTGACCGGGGTGGCGTGGCTCGATGACGCGCAGATAGTCCAACTCAATATCGGCAAGTGGTACTCAGAAAGGCCACGGGTCGAGATCGAGGTGAACGAGCGCGCCTATCCGCTCGCGGCACAGCCCGCCATCGAGGGACAAAGGGAGCTGCTCTAGTGAGATACGCCTCGCGCACCAAGGTTCCCATCGCGAAGAGTCGGATGGAGATCGAGCAGATCCTCCAGCGGTACAAGGCGGACCAGTTTGGTACGGCTATGGCCGACAGCCGCGCGATGGTCCAGTTCCGGGTGTCGAACTGGATGGTCCGCTTCGTCCTGCCCCTGCCCAACAAGAACGAGCAGGACCAGCGCCAGCGCTGGCGAGCGCTCTGCCTCACCATCAAGGCCAAGCTCGAAGCGGTGGAGAGCAAGATCACGAGCTTTGAAACCGAGTTCTTGCCCTACATCGTCCTTCCGAGCGGGCAGACCTTTGGTGAGTTCGCGGTGCCCCAGCTCACCGAGTTAAAAGAAAAGGGAAAGATGCCTAATCTCGATCTAATCGAGGACCAGACCAAACGATGATTTTACAGGACATCATTGACGGCAAGGGGGGCCGGTCGATAACCAGCACGCTCGAGGACTTGCTCGAGCCTATGGTAGGCAAAAAGCGCAGTGACGACATCCGGGTGCGTGCCTACATAGTCAGATCGCACTGGCGAAAGAAATGGTATCCAAAGAAGAAGGCAACCCGCCACCTGAGAGTCGTCTCGTCTCGATAAAGATCGACGGGCGCTATCGCTGCCGCGTCACCCCTGAACACCTCGCCAACCTGCGGCGCTGGAACCTGTTCACGGTGGAGACGGTTACGGGTCCGGAACCTGCACGCACTTGTGCTGCTGCTCAACGGTCTTGGCGTTGTTGAGGCAGTTCTGCTGCGCCGCCCGCAAGGTCGCGCGCATGAACCCCTCCAGTGAGTCGATATCTTGGTTGCTCTTGGTACTCATCTGACTCAGCGTGCTCAGGATCGACAAGTCGTAAGTCTCCAGCAGCTTGAGCCGATAGGTCACGTTGTTCGCGATGAACCAGCCCGCCGCCAAGGCAATCGCGGAAGGCACGCCCACTATTGCCACGGCTAAGTATGCGGGTGCTTTCGCCCACCATGGTTCCTTCGCGGCGAGTTCTAGCTCGTCGCTCACTTAGGTGGTGGCGTCGGCCCCTCCTTTGCGGACTTGGTAACGGAGCCGGATGAACTCCCGAAAAAATACTGCAAGACCACAGAGACAAAGCCGATTTCCGCGCCGAGGATGAGCTGGCTGTCGGGCAGGGCCGCGCCGCGATAAACGATATAGGCGATGAGCAGGACGAACTGCAGGATGATGAAGAGGCCGAGGTAGAAGCGGGCGCTGGTGTCGAAGCGCAGCACCGCCGAGGCGTCGTTTTCGCCTTGGACCTTAGGCAGCGTCGTAGTCGGGATCGTTCCCATAGTTCACCTCTTGGTTGCAGGGCTAGCCCACGGCAATGGTGGTGCTGGTAGCGGACTGGGCGTCACCGCCGGTCCTGCTGTCGGGGTGGCAGTCGGTTGCGCCCACATTGGAGCTGGCGTCGGAGTGGCGCTCGACTGCGCGTAGGCGACAGCCGCGAGCAGCGTGAGTGCAATTGCGAATGCGAGTTTCATTGAACGAAGTAGACTGAAAACTGGAAGTTTGAGGTGGCCGTAAAGTTGGCATCAGTAGCAGCGACGAACCCATTCGGATTGCCCTGACCGACTTGTACGCAACCATCGCTGTTGGTTATTAACGTCGGCGTACCCAAGAAGCCGGTGAATCCGTAGAAGTAATTCACCGTTCCACCCATCCAGCCAGCGCCACTGGGAATAAGGGGCAGATTGCAGATTTTGACGTTACCTGTGGAGGTTCCCTTGCTGGAAAGAGTGACTACACCTTCGCAGTAGGCGAATCTTGAAAAACTCCAGCACTCTCCACCCTGACTCGTGTAGACGATGCCCACACTGCCCCCACCGAACGAAAGCACTGGAGTGAAAGTGACTTCATTCCAAGCGGAATCAATTTTTGCTCGCAGGGTTGGCGAAAAGGTGCTGGCCGCAGTGAGGCCTGTGTCTGCATAGAACCCGATGGTCGCGCTGTACTCATTGATGATATTCGCGCTGGTCGCATCCGCCAGCCAGCTCCCAGCGGCGTTGACGTGCGCCCCGGCGACGTAGTTCATGTTGGGCATCGCGCCGGAATTTATTCCGCCACCAGTGAACATCAGTTCATCGTACCCGCCCGTGTTGCTCAGAGTTCCCATCTTGGCGCCTGCGACCCACATGGTTATGGGCGAGCCGTCGTTCTGGCCGGAAAGCAGCGCCAGCCCGCGATCCGCGTACAGGTAGCCGGTATTCGGTCCCACGGTGCTGCCTGTGTAATTGGGGCCGGTTTGATTGAGCCAGAGGTTAACGCCGCTGACATTATTGGTCGCGCCGAATCCGGCCTGACCAGTGGTGCTGGTGCCGGTGTTTTTAACGTAAATGAGTTCAGATGATCCGGCCCCGGTCACATCTATCGCATCAGCCCCGACCGTGGTGCTGCCGATGTCCAACCCGCCCGTGCGCCACTGTGCCAGTTGCGCCCCACCGCTGGGGGTGATTGTGATCAAACCCCCACTGTATATACTCAGCTTGCTGTTGGCAGCGAGATTGTTGATCTGCAAACCGGCGGGAGCGACGGTCTGAAGCTCTGCCGACAACGGTGTCGCTATGGTCGATCCCGCCCCGTTGGCCTGCATCACCATGTAGAAATCGTTGGGGCCTGTGCAAGCGTTCCCCAGTGCGGGGTCGCAGTAATTGGCGTAATACGCTGCATAAAGGCCGGTGCCTGATGTCAGCGGCGGGTTCTTCACGCCCCATGCATTTGCTTGGTTATTGACGCCGCCGTTGTTGGTGTAAGAGGTTCCCGCCCATGTAGTAGACCCAGCAGACGCGATCTGGAGCGCAGTGTTCTGCCCAGCGGTGGGGGTCGCCACGGGCATACCAATGGCGATGTTGCTATTCCACACCGACGCATTCGATGCGTTAGATTGCAGGGTCTGAAAGGGTCCGGTCGGTATGCTACTCCCCGCAGGCGCGGAACAAGTGGGCACTCCGCTTGTTGAGATTGCACTCGTGAACTGATTGGCAGGGCACGCCCCGCCGGGGGTCTGGCCGTTGAGCTTGAGCACGGTGGCCGTATACGTCGGGGCAATCCCAGCGAGGCTGATGTCGCCTCCAAGGGTCGCTGCGGTCACCGCGTTGCTGGCGTTATAGCCGATGAGTTGCGGTGCAGAGCCGGGAGGGTTGGGCGGCGACAGCGAGGTGCCCTGCGACAAGTTGCCGAAGCTGGCGCTCGTGCTGAACGGGATGAAGGCCGAGAACGGGGCCGAGCAGTTCGCGGGCTGACCCTGACCTTGCGCCGGGGGGCACACCGTCACCTGCACCACGAGGCCCTGCGGGAGCGAGATAGCCCGGATAACCCCGCTGGCGTCGGTGTTGGTGGTGACGTTGGTCGGGTTTACCGGGACTCCGTTGATGACCTGAATGTTCTTGCTATTGAAGGTAATGACACCGTTGACGAACGGGCTTCCGTCGGCGTTGACGACGCTCCCGGTGACGCTGCACATCGTGGGTCCAGTCGGGGTGGGGGTGGCCGTGGGCGTGGCCTGCCCCATCAACAAGAACGCCAGCGGAATCCAGAGCCAGCTCTTCAATGCTTGGTTGCTCCCGACTTGGGTGGCGGATCCTTCGCGGTGATCTGCTTCTGGAGATCTTGGTTCTGCTTCTGAAGCTGCACGATGGTGCTCGCTGCCGCCTGCCGCTCGGCCTTGCAACCGACCGCCTCGAGCTGCTGCTCGAGGTCTGCCGCCGTGGGTGGCTGCTGAATCTGGGGTGGAGCAGCCTGCGCATAGGCCGCGACTGCAGAGCAGAGTATCCAGAGAACTAGGGCGAGAGTTTTCATAATAGGGCCATACATACCCAACTGGCATTGCCAGTTATAGCCGTGCCGAAGGTCAGGCTGAGTCCGCTGGTGCTCGGGTTGGCCACGCACCACGTCCCGATGTTTACGGTGGAACAGGTGCAGGCCGGGATATTCGGAAAGCCTGCGGCAAAGGTGATGGTGCAGTTGGAGACGCTGCTGCCCACGGTGACGATTCCGGCATTGTCGGTTGAGGTGCCGGTCACGCTGGGACTGGTCCCGCATGCGCTGACGGTGGGGCCCGGACCCACGCCATTGCGGGAAATGCCGAAGTGGTTATTCCCCAAGACGTCCACGTTGTTGCCGTTGGGGGCCGACAGGTAGAGCATCGAGCTGGGCCCGGAGGCCTGAATCAGGAGGCCGGGGCCGCATCCACCCAACAGGAAGTTGCGGTTGGCCACATAGAAGGGCGACCCGCTCGGGGTGGCTCCGGTCCCGAAGACCCCGACATCCGTCACGCAGCCCCCGTTGTCGGCCTCGAGCATCGAGGCAGCTCCGGTGCCCGAGCTGTTATTCAGGACATGGGCCTTGGTGGCCGCGTTCTGGTTGACCTGAACGTCCAGCGACCAGACCGGGGCAGCTCCGATTCCGAGGCTGGTGAACTGTCCCGGCCCGCTGACGGTCAGGGAGGTGGCCGTCGCCCCGGCCAGCGTGGTCGCCCCGGTAACCCCCAGAGTGGTCAGCGAACTGGCTCCGGAGACATTGAGCGAGCTGGCCGTCACCCCGGCAAGGGTAGAAGTCCCACTGGCGGTGATGGTCGAGAAGCCTGCGGCTCCGGTGACCGCCAAGGTGCTCTGCAGGATAGTGGCTCCCGAGGCCGTAAGTGCCCCCAGAGACGTTTGGCCGGTCACGGTTAGGGTTCCACCCATGGTGGAGTTCCCGGTCACGTTTAAAGAGCTGGCAACGACGTTGCCGCCGCTCGAGAGCTGGATGCCGATGAGGATGGCCGAGATGTTGGCGGTCGAGGCGACCGGGATGAGGACCGGGGTCGGGTTCCCGCAGCCGCCTTGGGCCGGGGAGCAAAAGACGAACTGACCCTGAAGGCCCTGCACGATGGAGATGGGCTTCATGGTCCCGGTCGAGTCGGTGGTGGTGGAGATCTGGGTCGGCGGAATGGTGACGTTGCCCTGCAGGGTCTGCTGGACGATGGAGTTGAACTGGACGGTCCCGTTCACCAAGGGTGTACCGTCCGGATTAAAGACCTGTCCCGTGATGGTGCAGCCCGCGCCCCAGCTCAGGGTCGGCCAGAGCAGGAACGCCAGCAGTGCAAATAGCTTCCTCATGGTACAGGCGTACCCCACGGCGAGGGACCGGACATTGGTGGATTAGCCCGCTCCCATCCCGGTGGTGGTGGGGTTGGCACGGGGCTGGGGGTGATAGTCGGATAGGGCGAGGCCATAATCGGCATATTGCTGCTCGACTTCTGCCCCGGCACTGCCAGAGGTTGCGACTGCAATTGGGCATACGCCAGCCCAGCCAGCAACAGGCACACTCCCAGCAAGATGAGTATTCTCATCACCCCACTCCGAAACACATATATTGAATCCACATCCCACCGCACACGGGACCACCAGCATAGTTGACACAACCGATTTGGATGCTGCCATTGTTCTGGTTGAGGGTGTAGAGCAGTCCCGATGATCCCGCCCCGCCGTTTGCAACACAGCCTATATTGACGCCGCTGCTGAACGGGCGAGAGAAGGTTATCGTGATCGGCCAAGCCGAGACGTTACAATAGCCGAAGGAATCTCTGCTCCCGGCCATTGGCCCGCAATTGGTAAAGGTGGGGGCGGCAGAACCACCGTCCGTCATAATATTAGTGACGTGAAAGCCGTTGCCGTCGTAAAGTCCTTGTCGCGTCCACGCTACGTTTACCCCCGCCGCACCACCCGGACTGGTGTAGAACGACCAACCACTAGCGACTTGCGAAGCTAGTCCAACTCCATTGCCCGCGCCGCCGTCTGTAACCCACTGCCCCGTGCCGTCGTTGAAGTAGGCACCGCCACTGATATTTAGGTTGGCGAAGGTCTGCGCCGATAAATAGCTATTGCCCACGCCCAGACCGGCGACATTCGCAGTACAAAACATCCCTGCGTACCCGCATACGGACAAGCCCTCAAACTGGTTGGCACGGACCAGAAATGCTGACGCTCCGTAACCGGAGGGCCAGATAGAAATTTGCCCGTTGGGGATAGCCCCGCCCGCAGCAATCGCCATGTTCAGGGTGTTGGTGCCAGAGCCGTTCCAGTAAACCGTGTCCGGTGGGTAGGAACCGCCAAACGTAGAGCTATGTCCAGTGACTCCGAACCCGCCTATCACGCCGTTGTCGTTTATTACGCTGACCAGCGCCTGCGAGCTTGTCCCGTGACTGGAGTTCTGGGTGACTATGCGCGCTCCACCGTTGAAATTCTCGTTGACGGTGATGTCGTCAGTGGATGCGGAAGTGCAGCCGATACACAGCCCGCCCGCTCCCGTCCCGCCGCTGGCGCTGGTGGCAATGAACTGACCTTGGGTGAGAAACAGTCCCTGTCCGCTGCCCGCACTGGAGTCGCGCAGGGCCATGTATTGAACATAGCTAGTGGGCGCTGACCCCACCGTCTGGTTCTCGTACATGAACCAGCCGATCTCACCCGTGTTGACCGCCATGTGATCGATGTTCTTGGCAGTGGCGAGCCAATTGGTGCCGTTGTTGTACATGCCCCAAGTGATATTGCCTCCCGCGACCGGCGGGCTGGCGGTGCTGAGCCAACCGTCGAAGACTCCCCCAAGACCAGCGCTGAAGCTCGTACCACCGGGGCTGTAGACGGCTAGTGCATCGGCTTGCCCAGCCTTGAACGCACCGTTGGGGGTTGCGGCCCCAACGGCGAGGTGAGTCAAATTGGAAAGACCCTGCGCGATGGCTGTTGCTCCGTCAGGGAAAGTCAATGTGCCGCTGGTGGTGAGATTGTTGACCGGCGAGGCGAGGTTGATGTTACCGCCGCTGGAGGCCAGATTCGTACCGACTCCCAGAGTCGCCGCCGCACCGAATGCGGTGCCGTTCGTCTTGGTTACGGTGATCGCGCCAGCGCTGGTTATGGTCGCATCGCCGGAAAGTGCCTTGGGCTGGATCAGGGTTGCGGACTGGGCAATATCGATCATGCCCGCAGACGGAGCGGTGGTGTTGCCCAGACCACCATTGGCAATTGAAAGCGGGATAGCAGCAGTCGCTAGGCCAGTGAACGCAACACCCCCAGTCTTGGTGACCGCGATGGTGTAGCTGCCCGCCGAGGCCCGAGTCAGGGTTGCATCACCAGAAAGTGTTTCTGCCTCACCCGTGTTCACGCCCGCATAGCCAACAAACTGCGGCAGCGTTCCGGCAGGAACCGAAGCCCCCGGCGTGGTGCAAGTCGGCACTCCTGAACTCGAAATCGTCGAGGCGAATTGACCACCTCCACAGACACCGCCGGGGGTGATCCCGTTGATCTTGGTGACCGTCACAACCCCGGCCAGCGTCATGGTTGCGTCACCGCTGAGAGCCTTCATCAGGTAGCTGGTCGCAGTCTGCGCGACCGGAATGTCGCCTGCTGCGGTTGCGGTGTTGAGTCCAGTTCCGCCATTCGCAACCGGAAGTGGAGACGCCACGCTGTAAAGTGGCCCCGGCGCAACCCCAGCCACCGTCGCCACTGAGATGACGCCTGACGAGTTGATGGTCGCGTCTCCTGAGAGTGTCTTTGGTCCATAGGTCGTCGCGGTCTGGCCGATGAGTAGTTGACCGGCGCTCGGGGCGGTCGTGATCCCCGTGCCGCCATTGAGGATGCTCAAGGGGATCGCCGCAGTCGCCATGCCCGTGAGCAGCGAGCCGTTGGTCTTGGTCACCGTGAGGGTGTAGTTGTTCGCTGACGCTCGCGTGTAGGTCGCATCTCCTCCAACGGTTTCTGCCTCTGACGTGTTGGTCGCCGCGAACCCGCCTATCTGCGCTGGGGCACCGGGAGGGTAGCCCGAGCCGCCCGTGACGGTCGCGCACTGGGGCGTGCCGTTGGTATTCATCCCGTTCTGGAATTGCCCACCCGTGCAGGAACCGCCAGTAATCTGACCAGCTCCAGTGTTGCCCCCGCCGGGAGTGACGATCTGCGCGAAGACAACCGGGGAGTAGCCGAGTATCAGCAAAAATAGAATCAGTCGCTTGATCACAGTGAACCTATCCCTGAGCAATAGATCGCGCCCGTGTTCCCGAAATTGCTGTACGAGAGAGAGAGATTGCCCGCCTGACCGCTGCCGCTGGCCCCCAAGATGATCATGTTGCCCGACATCTGGCAGGCGAGTTCTGTCATGCCGGGGATGCCACCCGTGCCGCTTGAGTATGTGATGCCTCCATAGGTCGCCGCCCCTGATATCCCCGGCATCGTACCCCCAGCACTCGCCAGCGTGAGCGGGAATCCCCTGATCACCGTATTGCCACTGCCACCGCTAAAACTCGACCACATCAAATGTATCGTCCAGATGACAATTTTCCCGATCTGAACGTAGAAGCCATCCTGCGTGGTGTAGGTGGCCGTTATCGCGGTCCCGGTGCCGATGTTCGCAAAATACGGAGTCCATGCGATGGCTGTCCCGGTGGGATAGCCCTGAATCTTGTTTACAGTCGCCGTGCCGGTGCTCGTGATACTCAGATCGCCCGCGAGAGTTACCGGCGCGTATGCAGTCGCGGACTGGGCGACGAGGATCTGGTTCTGTGCGGGTGCCGTCGCAGTGCCGGTGCCGCCGCTGTAAACCTCAAGCGGCGTGGTCAGGTGCAGACCGTTGGCCGCGAAGTTCCCCACCACGGTGCCGTTGATTTCAAACTTGATGGGTTGACCAGTATTCGCGGCAAGGTTGAGGCCCTGATCGGAATGGAGTACCGCCGTGTTGGCGCCACCCTCCGGATTAGAGGCACTCGTTCCCATCATTGCGAATGATGCGGCGTTGGTTCCGTTCGACAACTTCACCCCGGCCAGCGCCGTGCCAGCAGCGTTGTTATTCAGCGCATAGATCCACGAGGGACCGGCGATGTTGTCGGTGATGTCGATGGGGTCTGTCCCAACCGCTTGCCCGATGCCCAGCCCCTCGAAATTGTTCAGTCCGTTGATATCCCAAGTCGCGGGGTAGGTAGGGAGCGAATATCCCGGCTGATAGTAGATGGCTCCGTTCGCGGCCTTGAGCGAGCCGGTGCCGCTGTTTATCTGGAAGTTGGCCGCATTGACCGTCGCCGCCCCGACATTCCCCGAGAAGGTCGCAGCGGTGCTGGTAATGCCGCTGCTCGTCCACGTCCCGGCATCCGGCATCGTCACCGTGCCGGTGAAGGTCGGTGAGGCCAAGGGGGCATACCCGGAGCACGTCAGGGTGGCGGCGTTGGCCCCGGTTCTGGCATATGTGCAGTTCCCCGCTCCACCGCTCACCGTCCACGCCTCGCCGGTATTGATGCCCGAATAGCCAACGATCTGAGGCGTATTGCCGTTGGGCATCCCGTTCCCCGAGACGGGGCTGCAAGTCGGTCTTCCACTGGAGTCGATTGAAGTGACGTAGTTATTCGCGGAGCAGGAACCACCGGGAGTGTTCCCGGCGACCTTGGTCACCGACACGACTCCTGCCACCGAAACGGTGGCGTCCCCGCTCAAAATCTTCGGCTCATAATCGGTCGCCGACTGGGCGATGCGGATGGCCCCCGTGCTGGCAGCAGTGCTCGAACCAGCTCCACCACTGGTCACAGGAATGGGCACGGAGAGGTTGAGGCTCCCGCCCACGGTCGAGAAGCCCGAGCCGACATTCAGGGTCGCAAGGTTGCCGACCGGGGTGCCGCTGAGCGTCAGCACGGTGGCGGTGTACTGGTTCACCCCAGTGCGGGAGAGGGTCATATCACCGACGATTGTCTCGGCTTCGGGGGTGTTTGGAGCTGACCAGCCCAGAACTTGCGGAGGGGTGCCGTTTGGCACGTTCACCGCAGCCTGAGCGGGGGCTGCCGAGATCGGCGTGACGATCTGGGCGCGAGCGTTCCCGCAGAAAAAAAAGAGCAGGAGGACCAGCAGCGCTCCGGTCATTGCATCTGCCCCGCAAACCAGTTGTTGTTCCCATCTACGGTCAGCGCCGTGCAGGCGGCGGCGTTGATGCTGAGCGCCACCGTCAGGCCGGTCTGGACAATGACCGGATGTGCGCTCCAGTCAAAATTCAGGGTGCCGTCTGGCTGGTTACCTGCACCCTGCACCCACTGGCAGACGATGAGCGGGGTCTGGGCGTTGAAGGTTCCGTTGGCCGGGAGACTCTGGCTGTCGAAGATCATCAGCCAGCGGGATGCTTGCGAGTGCCACGTTACCGAGAGGCCGGTCATCTTGTTGCCGGTGAACTGGTGGCTCCCCTCGAGTGTCCCTGCGGTGGTGTGCTGATTGCCCTGCACGTTGGTCTGCGCCCTTGCGATGCACACGGTCAGCGCCCAGACCACCAAGGTTAGAATTGCGGCGATTGCCAGTATTCTTGTCATGTCGTCTGCACCGTCCGCCCGCCGATCCGCATCGTGGTGGGGGTGTTTTGCAACCGGCAGGTATCAGTCACCCAGATGTCCATCGAGGGCACATAGGTCAGGTTGATGTGGCCGGTCGGCTTCAGGTAATTCGGCGGCTCGATGAGCTTGATATTTCCGCCTTGGTCGAGCATGAGCCCGTCCTGAGAGATCAGCAGCAGGTGTCCGATGAAGTTGGCCGGTCGCTCGATGGTCGTGATGGTCGCGGTGCCCTCGACCACATGGATGAAGTGCGAGGGGCTGATGGTCGCCGCCGCCTGAAGCGGGGGGCCCTCGGCGACGGAGGCGTGGTTGACGTTGTGCTTGAGGTGCTGGAAGTACGCCATGTCAGCGGCCACGAGCCGCTGGAGGTACTGCATGATTTCTTGGATGGCGTTGCGCACCTCGTCAAAGCTCTTGATCTGCCGGATCTCGGGCAGCGAGGGCGGCTGGTAGTCCATCGTGCTGTACGGCATTAACGCACCCCCGCGATGCGGCCTTCATAGGCCATCGCCATGATTTCGCAGCTCCCGGTCGTGGAGAGCTGGACTTGGTGGTAACGGTCGGTAGCCCGGAAGTTGAACCAGCCATCGGCGGCGAGGATGGCCGGGGTGTCCACCACCGGATAATCGCCCATCTTGTAGGTGTGCATCGGGATGAGGATCTGGCCGGTGGGGAGCTGGGCTTGGTTGTAGGAAACCCGGACTTTCTGGAGCTGGGTTAAATTGTCCGCGTCCCCCTGATAGCCCGTCAGGATGAACATGGTGCTGGGCGCGCCGGTCCAGCTCTGGAGCGCGCCGTTGGTGTCGAAATAGAAGCCCGCCTGCTTCCCGGCCTGCGTGTTCCAGATGACCAAGGGGCTGTTCAGGTAGCCGGGGGCCCACCGCCCGGATCTCGAGTTCCAAGCGACGTAGCGGTCTGGGACGCCGGGAAAGGGCGGGTTGTTCGAGACGTAATGCCAGTAACAGGTGGCGGTGTTGGGATCGAACCAGCTCGAGGTCAGGTTGAGCTGGTCGGGGTTCCCGTTGGCGTCCTTGTGGACCTGATTAAAGAACCACTCCTTGTGGCTATTCGGGATTCTCGAGGGGGCCGAGCCTTGGCACATATAAAAATCATCGGTTCCAAGGAATGCGACCGCCGTGGGCATCGGGCAGACGCAACCCTGACCCCAAGTGCCGGTGATGCTCGAGAGGATCTGGCTCGACCAGATCTGCGGCGCCCCGACATAGGTGAGCAGGAACATCGAGCCGAGCTTCCAGACGAGCTGGGTTCTGAACAGGGGCGCCGCCGCAACGATGTTGCCGGGGAAGTCGTACAGGAAGCCGAAGGCCACCTGCGTGGCGCTCGCGGGCGGGGACCAGACCCCGTCATTCCCGGCGGCGCTGTTCCACCATTGATTCTTTTGATAGGCGACCTCGAATCCCGCCACCGAGATGGCGGTCGCCGCGTTGAGCGGCGGGCCCGCCGGGGTTCCGCCACCCGTATCGGGGAGGTTGGCGAAGGTGCCGGTCGGCCCGGAGGCCACCTGCATGTGGGCGTTGCCAGCCGAGGTCGCGATGACGTCGTCGGCGAACTGATTAAAAACCCACGGGAAGGTGGCCGTGTAGCCACTGCCTATCTGGGTCCACGCCCCGGACACGAGGCGGAACAGGCGCGTGGCGGTGCCCACTACGACGGACGTCGAGCCGTCCGAGTAAAGCGCCACATAGCCGCCCAGTGGCGGCTCCTGCACCCCGGTGCCGGTCGCCGGGAGGGCCGGTGCGACCTGCTGGGGACTCTGGCGTGCGCGATACCCCTTGATGGTCGGGATCGCGTTGGACGCGTCCATGATGATCCCCGGCGTGGTCAGGTTGAGGTCGGGCGCGAAGTCGAAAAACGGGACTTCCTGCCCACTTCCCAGCTTGCGAATCGGCATGGCTTACCAGTCGCTCGGCGGGATCCCGGCCCGCACGTCCCGCTGCGAGGTTTGCTGCTGGAGGTCCAAGAACTCTTGGTTAGCCAAGTCGAAGCACATCACCGCGCTCTGCTGATCGCCGATGACGGCCTCGAGGATGCGGCCCTCGGCGTAGTGCCTGACCATGGCCTCGGCCTGCGTCGTCCAGATGTTGGTGTCGGCGGCGTTCTGGGCGATAGGCGGCGCCGAGCGATAGCTGAAGGTTATGGGGTACTGGGCTATCGGGTAGGGCCAGATGTACAGGTGCCCCCGGTAATAGGCATAGGCCGTTGGGTAGGTCGTGGGCGGGGTGGGCCGGATGACGTCAAAGTCGCGCAGCTCCTTGTAGCTGTACGGGGCCATCTCAAGCCGGATGGTCCGGGCCCACGTCACTTCCACTCGGGTGAACGCTATCAGGTCGATGGGGAGCTGGTACTCATTGACCCCGTAAACAGTGCTCAATTGAGGATTCGCGTGATATCCCCCGATGATCGGTCCATTGTTGATCCATCTGATCCCGCTCGGGGGCCCGCCATTGTCGTCCACCGTCCCCGGCCACCCCGCAGTCGGAGGCGGTATCGGCGGCGGGCCTCCGGTCGAGTTCACCGGAGTCACGAACTGGAAGGCGGTCGCAGCCTGAAAGTTAGGCTGAGTGGCCGAGTCGGTGGTGCCCGCGTTGGCCGCGACGAAGTTCCAGACCTGCCCGCTCGGGTCGGTGTACTGGATGGTGCAGCCCTGCGTGGCAAAGACGCTGGCCGTCCACACGAGGGGATCTTGGTTATCGGCAGAAGTGAAAAAGAACGGGCGCCTCTGCCAGTAGCGCATCGCGTCCTGCAGGTAGGTCGCGACAATGCCTTGGAGCTGGGGGCGATTTAAGTCATCGAGGGTTCGCGCCTGCTGCGCCCCGAAGGTTCTTTGGTCGGGCTGAGTCTGAGGCCATAGCTGAGACATCAGTCATCACAGGAAAAATTGAGCGGGTGGCGCCCCTCTCAGGCACAAACACACCCGCTCACGCCGCCTATTTTTTGCCGCTCTCTGACGTGCCGCTGTACCCGTAGGGATTCGGCTCGCCAGCAGCTGGCCCGCCCATGATCCCATTGCCGTCCGCAATGTTGGGCGACTCGAGCAGAGACGCGCTGTCCTGCGACAGGTGCGCACTCAGCACCTCGTCATAGGAGTGGTAAACGCCCGCGCCTGACTCGTCGTAGTCTTCAGGCCCGGAGCCTCCGGTCGTCTCGTTGAAGACGTTGCTATGGATCATCCCGCCATTTTTCTTCTTGTCGGCCATTTACTTCTTCCTCGTGTTGATGGTTTCAAAATGATGACGCTGTTCCTGTGCTAGGGTGCGCGCCTGCTCGTTCCAGCCCCAGACCGCATAATCCACGTCATCATTTGCACTCTGCAGATGGCCGCTGCCCGCTGCCGGGGGGCGGGGATAGAAGGCGTCCACGACGCCCTCCATCTGCGGAACCTCCGGGTCTTCGTCCGCCCAATCGTTCGAGGGCAGCACCTCGTCGTTGACGCGCTTGCGAACCCCGTCGTCTTCGGGCTTCGGCTTGCGCATCGCACGTCCAGTGTTGGGAACCCTCATCGGCTAATCCCTCGTGATGTCGAACTCGAAATACACCGTCACCGGCGTGCCGCCGACGTTCGCACCAGCACCCGCAATAGCCTTCAGGAAGATGAGGTTGGGCACCGTGTAGTTCACCCCGTTACCCAGCGAGGCGCGGGCCGCACTGGACGACGTTACAACTGCACCCGCCCTGAAGCTGGTCACCGCACTGAAGAAGGTCGTCGGCGTGGGCGTAGTCGAGTCGAGCAGCGACATGGTGAGAGTCGCGCCGCTGTCCAGCGCAGGCGAGTCGAACCAGTACGAGATGATGTGACCGGCACTGCCTGCGCTCATGTAGAACAGCGGCATGGTGTCGTTGGCGAGGATGGTCACGCCGCTGGGGATGACGATGGACCCGAGCACGGGCTTGCTGGTTCCCGGCACTACGCTGGGGTTCGCCTGCCCGCCACCGGCAAGGATCAAATTGCTGTTGTACGTTGCCACGTCACCCTCCTACTGCGCGTTGGTCGCTGCGGTTCCGAGCGGGTCGATGTCGATCCCGTAGGTGTCGATTGCCATGTCGGCAAAGTCCTGCGCATTGAACTGGACCTTGACCATCCCCCAGATGCAGCTCACACCAATCCCGATCTGCCTGCCGAAATCGCGCAGCTCTTCCAGCCACCGGAATTTTTGCGCTTCACCTTGGCCACGACCGAAGGCCAGCACTGCGGCCTGCGCGCCCAAGAACAACGCGCGCTTGGTGTTCGCCACCGCCGCGCCGTTGTTGGCCACGCAATTCGTGCAGCGCGAGGACTCATGCATCAGGACGCCGTGGTACATCCCGAGTGCGTTCCACCAAATCGGGTTGTCACCGATATCACCGCCAGTTAACGCCGCTTTCTCTAAGTCAAGCCACTGGCCGGTCGAGGTGTTGGTTCGCATATCCGTGACTTGTGAGGGGTGCATTACGCCCACATACAAATCGCGGCCATTTACTTTGACGGGACGGATACCGTTGGTGAGCGACTTGGCGGTCCTCACTGCGGTATCCCAGAAGGTCAGCTGGAAAGTGTTGGTGTTGGTCAGCGCGCCCGCGTCGCTCACGCCGGTCGGTAGAATCTGGCGGGTGGACGATACGCAGGCCTGCAGGCCGGTATATCTCGCGTCGGTCTGCGG
>Ga0126371_10000755_pt1 | contig 27067 bp, 49 predicted proteins | sample PanSoiMetaPlot_4_FD_110145 | JGI IMG/M metagenome (GOLD analysis project Ga0126371, IMG submission 110145) | Tropical forest soil microbial communities from Panama - MetaG Plot_4 | ecosystem: Environmental > Terrestrial > Soil > Tropical forest > Bulk soil | place: Panama | collected 2016-02-17 | reverse complement strand
CATTCCGTAGGATGGCACTTATGCATTTCGCAGTAGTCATCCAGGTTCTCGCTCATGACGGCTCGCCTAGCCAGCCCCACCGGGAGCCTTCATTCCGCAGCCGCCAGTAGAAAGCCGCGAAGTTCACGAGGTCGATAGCGGAGTCTGGATCGAATTCGCTGTGCTCCCAGGAATGGAACTTGATCCTTCCGGCTTTGTTGAGGATATCGACCACAAGACCTTTCCATCCCTTGACCTTCCAGGAACGGCCGTCCGGATCGTATCCGCGCTCGCACATAATCGTGAGAGCGAGCGCGAACGGTCCAGATAGCTGCGAGATCGCGTCCGGAGTAGGCTCCAGGCCTAGCGCCTTCATGAAGTCGTATGCGGCCTCGCGGATACGGTCTTCCTCTACGGCCTCGTGGAGCTGCGGAGTCCCGTGACGGTGCCGTCCGTCATCGCCCTGGGAAGTATTCATCGTCATCATTCCTCGCCTTTCCTGCCTTGACTTGTTCTTCCGACCAGTCGCCTCCGAGATTCACCGTTTGCGGAAGTCCGCATTCAGAACACTTAACGAGCACCACCGTAATGACGCCGTCCTGAATTCTGGGGTGAACCGGCCGGTTCGGTTTCCATACGCCTATTATATCCCACCGGTGAATGTGGGAATTCTCGGCTATCTCCTGGAAAGTCAGGAGCATGGCCGATGCGATTTGTTCGGCCGATAGCTCCGGCTTCCGCTGGAAGAATTCCGGCTCACCCATCGCACACGTCCAGGAGGAACCGTAGCGCCATCGCAGCCAGCTGGACGGCTTCCGTCCTACGGCCTTCCGGTGTGCCGCTCTTGAGCCGGATCTCATCCCACAACTCTTGTTCCTCTTCCAGGATTACCGCGTAACCCTCGTGAGCCGAATGGAATGGCGGGAAGCGCTTCTGCGCCCGGTGTAGCTCCGCGACCACATCCTCAATGACGCGGTCAAGCTTGTCCGTCGAAACGGCTTCCGGCGAGATAAAGCTAGTCATTACTACTCCTCAGAGCCGATGTCTGGACCTTCTACAAAATAGCCTCCGATATCCATCGGCGTGCCCGTGTTAACGGAACGGAGGCCGGAAGGCTTGAATACGCTCTTCAGGATTACCCTGAAGTCGATAGAGACACGAGTCCGGTCGGTGGTGTTGATATGGTTGCCGTGACGCGAGCGGACGGCATCAAACACCATTACCTCTCCGAGTATGAGCGAGGCCGGTTCCATGATCTTGCTACCCGGATAGGTCTCGACATAGACCGAATTCGAGCCGCCAGCATTGGTTACCGGAAGCCAGAAATTGACTTCGCCTTCCTGGTGGCTATAGTCACCGTCCGTATGGAATTCGCCTACGGCTACGTTGCCGGGTAGCGAGATCCGGAACGTGGGAACCTTCTGGTAGATAAACGGGCCGGCCATACACGGCGCTATCACGTTGGTGACGAAACGCCGGTATACCGGCTGGACCTCGCGCTCGAATGCTGCGTAGTACATCTTGTGGTACGGAGTTGACTGATCGGCCTCTCGCGAGAGCAGCGGAATCGAGTCAGCCTCCGTCGCGCCTATCCGGTCTAGGCCGGCTGTCCGGAAGATCCGGGCCATAGCAGCCCAGAAATTGTACTCCGTATAGTCATAGGAATACGTTCGTGGCGCGAACGGCTCCGTCCCATTCGGAATGTACTCACGGCCCAGGTACATTATTTCCTCCGGAGATCAGTAGCCGCGAGCCGCGCCAGAGGCTCGTATGGGTCGATATCGTGCCACTGCGACGGTGCCTCGCCTTTCACGTGGTGCGCCTCTACCCGGTCACGGATAACGCACCACCGGTCGGTACTCGCCATGAACTCGCACTTGCCGGTCTGGTAGCAGATAGGCGCGAATAGCGAGACTATCGCGCGCTGCTGCCACCGTTCCTCGTGTGGTCCGTAGGCGAGTAGCGCCTTCACGATCTGCTCCCATACGACCTTCCATTCGTACTGGGCCTGGGAGCACAGCCGCATTCCGGCGTGCTCCATTAGGTCGCGGAGGTTAGTCCGGTACTGGACGCTGGTCCCAGTTCCGATCAGGAGCGCCTTCCGCGCATCCTCAGCCGGTACGCGGCCGGAGTTCACGAACATGAGGTAAAGGTCGGCCGTCCGCTTGACGTGCTCACGCCAGGCTACCCGGAACGGGTCATCCTCATCCATGAGGAGAATCGACGGAGGTGTCGGCACCGCGTAGGCGGCATCTTCCTTAACCGCGAAGCGCATCGACTCCTGGGCGTACGTCGCGGTGCGCTGCCGCACGAGCTGGTGGGTAAAGTCGCGCGAGACTCCGTGGAACATCAGGGCCACCTGGACCCATTCTAGCGGAGCCTTGAGCTTTCCGCGCCGGATATCCACGAGGTAGCGCGTTGCCTCCGCTCGCGTTATCTCGCTGGGATCAGAACACATCCTGCCCTGGTAGGTTCGCGCTACGGCTCCGATTACCCGGAGCGGGTTTGCCGTCATCGACGTAACGGTGACGGTGGGCTTTAGCTCCACGCCTTCCGCTCCCAGCGTCTCGGCTGCGAACATGGCTGGATCGGCCCATCGCTGAACCTTATTGTTCTCGGTCACTGGATTCTCCCGTATTCGGTCGCATGGATCATTTCCATGAGTGCCGTCCGCGTATCGAGATAGGCCGTATCGATCCAGGACATATTGTTCCATGTCCCAAACCGGCCTACCCGCTTAACGCGAGGATGGCACGTACAGTTGGTACGTAGCGGCTTCCTGATAATCCGGTGCTCTTCCTCCGGAGCCCGGTCTGGTAGGAATTCGGTAGTCGCATGCCCGAACATCCGCGCGCTCCGTATCCACGGAACGTCCGGGTAGGCGTTGAATATGACGGTATTCTCCGGCTGGTCCGGATAGGAGGCATGGAACACCATCGCTACTGGCTGGTAGATGAAATCGTGCTGCGCCGGAGCCTCGCAGAGTAGGTTCCTCGGAGCCGTCGATACCACAAGGTCGCAGTCCGCCACAAGGCCGTCAACTTCATCCGGCCTAACCTCGCGATCTTCTATGTACTCCGAGTACATCCGCCACATCTTGTCGTACGCTTCCTGAATATCCCAGGTATGGATGCCTTCCCTGAGGTGACCGTCGCGGGTAATCGCGACGTTGACGTCACCGTAAAGCTTGATTCCGTAATCGACGATAGAGCCGCCAACCACGAATTGCTTGATAAAGCCCTGCGGGTGATCCGTGCTAATTCCCGGCAGTGGCGTATTAAGGAAGATCGGGCCATTCTGCGGAGTCTTCCGCTTAGGCGCGATAATCCGGACATCGGCCAGAAGGCCGGAGGCCGCGTGAGCGGCCGCCAGCCCGGCTGGTCCGCATCCCAGAACGGTGACGCGCATCAGTAATCCCATCTGTGAATTCCCCAGAGCGCTTTCTGGAGATCGCGCTTGAGTCTCTCCACAAATTCCTTGTCGTCCAGCTCGCTAAAAAGGCGGCTCATTGTCCGTGGAACGCCGGCCACGGCCTCGTGCCGCAGGCTGAGCAGCCTTAGTCGTCCTACGGGCTCCGTTCCCGCTAGCCGCTCGCCCGGAACTGGCCCTTGCCGGGGCAGAGCCAGCCGCTCTGGGCTTACTGGCTCGCGTAGCGGTAGCGGTAGCGGCCGGAGCCTTAGCGGCTCGCGTAGCGCCGCGAGACTGAGCAGCGGTGGACCTCCGGCCGCGCGCCGGAGCGGGCTCTGCGGGCTCTTCAGGCTCGCCTTCATCCTCCGGCTCGCCTTCCTCGCCTTCATCCTCATCCTCGTACTCGTCATCCGCAGGCTCGCCTTCATCCTCCGGCTCGCCTTCCTCGGAGTCCCACGGCATCCAGACGCCGACACGCGCCTGCATCGCACCGTTATAGGGCTCCTGCTCGGTCATGATGCGGCACCAGGCCTCATCGTGTTCCTCGCCCGGATGGAAGCTTCCGATGCGCTCGATGGGCCAGCCGTTCTGGTCGTCCACCTCCTGAACGTGAGTGTCGAATTTGACTTCCTTGAGGGTGATCCCGTAGCAGTCCAGGAAGGGTGCCCACCGGAACTTGGCCCCGGCCACGAGCGGAGCGTTGAGCCAGAATGGGCAGTCGTTGAACTCCGCATCCTCGCCTTCATTCTCGGCTGCGACCCACAGGATCTTCAGCATGGGATCGTTCCCGGTGCCGTCAGGCTTAGTCGCGGTGCGGGTCCACCACATCCGCTTGACGTAGCCGGTGAGTTCGGTATCGACCGGAGGCACCTCGCCGTAATACGTGTCGAATTTCTCCGTGGAGTATTCAACAGCATCGAGAGCCTTGATGTCGATATCGGCCGTGTCTTCGCGACGGAGCTTAGTCATTAGCTCAGTCCCTTTCGTGATAGTGATCTAGCCAGGGTTGGTGTAGCCGGTGATCGGCCTCGTGTTCGCCTTTTGATGCGAATCGTAGATGTCTATGACGCTTGCCTACGTGCAGCCCCAGCCATACGGCGCTCTGACCGTACGGGTCTGCTAGCCACAGGCCTTCCGGCTCCGGTAGCTTCCGCGCCACTTTCCGTCTCGCCTCTCTTGATCGAATCCTCTATCTTATCGAGAATCTTTCCCATCTCCAGGAATGAATTCTCCGGAACGTCCCAGGTCTTGCCTAGCGCGTTGTGGTAACGGTTCTTGGCATACCAGGGAGGGTGCGGCTGGAATAGGGCTCGCCGTGTAACCTCTCCGGTCATTTCCTTGGACTCTCGCGCTACCGCGTAGTATATCGCGACGGAGAATTGAGAGGAAACGGTGTCTGATATCTCACTTCCCTTCCCGAGCAATAGCGGAATTACGCGCGGCTCGCCTTCCGCATCCTCGGTAGTCATTGATGCCGTGATGAATATCACGTTATACTGGCCGGCAATTAGCCGTGCCGCCCACCGCTTGAATCCGTTCTGGTATTTCTGGTGGTTCTGGATGGCCGGAATGTCTAGGTCACGGAGCGGGTTGACCCGGTTTTCGCGCTCAAGAATCCAGCGCATATACATTTCCTGCATGACGTTACCGGAATCGACTACCAGCCAGTCATCCAGGCCCAAGTTCTTTTCCGCCCATTGGACGCCGGAAGTACAATACTCCCAAGACGGAGCCCGGATAAGATCAGCCTTTGAGCCGATAGCGCGAGCGGAGGCAATGCCTTCCGTTTCGGTCGATAGGAATACGCCGCGCCTGGTTCCGGCGAAAGCGCCTCCGGCTAGTAGCGTCTTGCCGTGGCCGGATGGACCGTGGAGGATAATGTTGATGGGAGCCTTCCGGCCGGAAGCCGCGAGGCTCTCAACCACGATCTCGACATCGGTCTCCACCATAGCCAGCGGAGCTTCCTTTGCCTGCTTCGCGGTCTGCTTATTCTGGTTCTGATTCGACCGTCCGGGCGTACGCCGCGCCGGTAGATCGGTAACGGTAACGGTAGCAGTAGCGGCCGGAGTCGTGCGCCGCGTACCGGGCTTGCGTGGTGGCATTAGCTGTACGCTCCGATCTCGATGTTGTAGTAAAGCTCAGGGAAGTTCTTGAAACAGGTAACGCCCGGAAGCGTATGGAATACGTGCTCGCGACGGCCGACGATTACCAGCCGCTTATTGAGCGCCCAGGAAATGCCGAATTCGACGTGCCTTCCGCCACGGCCTCGCCCGTCCGTAAAGCTGATAACCGTATCGGCTGCGTGGATATCTTCTATATCCGCGAGCGCATACTTGACGCCACGGTTGGGATCAGCGTTCAGCTCATCCTCGCCTAGCGCCTCCGTAAGCTTGCCGCCGTGTGCGTCAATCCAGCGCGAGGTTACCACAACGCCTAGGTTCTTGAGCTTGTCCCGGTAACCGCACATTTCCGGATAGCGCTCATACTGCGCCGCGAGATAGGCTTTCATGCTGATTTCCTCATGTCCTTGTATGGGTCGGCCTGGACGTAATTCGCCTTTAGCACCGTCCGGTAGGCTGTCTTGTTCCGCTCGTGAAGTACGCACACGCCCCAGAACGGACAGCGCGGGCAGTCCTTTGTCGGAGTTTTCGTAATAGGGATACTACCGGAACGGACAGCATTCATAACTGCCACCTCATCCGCAATCCGCTCTAGCTGAGTCGCCTGCTCCGCTACGGAGCGGTAGATAACCTCTCGCCGGAATAGCGGCGGTGGCTGTTTCTTGGAAACAGTAAGGTCTTTGTTGAGCCGCAGGCCTTCCGCGTTTACCGGCCGCTCATCCGGCGCAGCCTTCCGGAGGAAGTTATAGATAATCCCCTCAATATGCTCGTTAGCCTTGAGGATTCCTTTTGCCCGGAGTACGGCCTCAGCAACCGCAAGGTAGCTACCGCCCTGATCGTCAAGCTCAAGATAGGCCGTCACGATTTGCGAGGCCGTCTTGTTCTCTAGCAGGAATAGCTTACCAGTAGAAAGGTCGCGGAGCACGCCATCCCATCGGGACGCGAAGATTGCGACAACCTCGCCACGGAAGTTTATCTTTACGGCAAATTCCTGCTCGATTGCTATGATGGACCATTGCGGATCTTTCCCGTAATGGTCCACGTATTCCTCAAGCATAGCCGTACCTAGCTCGCGCGCATCCATCCACACAGGCTCATCGAATGTATCGTCAAGATACGTCCGGGCGTACCGGATCTCATCGGCCGTCCATTCCCGCCAGGTATCGGCCGGATGCGGGCCACGGCGCTTTCCCTTTAGGTACCATTCCGCGAGCGCCTGGTGGATACCGATTCCGAACCAGAGCGCATCAGCCTGCTGGCCGCGAGGCTTCCAGCCTTCCCGGTATTCCCACCACCACCGTTGCGGGCAGCGCTTGAAAGCAGCGCGCTCTGACGTCCGGAGTACCGGAATGGAACCTGTATCCATAGCCTCGCCTTTCCTTGCCTTTTCCCTCAGGGCTCCGTACGTCCGTGAAACGGGCACGGGCGTACGGAGCGCTCAAGGAAGCTGGGCTACCAGCTTAGGCCGTCGTGGTTGTCTTCCTCATCGAAATAGGAACGGTTGGGGTTTCCTCCGGGAACGTCACGCCAGACATAGGTAGAGCCGTACTTACTGCCTGGACCGTTCGCGAAGGAATTGCCTTTGAACTTCATCTCGCCTCGCCTATGTAATGCTAGGCCTGGCCATCCGATTGGGGGAAGCTTATCGGTGGCCAGGCCCAGCGGCCTAGAACGGAGCATCCGGAGTCGCGGCACCGGCACCGGCCGTGGCCGTCGCACGCGAGCCTCGCCGGCCACGCGCCGCAGGCTTGCCTCCTGCCGGGGCAGAGGCTGCCGCTGCGGGCTTCGCGGACGCCGCGCGGCCTCCGCGCCGCGCCGGAGTGGCAGCGGCTGGCTCCGGCTCGCTCGCGGCCTCGCGCGCCGCGCGCCGCGCCTCGCGCCGCTCGATGTTGAAGTCGGACTTCTGGAAGTGCGGGTAGAGCGAGCTGCCGAGCACCAGGAGCCGGTCGATCTCGACATCCTCCAGCTTGGCCACGTTCTGCTCGAACCAGGTGATGTAGTCGGTCATCGTGTCGGAAATGTCCTTGGTGAGGTAAACGGAGAAGTCCACGTCACCGTTCTGCGTCTCCGGCTCCGGGGGAGCAGCCTGGGCGCTCTGCCTACGGCCTCGTGCGGGCATTGTATTGTCCTTTCGGTTTTCCGATAGATCAGGTATATCTCGACTATACCTGCGGGGGTGGGGTGTGGCTACCTTTTTCGCCTGCCGGTTTCCTGAATGTTCCTCCAGGCCAAATCTGGACAGCCCGTAATAGCGGACGGTTACCCATCCGCCACCGTCGATTTTCCATTCTTGCGATTCGTGTTCGGCCGTTACCGGGATAATGGTGAGGCGCACCTCATCCTCGGTAAAGCCATAATCCCTCGTGAGGTGAGTGATTAGCTCCTGGACGTTCGCGTAGCGAGGCCGCGAGAGGATCAGCTTCACCCCAGCCTCCGGATCATCGCCTGAATCGTCGTGCGAGCGGAGACGGCTGCCTGTAGCTGCTTGATCTCCGCATCGTGCTTCCAGGCGAGCACGGAGGCTATCTCCGAGAACATCGCGGTCAGTAGCATGAATATAGCTACCGCGATCTTGGCGTAAATACCACCAATGAATACTCCGGCGATTAGTGGGCCCATGAGAGCGAGCCTGAAGACTAGTGATGGCATTACCTGAAACCTCCTGTAAGTTCGATAAGTACAATAGCCGCGATTCCGAGAATCGTCACCAGTACCACAAGGATGACTATCTCCGTCCGCGAGTGCGGCGGTGGGAGAGACGGCTGCGAATTATTCACGGACCATCCTCCGTTACTATGACTACTGTGTCCGTCCGGGAATCGTACCGGAGGCCGAATATGCTCCAGAGACGGCCGGCCACCTGGACCTGAACCTTGGAGTCCTCATCTAGCGCTTCCTCGCCGGAGCCGTCGCCCATCCGGCCGATGGCGTTCTCAAGGTCGCCTATCGTCGGAATCCTCGGTTGCTTAGCGCTCACTAGATCATCTCCATAATCAGGCGGAACCGGTAAACGTCGCTTGTCGCCTGCTCTCCGTTTAGCTGGATGTAGAATTCAATCCAGCCTTCCTCTGGGTCCGACTCGATTACACGGAACGTCCGGATGACTTTGCTCCCAAGGTCTTCCCGGTATTCCGTGAGTACGTTGACGAGAGCCGTAAAGACAAAATCGTCAACGGCCTCCGGCATCATATCGTGCTCGACTTCCGTTAGCCGTACTAGCTGCCGGCCGCGAGGCGTCATATTCTCGCGCATCTGATCGCGTAGCCTCCGGGCTGCCGCCCAGTCATTCTGCTCCATCACTTGCTCCCTGCTATTGCGTACTCCGCGAGCGCTTCCGGGCTCGCACCCTTGATAACCTCACGCTGTTCGTCGGTAAGGCTCGCCATCCATTCGTCGATCGTACCAGAGGAAATCAGCCGGTACACGGTAACCTGGTGGATACGCGAGACGCGGTGGATCCGGGCGATCAGCTGCTCATCGGTATCCGAGATCCACGGCTGGTCGATAACAACCATATCGTCCGCACGGTCTAGGGTAATCGACTCGCCACCGGCATTCCGGTTTATCACGACTACCCGGAGCGAGTCATTCTCATCCTGGAAGCGCTCCACGAGGCGAGCCCGGTCACGGTCGGAGGTCGCACCGGTTAGCGTTAGGACTTCCACGCCGCATTCCTTCCGGAGTACGGAGGCCGTCAGCTCAACCATCTCGCTGAAGCTTGAGGCGATCACGACCTTGACGCCGGTGTCCTCGCGCTCGTTAACGAAATCGACAAGCCATTCGATCTTCCCGGACGGCAGAGCCGGATTTACCGCACGGCCTCCCATGTGGATTCCGCTTGCGTTTGCGAACTGCCGTAGCCGCGTAATCTCCGCGAGTACGCCAGTAGCCGTGATCTTCCCGGTAGGCGTGTGGGCCTCTGCGTCCGCTTCCATCTCCCAGTAAAGCTTGGCCTGGACAGGGTCCATTTCGATCTGGACGTAGCAGGGCGAGTCTTCGCCTTCCGCTATCGGAGTACCGGCAAAGACAATGTCGGGAAGATCCGGCGCAGCGTCTTTCTTGGTCCGCTTCAGGTACCACGGCCGGAGCATCCGCTGCCAGGCGTCTGCGTCTTTCGGCTCTAGAACCTTCGCGCCGCCACCGATGACCTTGGCGTACCGGCCCTGCTCGACTCCGAAATGCTGCTCAGCCCAGCGCCAGAAGCTAGAGAACTTCTCCGGCGCGAGCCAGTTCAGGGTGCCCCATGCCTTCTCCAGCTTAGACCGGAAAGGAGTCCCAGACATCGCGATTGCGAGGCCGTTAGCGCGGAGCCTCCGGCGAATCTGCATCGCACCGAAACGCCATTGGGTAATCGACTTAGACTGAACGTTTTTGGTAGACGCGAGCGCATTGTGGCACTCATCGATAATGAGAGCATCCCATTCCGTCGCGGAAAGGAACGGCCAGAGCGGAATCGCCTTGATCGTGTGCTTATGGCCCTGTGGCTTAGTCCGCTTAGCAGCCTCAAACGGGCAGTAATTCTCGCCACCGTCCGGGCAGATCTCGATTCGCTTCGCCCGCATCATCTCGATGTTGATAATCAGCATCTTCTGGCCGTCGAAAGCCGCGAAGGCAGCCATAACGGCCTTACGCTCCGTCGCGGAGCCCTGGGCCACGAACGTCGTGATGCCCGGAGCCCACCGCAAGGTCTCGCGCTCCCAGACGGCTCGCGTAGCCGTACGCCGGCAGGCCACCATGATCTGCCGGGCTCCGTCCTGAATCACGGCCGCTAGTCCCTGGAGCGTCTTGCCCAGTCCTGGGTCATCGCCTAGCACGACGGTACGGCCGGTCAGGATAAAGCCAACACCGCTGATCTGGTAGCGCCGGTTCTGGAGCGCCGCGTAAAGCGCCGGAGCCTCCAGCTCAACGCGCGAGAGGTCTACAGACTCGATTGCCTCCGCACGGAGCGTTTCGAGCGAGCGCTCACGAGTGACTTCCTCCTGGGCCCACTTCGCGAGTACCGGCAGGATGGTCAGCTCATCGCCAAATTCCTTCCGGAACGCACGGCACGTGTCCATCGTGAGTGGGTAGCTCCAGTGCCTGAAGACATCCCGCTCACCGGTCTTGTCCCATACCGGCTCCGCTCCGGGAACACGCTTTGCCGCGTCACGGCCCCTGCCGTTCGCGTAGTCGATTCGGGCCAGAATCCTCCGGCCGTCCGTCGTGATTGACGCTTTCATCTTTCGCCTTTCCTCGCCTTCAGACCCCAATCCTACCGCAGACCGGGGCTGAAGTCGAGTCGATGATGCATGGCCCAGAGAGCACCGCTACGCTCCCGGAGGCGCTACCGTCCCGGATACGCCGGAGATGGGCCCTGTGGCTGGCTCTGGCCCGTCAGAGGCCAGCTCCCAGTCGTCTGGGAAACGGCCTTCCGGAGTCGGCTGTTCCTTGGTCCACTCATGGTAGTCTTCCGCACCAGGCTCGCCCGTGTAGCACTTGATGTTAGCCCATCGGCCGTCCGACGCTACGCGAGTCACTTCAATATGGACTCCATGCCATAGGTACCGGTCGCCTTTCTGAAGACTCATTCTGCCACTGCCTTTCCCTTGTCCGATACGATGAGGCTGAATACACGGTATAGGTTGATATCATCCGCATTCAGCTTGAGCGAGGCGAGCCGGAGGATACGCCCGCAGATCACAAACCTGTGGATGTGATAGACGAGAGGCTTTAGCGCGACTTCATCATTAGGGTCGCCAAGAATCGGGCTTGTAGCAGGCACATACGCCTGGATACGCCATCCCTTAACGTCGCGTATCTCTCCGGCTTCCGGACCATCGACGAATAGCACATTCACTGGAATAGGCTTTCTGTGAAGACCTCTACGCAGTTCCCGATACACTGGCCTTGATAGACCAGGCCAGCGAAAGCCTGGACGGCTATCTCGCGCTCTACCACGCGGCAGTTCCGCGTCATTCCCTCCAAGACGGCTCCGGTCGGCTCGCCAGAGATGATCCGGTTCATGAGCGCCGGATCTATCGAGTCCGTGTGAAGTTCGATTGAGACGATTGCCGCCATGAGTGGGCCGGCCACCATTACGCCTTTCCGGATATACTGACCTAGCAGATTCCAGGAAGCGATGGTGACTATCTCCGGCATGATACCGGTTATCTCCTGGACGGCTAGCGTGGCCGGCTTTCCGTCGCGGAGGTGAGCGATAAATTCCTGTCGGTTCATAGCTGACCTCCGTGAAGAGCGGATAGCGAGCGCCATTCAGCGATGTTGTCGTCCAGCATCTTCTGCCAGGCCATCCGGAGGCGCTTTCCGGGCTCGTTGGTATACTCCGGCCACCGTTCATGAATGAGCGCCAGACACTCTAGCTCTGCCTCGCTCCGGCGCTCCGGGGCAGAGAACCTGGTGTTGATTCCTCCGGCCGCGTACCGGGCTCCGATAGCCGAGCACACGACCTCACAGTGGACCATCCACGGGTAGCCGTTCACGATCCCATTCCGGGCTAGCTCCGCATCCTCTCCGGCCGTGTGGAGCCGGTCATCGAAATTGCCGAATGCGACTGCGTTCTTGAGGTTGAGGCCGAATAGCTGGAATCCCCAGCCTCCGGGGCAGAGAATCGGGCCAGCGCCTTCCTTCCGGAGCCGAGTGATAGCGCCTCCGGTAAACCGGTCATGAATAGAGCGGACGGCTCCGATTCCCAGGACGTCATCCTGAGCGGCTTCCGCAAGTAGCGGCGCAACGTCGGTATCCGGCCGCATATCATCGTCGGCCATAATGATAGCCGTTAGGAAGGCACGCCGTGCGTGGTTTACGCAGAAGCGCCGCGCGGCTCCGATTCCCCTTGGATAGCTTTTGCTTACCGGGACCACGTGGACCCGTTTCTGCCACCGGAGGCTATCGCGGAGCCGTACATGTTCCCTGAATTCGCTTTGGTCTACCACGAGCCGTACGTCAAGCCCTTGTGCCAGCCAGGCCGGTACGATCTTCCTGAGATTGTCGTACCGGCCCATCGTCGGAATGTAGACCGTAGGGACTACATTAAGCACCGAAACCCTCCATTCCGGCTTCCACGATCCAGATGTCGTGGGTAGAGAAGTCTGCGGCCGTGAACGAGTAGCGGTAGACGCCGGAGGCCGTGAAGACCACGCGCACCTGACGCTTCGCGTCGGTAACGCCAATCGATGCCTCCCACTTCTCTTTGATCTCGGCCTTGGACTTCCCGGTGAAGAGTACGGCCTTCCGGTCAGGACCGTAGCCGACCCAGGCCTTGACGTTCGTGGACTTGGGAAGCCGCTCCGCGATCTCGCGCGCCCACAGCGCCGCATCCTCCGGGCCAACGTACGTCGCACGGCCGGAGCCGGAAAGCTTCCTGCCCTTGAGGTACTCGCGGACGACTTCCTCAGGAGTGGGGTTACTGGACGTTCTTGCCATTGTCTCGCCTTTCGAGCGTTGGGATACCGGTAGTCTACTCCACCGGTAATCGGCCTAGAATGACTTGCTACATCCGCCACACTTACTAGCGCCAGCCGGATTAACGGCTCCGCAGTTACCGCAGCGCTTGGTCGTGGGAGCCTCGTGTCTTCCGGATTCGGCCGGAACCGTCGCCGGAATCATGGACGGGAACATGAGGGAAATGAACGGTGGCATTACTTGACTACCTTTCCGGTATAGCGGAGCGAATCGTCACGCTCTACCTCGCGCGCTCCGATTATCATCGCGAGGTCGATTTGCTGGGTACCTCCGTACTGGCCTCCGTGCGTCCGGTCAGGACCGCGAGCCGAGAACTGCATCCCCATTCCGAAACCGATATATCCCATCCGCCATTCTCGCGCGTATTTTTGCTGCGAGGTCTTGGTGCGGATGACGTACTCGTGCCCCGGATAGAACGTCAGGAGACTGCTGAACCTGACGGTCTCTTTAGCGTCGGAATGGGACTTCCGGCAGACCTCGCAGATATCGGTCAGTCCGGACTCCGGAGCCGTAAGCGGCGGTGAGTCCGGAGCCGTCTCGATTCCGGCGCAGGACGTATCGGCCTCGCGCAGCTCCGTGACCTTGACGTACCGGAATAGGTGGGAGTCGCGAAGGAAGCCACGCACCAAGACCTCTGGGTCTTTCTCCGGAGCCCGGTCACCGATAGTGAACGTGTACTCCATGTGGAGAATCTGGGCCTGGAATTCGCTCTCGCTCTGGTAGCCGTCCATCGGCTCGATTACTACGTGGTAGGTTTTCATGGTATCGCCTTTCTGCGCCGCGAGGCGCTACCCGTAGGATAGCGCCTCGCCCGTCTGACGTCTTGTTACTTACTCCGGCACTCCGGGCCCATCGAGAGCGAGCGCGAAGTTTCATCGGTAAGGTGGCGGTTACACTTCCGGCACCGGCCTAGCTCCTGACCGTAGAGGAATCCGGCCGCATCGACTCCGGCCTTCACGATCGCCTCTAGCGCCGCGTAGCGGGTAGAGCCGTGAACCGGAGCTTCCGGCTTCCCACCGATGACCCGCTTCACGAAAATCCTTCCGGCGTGCCGTCCCTCAGTCGGCCGGTCAACCCGGAAGAAATCGAGATCGTTGTTACCGGTAAGCGACTTGACCGCGTAGTGTCCGGCCGGAATCGCCTTAAAGCCTTCCGGGAACTTGCCGCCCTGCTTAGGGTTACGAACGATCTCGCCGCACTGACCATCCATGTGGTAAACGTCCCACCGGCCGCTCGCGTTCCGCTCTAGCCTTCCGGCTAGCGCCGCGACCTCGTGACCGCACTTCGCGCAGTCCTGAGCGAACTTGTTCTCACGGACGCCTAGCCGGTGACCGGTAGCGGTCTCCGTCGCCGGAGCGGCCGCACGCGCGGTTTCGTTCGCCTGGTTCATCGAGCACCGGAACACAGCCGCCGCACTCTCGTGGATCTTCCGGCAGTGTCCGCACTTGATACTCGCCATTTTCCTCGCCTTTCGCTTCGCCGGATCTTCTCTCCGGCCGACTAGAGACAACTATACCCCAGACCGGCCGGAAAGCAAAATTTCAGTGCGGCTTCCCGAACCAGATGACTAGCAGGATCACGCACCCAAGTACGAGCGAGGCGACTCTGATGAATCCTGGATCGTTTGATGATCCGGCGAACGCAACTAGCGAACCGACTGCGGCTACAACGCCTACCGTCGCAAAGGTTTTGTCTCTCATCGACCTCTCCTAACGATGCGGAGCGCGAGCCAGACAATTCCGGCTAGCATCAGGAGTACGCCTACGCGGCGCAGAGCCAGCGTCTCTGGGCCGTGGAGCTGGTACGCGGCTAGATAGCCGGCCACCGTCGCTCCGATGGCGACGGTGGCCTTGTGCTTCCTCACGAGATCGCTCCGCGCCTAGGCGAGCCCGCTGCCGGGTTCAAGTCAGCCATGTTCGCATGGCGTACGCCTAGCTGGTAGGCATCATGGTTATACCGGAGGTTCTTGGTACCGGAGGCTTTCTTGTCGGGATGCTCAGCCGCGAGCATATCGGCTACGTTCTGCGTCTTGTCGCGCAGGACCAGCTCCGTACCGGCTCCGCGCTCGCCGGCCATCTTTGTGAGCCGAGACCGGATCTGTGTGAGGTATCCCTGCGCCGCGTTGCGCCGGAACGTCTCAGAGCCGGATGGCGGAATCCTGAAGAATACCTCGCCACGGCGCGCAATCTCCGCGACGTACGCGGCCTTGATCCGGCCGATGCTCTTGGCCCAGGAGATCCGCTCGCCCGGATGGAGGCTCTCGTTCACATACATGTACTTGGCTTCGCCCGGACGGCTCGTGACTTCGCGCCAGCCATACGCCTTGGCGATGTCAAACCAGTTCATTCCCGCATTGTGGAGAATGTAGGCATTCTCGCCTAGCGACAACGCCGGATTCGGCTTGGGGAAAATAGCGCCGCTCATGTGGAGGAATAGCGACGTATACAGAAGCTCGAAATACCGCAGGTCACTCTCGTACCCGTAGACCTCGCACCAATCCTCGGTGCCCCGGTATTTCCCGGAGTCCATGATCTGGATGGAAGCGCACTTACAGAACTTGGCGACGATATAGACCAGCGTCGCCGTTTCGTCGCGGAACGGGCTATCCCACATCCCGATCTCGATGCGGATCTTTGACGGCTTTAGGCCGGTAGCCGCTACGTTCAGGAGCTGCCATTCCTCTACCGCGTACTGCTGCATAAGGCCATCGGCCTTGGCGCGGTAGGTATCCGCTTCCTTAATGTTGTCCGGAGAGCCCATCGCCTCCAGGCTCTCTGCCTTCGCGTAGAGCCCACGGATTGTCTTTAGGGTCTTGCTGAGGTCCATCTCTCGCCTTCCTCGTTTCGCCTTGGGGAGCCGGAGCGCTCCACTTCGGCAGTTACGTCCCTACTGGCCCGATTGCTTTCGGGACTGGGCCACCTACAATGCCGGGCTCCGGCTCCACGCACAAGTATACCGGTTCTGCGCTTCCTACGCGAGCCGGTTTAGTACGTCATTTTCCAGCCACGCCGCATCTAGGCCGTCCGGGATGGGCATCGACTGCTGCCAGATCCACCCTATCTCGCCTCGCGCCCATAGCACGAGCTTTCGCGGCTCGCCTACGTATGACTGGACTTCCACTTTGTACCTATCGTTCTTCCGCACCCGTACAGATCGCTCGCCCGGAGGCGCTTCCTCTCACTTGCTCCACGACCACGCCGACTCCGGCGTGGTGTCCTCTTTGATACCGTACTTAGCAGGGTCATCGAGCCGGTAGCGGTAGTTCGCTAGCTCGCTCCACGACGCACGCTCCGAAAGCTTCTTGGTAGGGAGCAGCGTCCGGGAGACGTTCCCGGACATGAACCGCGTAGTCGCGGAGTATCCGGCCTGCCCCGGACGGACGGAAGACCATCCGACCATCAGGTGGTCTCCAAAGACTCCGAGCCATTCGTCATCCACGATCGCCCACGCGGTAATCCGCTCCGCGAGCATGATCTCAGTCGGCTCGTGCTTGTAGTACTCAGCCGGATGGGTCTCGACTTCCACGCGAGCCCGGAGACCATACTTCCGCGCCTCGCGAGCGAACGCATCCGCGCGCGCAACCGCTATCGGAGTCTCATCCTGCCGCTTCTGTCCCATTTCCTCGCCTCTCGCCTTGCCTACGGCAAGTCTACCCCAGTTCTGCCAAAAAGCAAAACGGCCGGAGGAATCCTCCGGCCGTCACTCGCTCTCGGCTACCGGTCGATCAGGGCCACGCCGGTTACCCGCGCTAGCTCGCGCCGCGCGGCCGGAGCGGTGTCAAACTGAATCGCCTGGCAGATCTCCCAGTAAACGGAGTCTTCCACGGAGGCCATCTCCGGATTGTCGGCTAGCGTCTCTTTGACGGCTACGTCCACGGCCTTCAGAGCCGTGTTAACGCTCCGGTAAGTCCACTGGAAAGCTGGCTTCCGCACCTTCGCTACCGGAGCGGATACCGGAGCAGGCTCCGGGACGATTACCGGCCGGCACTCCGCACACCAGCCCTGCTCGTGCCGCTCGCACCGCTCTCCGGCCTTCCAGCTCATCTCGTTCATTTCCTCGCCTTTCGTTCGCCTACGGCAAGCTTACCGCACTACTGCCAAAAAGCAAAGCGGCCGGAGGTGCTAACCTCCGGCCGCTCGCTAGCTCGCCTACGGGTGGCGAGTCCGGTGCCACGTCTCGGACGGAACGGCCTCCGGCCGCTGCGTCCACTCTAGCGGCTCGATAGTCACACGGTAGCCGTGCGCTCCGTTCCACAGCGTAAAGCCGGAGCGCGGCTTGTTCTCGCCCGGACCACCGTAGAGCGTGCTCGGCAGCACATCTTCCTCGGTGTCCGGAGTCGTGTGCTCTTCCGCCCAGTAGCCGCTCATCGGACCATCGCCGGTTCCGGCCGTGTCTACGGCTTCCGCGACGTAGAGCGCCGCGAGCGCTAGCCCGTGTTCCATGGTAGTCAGATTCGCCATTTCCTCGCCTCTCGCCTCCGGCCGGTTCCTCCGGCCGCTAGGGCAAGCTTACCTCACGTCTGCCAAAAAGCAAAGCGGCCGGAGGAGATTCCTCCGGCCGCTCGCCCGTTCCCTACCGCCAGTCAGCCTTGTCCGGCCGCACCAGGCCTTCCGGCCAATACCGGAGCGGGCCAGCACCCTCGCCTCCGGTCGGAAGGTGGCTCAGCCAGTTCACGGCCTTCTGGAGCTGCTCCGGCTCTAGCTCGCCCGCGTGAGCGGCCACGAGGTCTACCAGCCAGCGAGCCGTCTCCTGGTTCGCGCTCCGCTTGCCCTTTCCGTTCGCGGCCGGAGCCGGAGCCGGAGCCAGAGCCGGAGCCTTGTTAGGGTCAGCCATCGGAGGCAGTTCCTTCGCGCACGGCTTCACGGAGAATTCGGACTGCCACGCCCACCAGACGTGCTCTACGGTCGCATAGTCGCCATTCGCCACGGCCTCATCCGCTATACAGTCCCAGTAGCTCGCGAAGATATCGGCCTCACTTGCGGCCTCCATCGTCATCGCGTCCGCGAGCCGGTAAGGCCGATTCCGGCGCTTGAGGTCGGAGCAGCCGGCCTTGTGGATCTCTTCCCGGCCTTGCCAGTTCTTGACTACCGTAACTTTCATTTTCCTCGCCTTTCGTTCTTGCCTACGGCAAGTCTACCCCATGTTTGGCAGAAACAAAACGGTTCCGCAAACTTTTTTCAGCTTGCGGAACCGGTATTGCATTCGAACGGAAACCAATTTCGAACAGTGTGTGTTATCCCCACGAGACGCCGGTCATGCATCACCATCCTTGGCGGTTAGCGTCTTGCCGTCCGCGCTCCAGGTCAGCTCCGTACCGGGGTTGGAGAGCCAGTCGGCCGTCCGCCTCATGTCTTCCGGCGAGACCGGACGCGGCATGTCGGCATCCGGGAGCGGAGCCGTCAGGGAGCCAGAGCGCTCGATACCGGCTCCGTGGGCCTTGATCTCTGCCGAAATCGCGGCCTCCGTACGCCGCTTCTGCCAGCGGTAGTAATTCACCGCCAGGGCAACCGTCGCCATAATCGCGAACAGGATGCCAGCCGCGAGTAGGAAGTACAGCAGCGTCATGATGATGAGGTGGCGGTAGACGTAAACGATTACCGCAAGCGCGATCAGAATACAGAGCACCGACATCGCCGGAGAGAAGTTCAGCCGGCCACACTGGCGCTCCATCCATTTCCTCATACTTTCCTTCCTCTCCGGTTAGCGAGCGCGTAGTCATGAAGCCATTGCTCGTCATCCATAAAGCCTTGCGTCCAAGTTCTCTTATTCCCTTGACACACAAGTATACGCCCTGGACCTTCCAGGCATTCGGCTGCTGGCGGGCCAACCGTCCGGGTGAACTGATTTGGCTGGAATCCGGCCGCGCAGAATGCGCTAAACGCGAACTTGAGCGACTGGCCTCCCATAGCACGGTCGGTAAGATCCTGGAACATCATCTCACCGAACATATTCGCCTGGCGGCCTTGCTGGAGTAGCGGAGCGATAGCCTCAGCCCATATCGATGGGCTCGCGCTCGATTCGCCTAGGTTTTTAGTCCAGTACGTCTTGAGCTTGCCGCCTAGGTGGTTTCCCTCATCGACGAATACCCAGATGTCATTGAAGTCACTGAGCCTCGCTCGCTTCTCCCGGACGGCTGTATACCGGCTCTCCAGGATTCCGGCAAGGTTATAGAAACCAGTCCAGATCTTATCCATTCCGGTGACCGGATCATCAAAGATCGTGATGCCGGGAATATCATGGAGCATCTCGAATGAAACCTGCTTGGTATCAAAGCAGTAGATATCGGCTGCTGGGTCCTTATGCGCGATCTGCGCTGCTTTGATGAGGAAGCTGTGCGACTTCCCAGTACCGGAGCCCATAAAGCGGCACCACCACGGAAGGTCTCCGTTATGACTCTGGACGTACATATCGCGGTTAGCCCGGACGCCCAGACCGGTCTCACGCGCTGGAAGCGCCTCCAGCTGCGGTAGGTAGTCGCGGAAGAGAACCTTGTCCGGCAGCTTAGGCTCGATTACCGGAGTCCAGAACAGGGTGCGCGGCGTAGTCGTGGTGGCCCACCGGAATGCGACCTTGCCGTCCGTATGTGCCTCGATGATCTCCTCAACGGACTCGCGTTCTTTCTGAAGCGCCGCATAGGCGTCCGGTAGCTGGAGCGCACCCTGATCCGGCGAGAGCCGGAGCCGCGCATTGATCTCGACTGCCGACACGCCCATCTTTCCAGCGAGTAGGTTCGCAAGAACGTTCTTGGGTACGCCTTCCAGCTGTGGCTTCTCTTCCTCAATGAGTACCGGCTTTGTGCCTTCCGTAAGCGTGTCTTCCCGGAATACGGCCTTGGCTGCGGTCGTCCGGGCAATGGCTGGCCTATGCTGCGGGCGAGCCTTCCGGAACTGCTCGCGCTTCCGCATTACAAACGAGACGGTTAGCGCAAGGAATACCGTAAGGATAGTCAGCGTCACAGAAATGACGGTATCGGCCGGATCGATAGCCATACAGCTTAGCAGGACCAGGACAAAGAACGTAATGAGGTTATTCCGGAAGAACCGGTATTTGCGCGAGTGAAGCGCGAAATACACGATCGTGCCTTCAGCCGTTGCGCGGGTAGAGCCTCCGGCCGTCTTGCGGTTCTTCCGCTCATCGCCATAGCTCTTGTCCGGATGGACGTGGAGCCCGGTATGCCAGCGCACCAGAACCTTATGGATCTTCCCAGGCCGGCCAGGATGGCGCCAGCCTAGGTACTCCTGGGCGTAGCCGTTAATAACCCAGGCGCACGCGGTAACGGTATAGAGCGCGAACCAGAACACAAACGGAATCCACCAGGCTACATGGAGGTGGCGCATTATGAGATCAAACATAACGGCCTCTTGTCCGGATGCGCCTGATAGAACGCTTCCTTGATACGCGCCGGAGTCTTCCCGCGCTGGCCTACCTGATCCCGGAATGCGGGCTGCGTCCGCGCCCAGTCCTTGATCTCACGCTCCGGCGAGTGCCTCTGAGCCCAGGAGCCGCTGTGCGGCCTCCGGGACGTTCCGGCCGCGTGCCTCGCGCGGTGCTCTGCCATCACATGCTCTGGCGCGACTGTGGCCCCATCTGCGGTCGGCTCTAGCTCGATGACGTCCGCTACCGGCTCGATACGCTCGCGCGTGTTCCTGGTCCTGTCGGCCTCGCGCCGGAAGTCCGATGCGACTTGAAGCGCCACGGTCTTGAGAGCCTCGCGCCTAGCCAGCGTTACGTCGCGGAGCGCGTTCAGGGTTGAGAGGAAGAACAGGCTCCAGGAAGCCAGGCCCCATTTCGGTAGCGGAGCCGGATAGACCTGACCGGAACGGGCGAGCGCCTTCCGTCGCTCGAATGAAATATGGATGTCGTAAAGGACAACCGCGATTACCGGCAGGGCTGCCCACATCACCCATGCGCCGCGCGGCTCGCCGGCCAGCTTCGCGTGAAATGTCTGGAGGAAAGCAGACGTCAGCGCCACCACACGAACGAATGCCTGTGGCTTTGTAGGTGACATTCCTTTCTCCGCATACTTCAGCGAATAGTCGGCCGCAACGAGCGCGGAGCCGTCGAAACACGTACTGATGAAGATCGCGATAAGCGGCGGCACCCCAAAGTGAGTACCGACCCAGTAAAACGAGTACGCGCTGACGCCTAGCGTTGGCACGAGTACGATGAGCCAGAGAAAGCGCGAATAAGCGACTCGCAGAAAGCGGCGTAGGGTAGCGCCGCGCGAGCCCGGAGCGTTAATATCCGGCATAGGAACCTCCTAGCTAGGTTCTAGGGCCACCTAGGGTGCTACACGCCCCAGGTGGCCCGCTTATATGAAGCATACCTCTTATGCGGCATAAGCGCTAGTGTCATTAAGAGATCCGTAATAAGCGGGCTCGATTCGCGGTAAGCGATACGCGATAAGAGGCAGGATAAGCGATTCGAGACTAAGCGCCGCTCTAATGGCATAAGCGCATAAGTGACCGGCATCCGCGATAAGAGCGTCAATTACGGCCGGAAGCTCGCGGAGCACCGTCCAGTCTTCCTCCGTCAAGAGCACCCAGTATGGCGGATTCCGGGCTAGGCCGTCAATCGACTCAGAGGCCGACATAACGAGACCATGAGCAGTATGGTCCGGAGGCTCACGCCTACGCTTATTGCCCTGCCCATCGCCGGAGCCTTCAGATGGCTCGCCTCGCACCTCGGTGGAATGGTAGACCTCGCTGAATTGCGGAAGGTCTTCCGGCTTCCCGCCAATCTTCCGGCCGACGATGTCCCAGCAGTTGAACATATACCGGACGTGGGTATGGCTCTTGCCGATTTCCTGGCCTAGCGCACGGCGCGACTTCCCGCTATCGATCTCTTCCCAGATAAGGCGAGCAGCCTCCCACATGTGAATGCTCGCATCGCGGTCTGGGCCTTCCGCCGCAGCAAGGTGGCGCTTGATCTCGGCTACCCGGTCAGCATTCATCTTGACCTCCGGAAACTTAGGGTTTCCGGCTAGAATACCCTCATGACGATAAAAGCGATAGAGACCAACTACGGTGGGTACAAATTCCGTTCCCGTCTGGAAGCTCGCTGGGCCGTGTTCTTTAATGAAGTCAAGATCGAATGGGACTATGAGCCGCAAGGCTTCCGGGTAGAAACTCCGCGAGGCCGGATCAATTACCTGCCTGATTTCTGGCTCGGCTCCGGCCAGTGGGCTGAGGTGAAAGGCTACCTAGACCTTGACGGAATGCGGAGGCTTCACGCAATCGCCTGCGGAATGGCCCAGTGTGGGAGCGGAAACGATATCGTCATATTCCCGGATATCCCAAGGCCCAGCTCAATTCTCTGGCCGGTCCAGCTCCATTACCACGGCCGTCTCTGGGGACTCGCCTGGCGGCCGGAGCACGGCTGCCCGATGGAACGGCCGCACGTCGCGGTAGACGCGACGGAGGCTAACGCAGACCACCTCACGAGCGGCTTCCCATTCGGAATACCAGACTGGGCGCAGGACGGGCTTGAGAGAGCCCGCTGCGCCCGTTTCGAGTGGGGCGAGTCCGGTTAGTGACATGAGTGCTTACATTTCGGGTCACGGCAATTCCCGCAATCCCCACGGAGACACGCCGTGCTAATCAGCCAGACCATCGCAATTCACCTCCAAAAACATCCGCAGATTCCCGCTCTCGGCTCCGGCCAGTAGCGTCTCAATCGCCTCCATCGAGAGATAGGCGCTACCGAGGAAGCCGGAACGCTCGCAGTCACACCATTCGTTCTGGTGAGCCGTCTGAATCCGGACGATACGGCCGATGATCCCTACCAGTTCCTCAGGAGTCCGGTTCGCCATCTCCCTGTCCTTTCCTCGCCTAAGACAAGACTACGCCGCAAAGTCCAGGGAGTCTAGACCTCGCGGCGTAGTTTTTGCTAAATCAGGGCGAGCCGCTTCATGCCCTGGAATAGCTCAAAGAGGTGGGCCATGACGTCATTCACGTTCCCTCCGCTATGGGTGAGAAGCCAGATAACGTACTCCAGCCATTCCCACACGTAGTCAATCATCGCTCTCGCCTTTCGCCTGGTGGTGGAGCCGGTTCCTAGCGGGCTCCCACCGCACCTCCGCACGCTCCGGATGAGCCGCCTCATACCGGGCATATCGGATCTTGCCTTTCTTGCTTGAGTTGTACTTCTGGTACGTCGCCAAGCGGCGCTCGCGCCGCTCCGCATCAGTCACCGGGCTCGCCTCCGGACTACGCGCCGCGTACGCGGCTTGGTTACCCGGTGGACCCAGGTCTTGAAGCGAGCCGCGTAGTACGCACCCCAGACGCCGGTAAAGATTCCCAGAACGTACATCAGAGTAAGCATCTCGCCTCGCCTTTCTTCGCCTAGAACAAGACTACGCCCGGAGGCTTTGGAAGTAAAGCCTCCGGGCGCATCCTCTCAGCCGACCGTCACGCGGAAGAGTCCGTCATACGTAACCTCCCAGGGCAGTCCGTCGCGGAGTACCTTGACCGAACCGGCCTCGCCGGATTCGGTACCGGCCTGAGCACAGTGGACCACCAGGTCTGCGTGATCCTCCGGGAAGCCGTTCCGGATCAGAAACTCCACCATCGCCTTGAATTCCATGGTTCGCCTCTCGCCTCTCTTGAGTTAGATCGGGCTCCGGCCTCGCTGCCCTTCCCGCTAGCATGTCCGCCGCAACCGGCCGGTTCCGAGCTACCGGAGCCCAACAAGTCAAGACTACCTCAAAGCACCGGAGCCGTCTATCCCAATTTCGCACGAAAATGTCGGAGGCCGGAGGCCCACTAGGGAACCTCCGGCCTCCGGCCTCACCGGTTAGCTCTTGCGAGCCGCGAGAGCCCGGATGTCCTCATCGACCCATCGATGGCCTTCCGCCATGATATCGGCCGGGACCTCCGCGACCTCCGCGACCTCCGCGACCTCCGCGAGAGCCGCGATGTCCTCATCGACCCATCGTGAGCCTTCCGCCATGTTCGCCATTTCATTCGCCTTTCCGCGAGCGGCTTTCGCTCGCTCATTCCGTATCCTACCGCATGCACGAGCCGTAGGCGAACGCTACGGCTTCCGGGAAAGCGACGGAGCCCGGTAGCCGTCCGGGACGGCTCCGGGCTCCGTAGCGCGCGGCTAGCCGCGCCTAGTGGGCCTAGCGGTGGAGCGGGATCTCGAATGAGGCCGCGCCGGAACCGGCCTCGCTTCCGGTCTCATCCCAGACGCCGGCCACGGTGCCGTGGTGCGGGTGACCGGGAACCGGCGTGACGATGAGGTTCTCGGCTCGCGAGCCCTGAGGGTCGATTGACGGGTAGTTCACGTCCAGCTCGATGTTGCCACCGGAGCAGTCGCCGGAGACGGTGAGCAGGCCGGGCAGGTACTTGTCGAATAGGACGCCGGTGACCGCACCGTCTCGACTCGCGACCAGGAACACCGGGTACGTGAACGTGTTGCCCTGGAACGTGAGGTCCAGCGTGTTCGCTCCGAGATCCCATCCGCACGCACGCGGGTGATGGCTGAAGGCTGCGGCCTTCATGTTACTGGGGCTGTTGCCCATCGGTGCGGCGTTCGCGGAGGAAGCCGCGAGCGAGGCCGTCAGGGCTCCGCCAGCCACCACGGCCGACGCGAGCGCTACGAGCTTGGTCCTGCGTGAACTCATTTCTGAGCCTTTCCTTTTGGAACCACCTGCCGGTCGGCAGGCTTACCCGGAGCTGGGGCTTGCTTTCCCTCCCACCCAGCTCCGGATGAGCCGTCGATAGCTAGTTGTTCATGCTCCCATCGATCACCAGGAAGTTGCCGATGACCTTGACCGTGCCGCTCTGGCCGAATCCGGCCTTGAAGTCGTTCATCATCGTCGGGTTGGTGAGTAGGGACTTCCCGGAGTCGGTCATCTCCAGGACAACCTCGCCCTGGCCGTTCTTCATCCCCATCGCGCCGGTAGAGAACATCGAGCCGGCCAGCTGCGCGTCGGTGCTTGATGTGCTACCGCTCGCGTTCAGGAGCCCCAGAAGCTGCTGGTGGTTCATGTCCATCGTGACCGGGAATCCGTCCGCGCTCAGCTGAGCGGCCGGAGTCGCCGGAGCGCCGGAGCCGGAGAGCCCGGCAGTGAGGCCCACAGCAACGGCCACAGCGCCTCCCAGGACGACCGGAACGGCCGCAACCGCGATAAGCCTCCGGCCGCGAAGCCAACGCTTCCTGGGCTGGCCCTGGGCCTCGTGCTCGCTCGACTCGATGGTGTTGATTTCAGACATTTCGCCTCTCGCCTTTCTTGACTTGCGTACTCTCTTTGACGGTACGCCTACCCGGTGCTAGGACCGCACGCCCTAGCGCCGGATAGGTACCCTACCGTACTTAGACGCCTATCACGAGCCGGAGGTTTACCGGCCTCCGGCTTGAATTTTTCCGGCTATCTCTGGACCGGAAATGGCCGGTCCATCCGGGTAGCGATAAAGTGAACTCCGTCAAGCAGGAAGTCTCCGCCATCGCTCGCCGCACGAACTTCATCGATCCATGCCATCTGGCTCGATTCGTCCGCGAACGGACCATAAACCTCATTCCCGCGCTCCGGATCTTCCGGCCAGTGAAGGATGACGATGAGATATCCGCCATGCTTCACGAGCTTGGCCGACTCGCTGAGGTCTTTCGCGATGGCGGTTAGCCGCTCGCGGTCTGAACTGGTTACCGGCCGCGTAGTCGTCCGGATGAGAATGCGCCGGATATCGCGCGCCTGGTTGAATCGCTTGGCGTAATCGGGATGAACCATCAGAAGTCCACCCTCAGCATTTTCTCGATGCGGCCGACTTCCGCACGCTCTTCATCATCAAGCTCCACGATTCGCGCCGTAAGCGCCGCGTGCCTTTCCTCCAGGGCCGTGCGGATATCATTAGCCTCCGCAAGCGTACCTTTCCAGGAGAAGTTCTTGTCTGCTGCCATTTCCTCGCCTTTCGCTTGGTCTCTCTATGCGCCTAAAGGCCGGTACGGTTTCCCGTACCGGCCGTCAAGCGCCTTACTCCGGAAGAGTCTCGCCTGCCGGCACGACCCAGTCAGCGGAGGTAGGCCGCGCGAAACCCTTGGGCCAGTAGCGCTTCCAGGCCGCGCCTCCGGTCGGAAGGCTCTTCACCCAGTTCGCGATCTTGGTCTGAGTCGCCTCATCGCGGTCTCCGAAGTGCTCCGCGAGCAGGTCAGCGACCTCGCGGGCGAGCTTCTGGTTGTCCTGCCGCGCGGTAACGGCCGCAGCCGCAGGAACCGGAGCGGGCTCAGGAGCCGGAGTCGCCGGAGCCTTCCGCGCGGAGCGCCGCGCCGGAGTCGCCGGAGTGGCCTTCGCCGGAGTCGCGGGCTTGGCCTTCGCCGGAGCCTTCGTGGCCGGAGCGGTGGGCTCCGTGTGGGTAACGGTGACCGGAGCGGCCTGACGCCGCGTACGCCGCACCGGAGGCTTCGCGGCCGGAGTCGAGCCGTTCGCCTTGTTCTTCGCGATCTCCGCCAGCTTCGCGGCCGCAGCCGGGCTCGCGCCTCCGTTGCCCTTCCGCTCGCTCTCAGGAACGGTCACGCCGGCCAGAACGCTCTCGTCAGCCGCACGCTTCGCGTCCGTCGCGGGAACCGTGGTCTTCGCCATTTTCTTCGCCTTTCGCCTAGGGCCTCCATCCGGCCCAACAAGACCAACGTTACCCCACGATCCGGCCTTTGGCTACCCCGCAGGCCGGATTCGTGAGACTTTTTTCACGGAGCCACAAACCCCATGGTAGATCCCCATTCAGGACCAAAGACTGCGGCGTACGCGAAGTCAAGATCCGTCAGGATTCGCCGGAGCCATCGCTGGCACTCGCGGTCAGGCTCTCCGTACGCCACTATCAGAGTCGCCATATCCCGAAGGTTATGGACCACGACTCGCGCGGAGTCCCAGGCGTACGTATCGGGCACGAACTTACTCTCAAGCTCGCGCTCTCGCTTCGCGTCCCAGAAGTCATATCGCTCGCGGCTACCGCAGAACCACGAGAGGTCTTCCGCTCCGGGCATCGCCGGATAGAACGGCTCCGGAGCAGGCCCACGCCGCGCATAGGTATACCGGCCTTTCAGGATCATCTCGTCAAACTTCCGCGTAGCGCGGTAGCAGACGGCACGGCCTCCCACTTCCT
>Ga0126371_10000754_pt1 | contig 27071 bp, 24 predicted proteins | sample PanSoiMetaPlot_4_FD_110145 | JGI IMG/M metagenome (GOLD analysis project Ga0126371, IMG submission 110145) | Tropical forest soil microbial communities from Panama - MetaG Plot_4 | ecosystem: Environmental > Terrestrial > Soil > Tropical forest > Bulk soil | place: Panama | collected 2016-02-17 | reverse complement strand
GGTCGCGGTCGAGCTGCGCGCGGCGGAACAAGGAACGCAGACGTTGGAAGGACCGATAAAACCAATTGGTCATGATGCAGAACTCCTTTCGGACCTCATCGGAGGTGCCGATACACGCGAGCCCCGTTACTCATATCGAAGAGCGACCATGGGATCTACGCGCAGCGCCCGACGGGCAGGGATGTAACACGCCGCCAGCGCGACGGCCCCGAGCGAAAGCGCCACGGTGAAAAATGTGGCTGCGTCAGTGGAGCTGACGCCGTAAATCATGCTGGCCATGAGACGCGTCAACGCGAAGGCCGCCACCACACCAAGCAACAGGCCGTGCGCGGCCAGACGGAGACCTTGGGCCAGGACGAGCTTCAGTACGTCGTTGCTCCGCGCGCCGAGGGCAACGCGGATGCCGATTTCGCGGGTGCGCTCGGCGACGTTGTAGGCCATCACTCCGTAGATGCCGACGGTGGCGAGGATCAGGGCAAGGGACGCAAAGAGTACGAAAAGCAAGAGATTCAGGCGTTGGGATGCAATCGAAAGGGACCAAACTTCTTCCATCGTGCGAACTCGGGTCACGGGCAGATCTTTGTCCACGGACCAAACAGCGGCGCGCACCGAGGACGCCACCGTGAGAGGATCTCGAACGGAGCGAACGACCCAATCGCGCAAGATGTCACCGGGATCCGGGAATTGCGTGATGGGAAAATACATCGTGGGCCGCGGGGCCGTTAACGGATCGAACTCGCGAATGTCACCGACGACGCCTGCAATGGTCAGCCAGGGGTCGTCAGGTCCGCCTTGCTGGATGCGCTTGCCGAGAGGGTCTTCCTGGGGCCAGTAAGTTTTGGCCATCGTTTCGTTGATGATGATGATGGGCTGTGTTTCTGGGGTGTCGCTCCAGGAAAATTCTCTTCCTTCGCGCACTGGGATGCGCAGGGTCACAAAATATCCTGGCGTCACTACGTCATACCCGGCCATCGGAATTTGCCCGGGCGCGACCGGTGGACGACCCTCGATGGTGAAGCCTTTGCTGCCGCGGGAGAAAGTGAGCGGAATAAATGTAACCGCGGCGGCGGATTGCACGCCGGGAAGCGTTTCCATTCGTTCGATGGCCTGGTGGTAAAAGGCGGAGCGCTCCGACGGTTGCGAATATTTCTGGCCTCGGGGAATGGCGCGGAAGCTGAGGACCCCCTGAGGCTGAAATCCAAGCGGGGTTTGCTCGATACGCAGGAAGCTCCGCAGCAGAAGGCCAGCGCCGATCACGACAATCACACCCAGAGCGGTTTCCACAATCACCAGAAGATTGCGCACGCCGAGCTGCGAGCCAGCGGCGGATTCGCGAGAGCCCGACTTTAGTGTTTCATGGACGCTTTCGCGGCTAGCTTGGAGCGCGGGGGCCAAACCGGAAATTACCCCGACAAAAATCGCAATGACAATGCCGAAAACGAATACGGACGAGTTGAGAGAGAACTCCTCAGTGCGCGGAAGGCGCGAAGTGGCGAGCAGCTTGAGTGCGTTTACTCCCCAATGAGCCAGCAGCAGGCCGAAGGCACAACCAAACAGGGCCAATAGCGTGCTTTCGGTCAGCAATTGGCGGAAAAGCCTCGGGCGGCTGGCGCCCAGCGCCAAACGAACGGCGACTTCGCGTTGACGCCCCGAGGCGCGTGCCAGAAGCAAGTTTGCCACGTTGGCGCAAACAATCAGCAGGACCAAGCCTACGGCACCCCAGAGCACCAGAAGCGTGGGCCGCACGGGACCTGCAAGATCTTCCTGGAGAGGCACGATGTTGACGGTCTGGCCGGTATTCGAGGCGGGGTAGAGTTCCGTCAGGCGCCTGGCGATCGCGGATATCCCCGCTTGCGCTTGCTTGAGCGTCACGCCGGGCTTCAAACGCGCAAACACATCAAGATAGTGGCTGCCACGATTTTCGCGCTCGGCAGGAGTCATGGCCAAGGGAACCCAGAGCTGGTCGTCAAGGTCGGGAAAATGGAATCGCGACGGCATGACCCCAATGACTTCGTAGCTCTCACCGTCGAGAAGAAGTTTCTTGCCGAGGATCTGCGGATCGGATCCAAACTGACTCCTCCACAAACCGCCGCTCATTACCACGACGTGGGGAGCGCCGGGGCGGTCTTCTTCTGGGGCAAAAGCGCGGCCGAGCGCCGGTTCGACTTCGAGAGTAGTGAAGAAATTGGCGGTGACGAGTTCGCCTTCGACGCGCAGCGGCTCGCCCGTTCCGGTGAGATTGAAGCTCCGGTTGCGATAGGCAGCCACGTTCTGAAAGACTGAGTTTTGCGCCGTCCAGTCCCGAAGATTTCCAGGGGAAACCTCATTGCGGTCGTTCTGGTAAGTGGGCAGGTGTACGTTTTCGTACACCGTGACCAATCGGTTTGCCTGAGGATAAGGCAGCGACTTGAGCAAGATCACATAAACAACCGAGAAGATGGCCGTATTGGCGCCGATGCCGAGAGTAAGAGTGAGTACGGCGATCGAGGTGAAGCCGGGAGCCTTGTGCCACATGCGAGAGGCGAAACGGAGATCCTGAATGAGGGTATCGAGGAACCGCAGCCCGCGCGCATCGCGATGCTGTTCTTTGGCTTGTTGCCGGCCGCCAAAGCGAAGCAGCGCTTGACGGCGCGCTTCGGCAGGAGCGAAGCCGCGCTCGAGATTTTCTTCGATGGCGAGCTCCACATGAGTGGCCACTTCGTCGTCGAGGTCGCGATCTAGCGAAGACCTCCGGAAGAAGGCGAGCAGCCGATACAGCGTTTGTCGCAGTCCACCCGTCATTTTTCGGTGCTCCCTCCCCGCTGAGGCAGTAATCACTCATAACGCAGAGCTACGATCGGATCGACGCGAAGGGCGCGGCGCGCGGGAAAGTAAGCGGCGACAAGCGCGACGATCAGGAGCAGCCCTGCAAGCGAAAGCAGAACCGGCAAACTCACCGAGACAATTCCGAAAACAAATGCCGCCATGGCGCGGCTGGCGGCGAAGGAGATGGGCAAGCCAATCGCGAGGCCCAGGCCGGAGACGGTCAATGCATGGCGCAAAACAAGGCGCAACACATCCCGCGGATTCGCGCCCAGGGCGAACCGAATGCCGAACTCGTGAGTCCGCTGCGCAACGTTTTCCGAGAGAATTCCGTAAACCCCGATGGAAGATAACAGCAGGGCCACCGTCCCGAAGATGGCCATCAAAACTCCCATGATGCGCACGATGGCAATGGAATCTTGAACTTCGGATTGCAGCGTTTTTAGCTCCGTGACCGGTATTTCCGGATCGCGTTGAGCAATCACGGTGCGCGCCGCGAAGGCGTAGCTGGTCGGATCGGAAACGGTGCGCAAGACAAACCGGAAGGATCGCCGCGAGGCCTGAAGATAAGGCTGGTAGATGACCGGAAAAGTCGCGGGGTTCCACCAGTTTTGCCGGGCATCTCCGACAACGCCAACCACGGTCATCCATGGTTCGGAGGAGTCCGCGGCACCAAGTTTGCATCTCTGCCCTACGGGATCGCTCGTGGGCCAGAAACGATTCGCCATGGTCCGGCTGATGATGGCGACGCGCGCGCTTGAGCGGTTGTCCGCTTCGGAGAAGAACCGTCCCGCAATCAGCGGAATCTTGAGAACGGAGAAATATTCTCGACTAATGGTTTGCAGGTCTGCCGCGGGGGCTTCGCTCGATTCGAGGGCCGGGCGTCCCTGGATGGTGAACAGAGTCTTTTCATTGTCCACGTTGCTGGCGGGTAGGTTGGAGGTCAAAGCAGCGCCAGACACTCCGGGAAGGAAAGCGACGTCGCGCAAGGCGGCGTGGAAAAAGCTGCCGCGATTTACCTGTTCGGGATAGGTGCTTTCCGGCAGCGCGACTTCGAACTTCAAAACCTGGTCGGGCTCGAATCCTTGATAGGCCTGCGCGAGGCGGTTGAAGCCCTGCATGGTCAACCCCGCCGAGACCAGCAGGATCAGTGCTAGCGCGACTTGCGCGGCGACGAGCCCGTTGCGCAAATGCCCGCGCGCGGGGCCGGCGGAACTGCGCCCGGTTTCTTTGAGCACCGTATTCAAATTGATGTGCCGCAAGCGGAGTGCGGTGACGAGGCCAAACATCAGTCCAAGGAGGACTGAAAGCAGGACCGTGAAAAACAGGACGGTGGAGTCGACTTGGATGCTATCCCAGCCAGGAACCCACTTGGTCCAATCGGGCGAGATGGTGTTGCGAAGTATGCGAACACTCGAAAAAGACGCCGCGATGGCCACGGCTCCGCCGACAAGGGCGAGCAGGGACATCTCCGAGACCAACAAGCGAGCCAGCCTAGAGCGCTTTGCGCCCAGAGCGGAGCGGACGGCCAGCTCCTTCTGTCGGGCAATCATCCGTGCGAAGAGGAGATTCGCGAGGTTGGCACAGGCCAAAAGAAGAACAAATACGGCAGCGGCCTGAAGCAACACAAAGAGCGGCAAAGTGTAAAGGTAGAGTTCTTTTCGAAGCTGTAAAACACTCAACACCCGGCCTGCATTCGTTCTTGGGTAAAGCTCAGAGAGCCTATGAGAAAAATTATTCAGTGCCGCCGCGGCTTGCGCCACGCTGACGCCGGGTTTCAGCCGCGCGAGCGCCGCAAGAGATAATTGGCTGCGGTCGGACTTTTCCGCGGAGCCAAGTGCTAACGAAACCCACAATTCCATGGGGACCGGATAGTCAAAGTCCGGAGGCATGATGCCGGCGACGGTATAGTTGCGCCCATCGAGGCGGATGGTCTTGCCGACGATGTGCGGGTCACCGGCGAATCTCGATTGCCAGAAGCCGTCACTCAAGACCACTGACTGATCCGAGCCAGGCTGTTCTTCGTCCCGCGCGAACAGGCGGCCCTCTGCCGGGCCAACGCCCAGGACAGAGAAGAAGTTTGCCGATACGCGGCAACCGCGCGCCACGTCCACGCGGCCTTCCGAAGAGAGATTGAAATCTCCGCATCGATAGGTGGCGACACTGTCAAACAACTGTGAGTTGGCGAGGTCCACTACGTCGCCGGGGGAAATCGACCGGGCATCGGGGCCCTCGTCGATGCCGCGGTTTTCCCAGAGAAGGACCAAAGAATCGAGATTGTGGAAACGGTAGGGATGGAGCAGCAGCGCGTTCACCATGCTGAAGATCGCCGTGTTCGTACCAATGCCGAAGGCGAGCGTAAGAAGGGCAATGGCCGTAAAGCCGGGAGACTTGCGCAGTATGCGCAAGGAGTAGCGAATGTCTTGGAAGAGGGTTTCCAGGAACGGCAAGCTGCGAGCGTCGCGGTGACTTTCTTTGGCTTGCTGCGGCCCACCGAAGCGGAGGAGGGCCTGACGTCGAGCTTCGTCGGGAGAGAGGCCGCGCCGAAGATTCTCTTCGACGGCGAGTTCCAGGTGAGCCGACATTTCCGCATCGAGGTCGCGATCCAACTGCTCAGCGCGGAAGAAAGAGATCAGGCAGTAGAGCAATTGACGTATGCGATCGGTCATCTGGCGCTGCTCCTTCCTTGCCGTTCCGGAATGCCGGCCTCCATAGGCCCGGGTCACTCGTAACGCAGCGCGACCACGGGATCGACTCGAGAAGCCCGCCGGGCGGGGATATAACAAGCTAGCAGGGCAACGCCTGACAGGAACAGTGCGACTATCGCAAACGTCAGGGGATCGCCCGGCGCAACTCCGTAAAGCATGCTCGCCATTGACCGCGTGAGAATTAGAGCCACCACGACTCCGATTCCGATGCCAATCAGCGTCATGCGAGCGCCGTCGCCTAGTACCAGGCGCAGCACATCGACTCCCTTTGCACCCAGGGCCATGCGCACACCAATTTCCTGCCTGCGCTGTCCGACCAGATAAGAGAGCACTCCATAGATGCCAACACTGGCGAGCAAGAGGGCCAATGCCGCGAAAACACCCAGGAGGACCATAGAAAAACGCTGACTCGCAATCGAGTGAGCAACGATTTCCTCCTCGGATTCATTTCCTGAAGCGATTATTTGCCCGTTGTGAGCGAGCAGGGCCGAGCGGATAGTTTCAAAAAAGGCTTGGGGACTCAGGGAAGAATGGAAGCGCACAAAAACGGTCAATCCTTGGGCGGCGTTCTTGGTAAACAGGTCGGAACCCTGCATTAAAGAGCGGTACATTTGCGCTTGCAAGGGCTGTATGGCATCGTCGGCCAAACCAAACTGATTCACGTGGCCGACAACCCCAACGATGGTGAAGGCGATCCAGGTACGCTCGGACGAGTCCGCGTCGAAATCAAAGATCATCACGCGCTTTCCGATGGGGTCCCGCCCTGGGAAATATTTTTGCGCGAAGCTGTTATCGATGACCGCGACGCGCTCGGAGCGCTCGTCGTCGGCATCGCTGATAAAGCGTCCACGCAGGAGCGGAATGCCCATGGTCTGGAGGTATCCGGGTTCGATGACATACTCGAGGGTGCTGGCGTAGTCCGCCTGCCGCGCCGGCTGCGGCTGCCCCTCCGGCCAGAAGCCAACCTCGTCGTCGCCTTGCATAGGATGCGCGCCCCAGTGCAAGGAAATGTGTTCGACTCCGGGCGTGCTGCGAATCACACGGTGTAGCTCGCGCAGCTCGGCGCGGATCGCATCGGGAGACTGAGCCGCGAGCGATGGAGGAGGGTCGATCCCGAAGCTGAGCACGTTGTGCGGATCGAATCCGGGATTGCGGCCCCAGAGATACGCCAGAGTGCGAATCATCAGACCGGCGCCGATGAGCAGGACCAGGGCCATAGCCATCTCGCCGACTACGAATACGGCCTGCGTGCGCGAGCGGTACATGGAAATGGCGCGGCCCGCATCCTTAAGACTCGCACCGACGTCCACACCCGAAATCTTTAGCGCCGGCACGAGACCGAAAAGGATGCCGACTCCGACGGAAACAACCAGAGTAAAAAGAAGAACGCGGGGATCGAGGCCGATGTCTTCGGCGCGCGGGACGCTTCTCGGCACAGCCGCAAGCGCCGCGGAAGTTCCCCAGTTCGCCAAGATCAACCCAAGCGCGCCACCCAGGAGAGCTAGCACAACACTTTCGGTAAGCAGTTGACGAAGGATCTGCGCTTGCCCCGCGCCGAGAGCCACACGGATGGAAAACTCGCGCCGCCGTCCTGTCGAACGGGCCAGCAGCAGGTTGGCTACGTTGACGCAGGCGATCAGCAGCACAAACCCGACCGCGCCAAACAGAACCAGCAAGACCGGACGTATTTCGCCGACGATTTCTTCTTTTAGCGGAATGAGGTTCGCTTTGATGTCCGCGTCGATGTCGGGATAGGTAGTTGCAAGGCCCGAGTTCACACGCTTCATGTCCTCCCGCGCTTGAGCGAAGGTGACGCCCGGCTTGAGCACCCCGATGGCATTCGTGCCCCAGAAAGAGTCGCGTCGATGGAACTTTTCATCTTCGTCCTGCCCAATCGGCTCATACAGGTCGGCGGTACGGAAGTTCTGGACGTTTAGCCGAAATGACATGGGAACCACCCCGATCACGGTGCGCGCTGCCCCGCCTACATTCACGGCTTTGCCGAGGATGTTCTGGTCCGACCCGAACTTTCGTTTCCACAGCCCTTCGGAAAGGATGACCGTTGGATTGGCGCCACGCCGGTCTTCCTCATCGGTGAAGCTGCGTCCAAGGATCGGCTGAACTCCTAAGATCGAGAAAAAAGTAGCGGAGACCCGTTGCGCGCGAACCTCTTCCGGTTCGCCAACTCCTCGGATGGTGCCGTCCGCCCCCCGGTATCCCGCAATCGACTCGAAGCAACGATTGTCCTGACGCCAATCGAGGAAGTTGGGATAGGAGATCGAGCCCTTGGGAAAATTCGGCTTGTCTTGGAACATCACGGCGATGCGATTGGCGTTCGGAAACGGCAGAGGATTGAGGAGTACGCCGTTGATGAGCGAAAACAGGGCGGTATTGGCGCCGATGCCGAGAGCCAGGGTGAGAACGGCGATGGCGGTGAAGCCGGGAGACTTGCGCAGCATGCGCAGGGCGAAACGAAGATCCTGGAGCAGTGTTTCGAGCAACGGCAGGCCGCGTGCTTCGCGATGGCTTTCTCTGGATTGCTGTTGACCTCCAAAGCGAACCAAGGCCTGACGGCGAGCTTCCAACGCGGACAGACCGCGTTCGAGGTTTTCTTCGATTGCCAGCTCAAGATGAGCGGACATCTCCGCATCGAGGTCTCGATCCTGTTCGGCGTGGCGGAAGAACGAGCGAACGCGGTGGAAAAATCGACGAAGCTGGTCGGTCATTTGTTGTTGCTCCCTTCCGGCAGAGCCAGCACGCGACCCATGACATCGGCGAGCCGTTGCCAGTAGGCGGCGTCTTCAGAGAGCTGCTTACGCCCTCGCCTGGTAATCGAATAAAACTTGGCTTTGCGGTTGTTCGTGGAAGTGCCCCACTCGGCGGAAATCCATCCGCGCTGCTGCAGCCGGACCAGAGACGCGTAAATCGTGCCCTGATTCAGCAGGACCGCATCGCCGCTGACCTGCTCGATGCGGCGCGCGATGCCGTAGCCATGAAGCCGGCCCATGGCGGCCAGGGTTTGCAGGACCATCAAGTCCAACGTTCCCTGGAGAAGATCGAGCTTTGATTCGGGCATGCACCCTCCTGTGTTATGGCCACAGCAAGGTAACACAGTTTGTGTGGGAATGCCACAGGAGGGTTAGACGATGCTAGACTCGCCCGGTGAGCAGGCCGCTTGGCCTGCGAATGGCGATGGCTTACTTGTAACGCAGGGCGGTTAGGGGATCGACGCGCGAGGCGCGGCGCGCGGGCAGATAACAGGCCCTCAAGGGCCACAAGAACCAAGATTGCCGATACGCTTGCAAGCGTTAGCGGATTAAACGGAGCGAGGTCCGCTTTGCCACCCATACTCCTCCTAGGAGATGTCCATAGGGAAATGGGCGGCCACTTAGAGCTCCACAAACTCAACTTCGAAGGGCTTCGAGCCCAGATTCAAGCGCGCCACACTGATCGGCAAATGAAATCTCCGCGGCCCCGCGCTCCCCGGATTGATATAGAGGACCCCATTGCGCTCGAACTTCCCTGGCTGATGGGAATGGCCGCTGACAACCACGCGGAAGCCAGCGGCTCGAGGGTCCAAGTCCAGCCGATGCACGTCGTGCAGAACGTAAACGAGCACCCCTGCCGCCTCCGCCACGGCGGTTTCCGGCAGAGCCTTAGCCCAATCTTCTTGATCGACGTTGCCGCGCACAGCAATCACAACCGCAAGTTCTCCGAGAGCGGTGAGAATTTCTGGCTTTCCCACGTCTCCGGCATGGAGAATCAGTTCGGAACCGCGAAGGGCCTCAAGGGCTTGCGGGCGCAGCAAGCCGTGAGTATCCGAGATCAAGCCAATTCGTGTGGGAGAGTTGGGCACCCAGAAATTCTAATGCCTGGCTGTTTCGCGCACTCGGGGAATTGGGCGTGGGGGCCGTCTAATCCAAATCGGACTGGCTAGGCCGAGGCCTTGTCGGCGAGCACGCGGCGCAGCGGCTTCGCCCCGGGGGTGGGGAACGCCATGTGCCAGAAGTTGGTTTCGGGAGAGAGAAATTCGACGCCGACATATTGCTTGTTATCGCGGGCGCGATAGATTGACACGACGCGACACTCAATGGATTGCGCCGTGTGGTCATTGACCAGAATCAAAGTCTGACCTACGACTACCGTTTGTTCGAGGTGAAACAAGGCGCCGTGGCGATTGACGGAGTGCGAACTGGTGTGTGCCGAAAAGCGTTCGCCGCAGTCAGTGTTTCCGCGGACCGTCAGCGGGACGGTCAAAGCCACCCTTAAAGTGCGGCGGCGTTCTTTGACACGAAAATGAAGCAGGGACATTCTCGACGACCTCAAATCGAATTCAGGGCTTAACCGCGGCTAGCCAGCCCGTTTCTCCGATGGGATTCGCCTGCAATGACGTGTCAGCAGCGTGCTAAAGCGCACCAATAACAAAAGCGAGGTAACTAGCACGAATCTTGCCCACACCGCCCCATCCTGACCTCGGACTTCTCCCGTGACAATGGCGTAATAGTACCACAAAAGGCCAATCAAGACCAGTACCCCGGTACTCCCCGTTTCTTGGGGACTCCGTAGAACGAGGCAACAGGGGAAAGTGCTATTCGTCTGAACGAACAGCAAAACCCGCTTCGCAACCTCTTGATTCTAAACCGTTTCCTGGGGCGCCACCGAGCAAGCAACACAGTCTTGTGCCATGGCCCCGGCCCGCTGGCCTTCCTCGAAGCAGTGTCCAGAAATACCGATCCGTTTTAGCAAGGCTCCCGTTCTCGTTTCTTCGTCATTTCCGCCTGGTTCTCACCCGCTTGATCGGGTCACTCCCCCACCCTAGAAGCTTAACCAGTCCGAGAGGGCTCACTCTGGCGCGTTCGACCGTAAGTCCCCAATGGAGGTGCGGTCCGGTAACGCGGCCGGTCGAGCCCACCTTGCCCAACACCTGGCCGGACTGCAACGCGTCACCGACTTTCACGTCGATCTCGGATAGGTGGCCATAGAAGGTATAAACCCCAAGGCCGTGATCGAGAACAACGGTATTGCCGGAAAAGAAGAGTTCTTCGGCTAGGGCCACGCGGCCGCTCTGAGCGGCATGAACGGGAGTACCGGTAGGGGAGGGGAAATCCACGCCGCTGTGGGGCGAGCCGGGCTGGCCGTTCAAGACGCGGCGCTTGCCGAAGTTGCCGCCCGTGGTCACGCCGTCGAGCGGCACGCGGAAATCTCCGTTCCAAAGTTTTTCAGGCGTCACCTGGTCGAAAATAGCTCGCAACCTGTCGCGCTCTTCGTTCGCCCGCTTGATTTGCTCGGGGCTGGGTTCGACGAATTCTTTACCGACTTGCAGCCTCTCGATCGCGAACTTTCCGGCGCGAACGGGAATCTGAAGCGTACACTTGTCGGGCTGATCACCAGCAGTCTGCACGTGGATGAGCAAGGGATAGCTGCCGGGCGGTTTTTCCAAGTCGACTCCGAGGAGGGCCTGGCGCCGGTCGACCGCCGGCACCTTGCTGGCTTCAGAGGGTTCGCTAGAGACCTGCCAGAAGGGAACGTTCCTCGAGTTCCACTCAGCACTCAGTTCGGTAAACGGCTTGCGGCTTCGCACTTCCAGAAGGAGCAAGCTGCCCTGGCTTGAAACGGGGGCGCTCAATTCGAGGGTTACCCCTGCGCCGCAGGTCAGTGGGATTTTTGCGCTGGCCAGTGCCGGAAACAAAAACAGTCCCGGTGCCATACGGCGGATGACCCTCGAGAGATGCAAGAATGGACGCCTTCCAAGCAACGTCAGGCCCCCCGCTGTGGCCGCAGCATATTCACGCGAGCTTCTACCTTTTCAAACTGTGCGCGGCCCAGCTTGGAGCCATAAATCGCCTTCTCGGAAAGCAGAAAGAGATCGCCGTTCTTTGCCTTTTCGCGGATCTCGTTTAAGAACGGGCGGACTTTGGCAAACATGAAGTACAATTCCCCGCAAAAAGCCGGCTCAAAGAACAGTTTTTCGCTGATGATCCCGTTCAATACGAAAGTTGTAGCAATTCCCCAGTAGCTCCCCACCTGCCGAAGCCAGTTGTTCTCTTGCGAGCCGAAATCCATGGCCACCCTCATGAAGTCGTCGGCGCAAGTTGGCCAAAAATCAGTGAGCCACCACTGTCGGGCTTTACGCATTTCGGGCTCGCGCCTGAGATTGTAGAGCTCCAGAATCAGTCGCGCCTCCTCGACCGCCGGCTTTGTCGCCATTTTTTCCTCCACGGATATTTCCGCGGTGTCATTTTACCTTTGAGCGGCGGGTTTTGCCGCACCCTAAGTTTGCGGCCGGGAATCAGCCGTCTGTGGTGCCCGCGCGCAGCTTAAACCGTTGGATCTTTCCTGTCACGGTTTTGGGAAGCTCGCAACAGAAACGCACTTCGCGGGGAACTTTGTGCGAGACCAGACGCGCTTTAATGTGACTGCGAATCCCTTCGGCCAGTTGGTCTGATCCCTCGCAGCCCGCGCGCAAAGTAACGTAGGCAATGGCGTAGGTCAACCCGCGGGCATCCCTCGCTCCCACCACCGCGGCTTCCGCCACCTTTGGATGGCCTAGAAGCACATTCTCCACTTCCACAGGCGAGACCCACATGCCCGCGATTTTCAACATATCGTCCGCGCGGCCGCAATAGCGATAATAGCCATCGGCATCGCGCACGAACTTGTCGCCTGTGACCACCCAGTCGCCTCGTTTCGTGCGCGCCGTCAGCTCCGGAATCCGCCAATACTCGGCGAACGCGCTGCCGCCGCGCACCCAGAAGTTTCCAATTTCGCCAGGGGGCACCTGCTCGCCTGCGTCATCGACGATTTTTGCGTCATAACCGGGCACGGTGGTGCCACAACTCCCCGGTTTGCATTTGCCGGGCTGGCTGGAGATGAAGATATGCAGCATCTCCGTCGAGCCGATGCCGTCCAGAATCTCCAGACCCGTGGTTCGCCTCCAGCGTTCGAAAATTTCAGCGGGCAGCGTCTCGCCGGCAGAAACGCACAGCCGGACCGAGGAGAAATCAAGCCGTTCGACGGTCGTTTCTGCCTCGCGGAGCATAGCGGCGTAAAGAGTCGGAACCGAGAAAAAAATTGTTGGCCGGTGCTTGGATACCAACTCGATGACATGCCCTGCGCCGACGCGCTTAGGATTTAGGACGGTGCTTGCTCCAAACGCTAGTGGGAAATACATGCCATTTCCCAGCCCATAGGCAAAAAAGAGCTTCGACGTGGAAAAAGTCACATCGTTCGCAGACAAGCCGAGAACACCCTGCGCATAATTGCGCGTGGCGACCAGCATGTCGCCATGGCGGTGCACAGCCGCTTTGGGTGTTCCTCCACTGCCGGAGGTGTAGAGCATAAAAGCCGGGTCGCAGGCGGAGGTCTCAACCGGCGCGAGCGCTTCGCTCGACGAGGCAATCCAATCGCTCCAGATTGCGCAGGACACTCCGTCGGTTTCCACTTGCCCTTCGCTGACAACAACAATCGGCATTTGCGGGCGTTCGCTCGAGGCAGGCAGGAAGGCTTCGAGCGCGGCGGAGTCGATGATAGCAGCCCGCGGTTCGCTATTTTCAATGTAGTGGATGTAATCCGCCGGCCGCGCAAAAGGATTCACCGGCACAGCGACAGCGCCTATTTTGGCAGTGCCAAAAAACGACGCGATGAATTCCGCGCAGTCCGGAAGCACGATGAGGACCCGGTCCGTGCGCGTTACCCTCAGTTGGCGGAGCGCATTTCCCACGCGATTCGCGAGTGCGGCGAGTGCGACGTAGGTGAAACGAAAAGGCCCGCCGACAATAGCCGCCTTGTGTGGATACCGGGAGGCCGGGGCATCCAAAAAGTACTCGGCAATATTGAACTGCTCCGGAATGTCTCCAGACAGAAATGGATCCGAGGAAGTTGCCGTCATATCTGATTTGCTATCGCACCGGATCTATTGTGCGGACGCTTTTGCTCCGGTAATCCTAATTTTGTACCAGGCGGTGCCGGCGGGGTAGAGCGCGTCGTTGATTTCTGAATTTTGCTGCCCACCCGGCTCGATGCTTACCGGTATGGTTCCTTTGTTGATGAGGATGGCATCGTTGTTTGCGCCAACATAAGTGGTTTCGTACTGGATGTTGCTGTAGGTGTAGGACGCCGACCGATTCTCAATGCTTACGAGCCAGACGGCCGTCGTTCCGGTGCGGTCCTTGCTCATGGTGGAGTGTTGCACTTTCAAATCCCTGACCGCATCAGCAGGACCCGTGGGCGGCGCAGCCGCAGCCACGACAGGCGATGGTTTACTTGCTTTTGCTTTGGAGATGAATAGGTAACCGCCAACGGCGATGGCTAGAACAACAACGGCGAAAGCGATCCACAGGCCCTTGGATGCGACGGATGTCTTTCCTCCCTCAGTCGCCTCGAACATACGCCCCTCCTCTCTCTGCCCCGGCAGTCCTTGCAGGACGTACTCGTTCCAGGTCGCAGGAAAGCCATAAGGAGCCGTTCTGCAAGTGAAAGTGGCGGCCGCGCCAGAGAGCGTCCCCCGCCCTGGGGCGAGAGCCGCCTTAGGAATACCAGAGAAAGATGAGGAAGTCCATCATGCTGTGTGCCTGTCCTCCCGTGTGCCCGTGTCTCCGTCTTGGCGGAAGCCTACTCTTGCCCAACATCTTCCTTCCAGATTTCGGGATGAGCTTTCACATATTGCGCCAGCAAGTCCATGCATTCCTGGGAGCGCAGGTCAATCACCTCGATGCCATGCTTGCGCAGCCAAGCGATTCCGCCTTGAAAGTTCACGGACTCCCCGACGACGACTGTTCCGATGCCAAATTGACGAATCAATCCGCTGCAGTACCAGCAAGGGGCTAGGGTGGTAACCATGATCTTGTCGCGGTAGGACCTCTGGCGGCCGGCGCGGCGAAACGCGTCGGTTTCTCCGTGCGCGGAAGGATCACCTTCCTGAACCCTGCGATTGTGACCCTTGCCTAAAAGCTTTCCTTCGCGGGTAAAAAGAGCGGCGCCAATGGGAATCCCGCCTTCGGCCAGGCCAGCGCGAGCTTCCGCGAGCGCGGTTTGTAGTAACGTCTCGTACGGCAGGTTATTGGTTGTGTCCGTTGTCACTTCTTCCGCTTTTCTCCTTTCTAAGGATTTCTTATTCCGGCTTCCGCTCGGCGCGCCGCAGGAAAAGCACGCAGAAAAACAAGGTGCGTTGGCCACAAGAAGATTGCTATGCATCCCGCCAGGATAACGGCAAGGTGCGACGGAGCCGGGCCCCACGTTCGATGTAGCAACGGATCTTGGAAGGCATAGTTCATGTTGAGTTGCGGAGACAGAAACCGCGAAGGAATCAGCAAGATTCCCGTAATCAATGTTTGAAATCCCAGGGCCCGGCGGTCGTAGCCAATAATCTCGATCGCCCACAGCAGAACAATCGGTAAAACGATGTGGAAGCACGAAAGTAACCTGACCCACAGCGCGTAATGGGCATCCCACATGTATTCTGTGCCGCCCACAAGATGATGACCGGTCACGATTCGCCAGCCGACGTCCAGGCTCCACAGAACTCCCACAAGAGGCGCAAGAAGAGCCTGGCTGGAAACCAGCAGAGATTGCCTGAACCATAACCCGAGACAAGCAAGCACCACGCTCACGTCACACAAGTGCAGCATGTTTTGCCAGCCCCATGACCAAGTGTAGAGGGGGAACCAGATCCCTACCCAGACAAGCGCCGCCCAGCGGGCTATCGCAAAAGATTTGGTATCCCTCGGCATGTGCTCATTCGAATGGCAAATCCGCCAAAGCGTACCACAGGCACCAATATGGAGCTTGGACAGTCCCAGGGAAGGTTCGACCATGACCCCAGCATGGGGATGCGAACCGTTCAAAACAAGGCTGTCGAGCGACTGCGGCGCTGGCTCGAGCAACACGAGGACGAAATGGCCGGTATGTTGGCGGATTTCATTGCGATTCCGACCGAGAATCCGCCAGGCCGGCATTATCGCCAGTTTGTTGAGGCTCTCGAAAAGCAAACCGAGAAGCTGGGCTTGGAATTCAGGCGTCTTGGACCTCCCTCGCAGCCGGGCGCCGGGGATGAAGTTCCGGCGTGCTGTTACGTTAGCTATGGCCATGGAGAGCGGACCTTGTATCTCCATGGACACTATGACGTAGTTCCTGCGCAGTCCCGGGAGCAATTCGAGCCACAGCGCCGACAGCATTTTGTTTTCGGACGCGGCGCCTGCGATATGAAGGGCGGAATCATATCCATGCTGTACGCGATTCTGGCACTGAAGGAATCCGCCGCGGAAATAGACGGGAAGATCGAGCTGCTCTTGGTTCCGGATGAAGAAACCGGAGGCGCTCGCGGTTCCGCAAGGCTGGCGGAGCAGGGTATTCCAGGCAGAAATGGAATCGGCATGCTGCTGGCCGAACCAACCAGCGGCGTGGTCTGGAATGCCAATCGCGGGGCAATCTCCCTGCGCGTGGAGGTCTTCGGGAAGCCAGCTCACGTCGGTCTGCAGCATCAGGGCGAGAACGCTTTCGAGCGAATGCACTACGTCGTCGCACGGCTCCAAGAGCGAAAGCGCGAGGTCGAGCAGCGGGCAACAAGTTTGAACGTTGGCACGGGACAGGCACGCAATTCCATCCTCATGCTTGGCGGGCAGAGCGGCGGCGGAACGAACTTCAACGTCGTGCCGGAAGCCTGCTGGTTCACCATCGACCGGCGCATCAATCCGGAGGAGGACTTGGCAGAAGAAAAGGCCCGGTTAATCGACGTTTTGAAGGAGTGCCAGCGTCAGGGCATACCTCTGGCATGGGAGCTCCTGCAAGAAGGGAACTCGGCATCATGCCGGGAAGGAGAATCCACCGGCCAAGCGCTGGCTCAAGCAATCCACGAAGTAACCGGCGCGCCGGCCCGCTTCGAATTGTGCCCTGGATTGCTCGAGACCCGCTTCTATGCCGCGCGAGGCGTGCCCAGTTACGCGTATGGCCCCGGACTTCTAGCCGTTGCGCACGGTCCGAACGAGTACGTCGACTTGCGCCGAGTCGTTGAATGCGCTTCGATCTACGCCCTTACCGCCATGCACGTTTTTCCGCGAACGTCCGAAAAGGCGAATCTTGGCCTCTGAGTTGAAAATAATACCTTGGACCGAAGAACAGGTCTCCCCACCGAAACTTCTAAGTACTTGATCAGACTTAGCTTACGCGAGAGCGCAAAACCCCCTTACGAGATTTGACGATTTCCGGAGTTCAGTTGCCCGAAAGTACTATTCACGCTTTACACAGAATTTACCATCCTTTCCTCTAGGTATGCCGAACCTGTACTTCTACCAGCCACACGCAAAGAATCAAGGGATGTTGCGAGCTGTTCTTTCTGTGCATGAGTGCGAAGCGGTGGTTCGAGAACATCCGGCTACCTATGTTGGGGAGGATTTCCCGCGCCTTGGGAAAGAAGTGGTGGGGGCCAGCGATTTTGCCGTGATTCGCTTTCATCCCGAAGAGAAAACAGCGTCTTGGCGCCCCGGCTACTACCGCGTGGATTCGGATCTCAACACGCTCAACGAATCACTGCTTGCCCTTTCTCGCTAATTGGATTCTGTGGTCTTCAGCGTTCGGCGTATTGTTGGCTACCTGACACCGCAGTACTCCTCCAGTCCATTGCCTCCTTGGACATGGCCACGAAAAGATGTGCCCGCATCAGAGATTCTAAGTTCATTCACCATCGGTTTCGATGAGTGACGCCGTCAGCCGGTCTCCAGTCGCAGACCTATGAGGCTTGCTGCTTGCGCGTCATATTTCCCAGAAAGTCCGTGACGGAAACAATTTTCCCAAAGTACCATCGCTTTAGAGCATCCTCTCGAGAAAGAGAGTCCAATGGCCCCCGAAGGTGTGCGCCGCAGCAGCCGAATTCCAAAGGAGATCAATATCCTTCTGGTTGGCAGCGACACCGAAGGCAAGGTTTTCTCAGAACAAACGAAAACGGTATTGCTCAGCCGGCACGGTGCCGGCATCGTTTCTCGCTATAAGCTCTCCGCTGAGCAGGAACTGATTCTCCGCCGCTCGGATACAAACCGGGAGGCAGAGGTGCGTTTGGTGGGCCAGATCGGGGTGGAAGGCGAAGTTTACACCTACGGAGTCGCCTTTTTGGACACCACCACGAACTTCTGGGGCATGAACTTCCCCGCACCTTCCGAAGCCGAGAAGCGCCTGCAGAGAGTGTCGCTTGAATGCGGCAGTTGCCAAACACGAGAAACGGTTGAACAGAGCGACCTGGAATCCGATGTTTATCGGATTAACGAAGGCATCGTGCGCTACTGCAAGAAGTGCGGTTCGTCCACGTTTTGGAAGAGCGCATCGGAGGAGGCCCAAGAGGCGCCGGTCATGGTCGAGATGGTCCAGGGCCGCTCGATGGGCTGGGTTCCTGAGGAGGAAGAGGCACCCGCTCCGGTTGCCATTGCGACCCGGGCAGAGCCTGTCCCCACCGTGCGCCCAGAGAACCGGCGCAGGCACGTTCGAACAAAAGTGAACTTCAAGGCGTGCATTCGAAGCTTTACCAACGGCGACGACATTGTGACCTGCGAGGATGTTTCCCGTGGCGGGCTGTGCTTCAAGAGCCGAAAACCATATCCGGAAAACTTTAAAGTGGAGGTAGCCGCCCCGTATACGCCCGGAGTGCCAAACCTCTTTACTCCCGCAGAGATCGTGTATGTGCAGGAACTAAAAGATGAAAAAAAGTTTCGCTGCGGCGTTGCTTATTTGACGAATTCCCGGAACCGGTGAGCCGCGCAGGAAACGCCATACGGCGGTGCCCGGGCGGCACGGGTCAGAGGTTAGAGGAGTCAAATGGCTTGGGAAACAAGTCCCGCATCGGAATCACCTCGGTCTTTCCTTTCAGATTCGCTAGGATTACCGGCACGTCGCCGCAGAATTCCCAAATGAGCTGACGGCAGGCGCCGCACGGCGGCGTTAGGGAGTCTGTATCCGTTACCACGGAAATGGCATCGAAGCCGCGTTCGCCTTCGCTGACGGCTTTGAAAATCGCCACACGTTCGGCACACACGGTTAGACCATAGGTTGCATTCTCGACGTTGCAGCCGCCAAAGATTCTGCCGGAGCTGGCGCGCAGCGCGGCGCCCACGCGAAAATTCGAGTACGGCGCGTGAGCATTCTCTCTCGCCTGCTTGGCTGCGGAAATCAGCGTTTCATTTTCTCCCACGTTCTTTCCTTTCTTCGAACGCGCAGAAAGATCATGCCATCGCCTCCGCGATGCGCGGGATCACGGCTTTCAGCAAATTGATAAACTGTCCTTTCACGCGTTCCGCGGTTTCCAGGACTTCGAGGTGGTTGAGCGGCCGGTCTAGGATTCCCGCCGCCGCATTGGTCACGCAGGAAATGCCCAGCACGCGCATGCCGCTGTGCCGCGCGGCGATGACTTCGGGAACCGTGGACATGCCGACCAGGTCGGCGCCAATCGCTCTTAGATAGCGAATCTCTGCAGGCGTTTCGTAGCTTGGCCCCCGAAGCGCGGCATACACACCCTCGTACATGCCGATCCCCAGGCGATTTCCTTCGCCCACGGTCAACTCCCGAAACCTGCGGTCGTACGCGCCGGTCATATCGTGAAAACGCAAGCCAAACCGTTCGTCGTTCGGTCCGGTCAGCGGATTGACGCCTTGCAAATTAATATGATCGCTGATCACCACGAGTCTTCCCTGGCTGAACTCGTGGTTGATGCCCCCTGCGGCATTCGTCAAAATGACTGCTTTTACTCCCATGCGCGCGAACACGCGGACCGGGAAGGCCACCTCCTTGGCCGAATATCCCTCGTAGAGATGTACACGGCCCTGCATTGCGGCCACCGACACCGTTCCCACTTTTCCGATCACCAGCTGCCCCGCGTGCCCTATGGCGGTTGACCGCGGAAAATAGGGGATCTCCGCGTAAGGAATCTTCGTTGCCCCAGTGAATTCCTCTGCGAACGCGCCTAGTCCCGAGCCGAGAACGAGCGCAATCTGGGGCCGCAGTCTGGTCCGCGAAAAAACGAAATCAGCGGCACGGCCGGCGGACTCGAATTCGCCAGGATGAGGCTTTGGGGATGCCGCTGCGGGATTTTGGAATGCGATTTTTCCCGTCCGCTGGACTTTCTTTGGACTCATGTAAACATTCCGACGATGGAGGCCGACATCAGATTGGCCATTGTGCCCGCAAGCATCGCGCGAATCCCGAATTTGGCGAGTTGCCCGCGCTGCTCGGGAGCCAACGCCCCGATCCCGCCGATCTGGATGCCGATGGAACTGAAATTCGCGAAACCGCACAGCGCAAAGGTCGCGATGGTAAAGGAACGCGGATTGAGAGTGGCTTTCAAAGCTCCTAGTTGCTGGAACGCCACGAGTTCGTTAATGACCATGCGCGTCCCGAGCAGGTTACCCATGATTTTGCAGTCCTGCCACGGAATTCCAATCACCCACGCAACCGGCGAAAGAAACCAGCCGAACACGCGTTGCAGGCTGTCGGGAAACCAGGCGATGTGGTTGTGACCCCATCCCATAACGGCGTTCACCAAAGCCAGCAGCGCGATGAAAGTGACCAGCATGGCCCCGACGTTCAGTGCCAGATGTAGCCCGTCAATCGTTCCACGCGAAACCGCGCCTAGAACATTCGGTTCTTTTTCCATTTCCGGCATTTCCACGCGCCCCGCCGTAAGCGATTGCTCCGTTTCCGGCACCAGCATCTTGGCCATCAGCAGCGTGCCCGGCGCCGTCATGATAACCGCCGCGAGAAGATGTTTGGCCTCGATGCCAAACGCGATGTAAGCTGCCATGATGCCGCCCGATACGTGGGCCATTCCGCTGGTCATCACGCACATCAATTCGGATTTTGTAAGCTTGCTGAGAAATGGACGAATCGTGAGCGGCGCTTCCGTTTGCCCCATAAAGATGCTCGCGGCAACGTTCAACGATTCTGCGCCGCTCGCGCCCATTACGCGCGTCATGAGCCAGGCGGCTCCGCGAATAATGAGTTGCATCACGCCGATGTGATACAGCACGGCAAAAAATGCGGCAATGAAAATGATCGTGGGCAACACTTGAAACGCGAAAGAGAAGCCGAACGACGAAATCTTCTTGCCGATTTCCCCGAACACGAATTCCGAACCGGCATACGAGAAACTCAGCAAGCGGTTCACCGCGTCGCCGGCTGCCTGAAAGATTTTGCGGCCAAGTTCGAAACGCAAGACAAAAAACGCAAAGGAGATTTGCAGGCCTAGCCCCCATAGGACCGTGCTCAACCGAATGGCTTTGCGGTCCGTGGAGAACAAGTACGCCAACCCAACCATGCTTCCCAGGCCCAATAACCCCACGAATCTTCCCATTCGCTCTCCTTTTGTAATTTTCTTTCGACAAGCGCCAAATGCCCCGCCGCCTATGCGCCGACGATCCGGCGCACCAATGGCCGCTGGTCTTGCGGTGCGCGCTCGCTCACCACGTAGCTACTTCCAATAAGATTCTTGGCTTCGGCAAGTTTGGCGTCGCTATTGTAATGAATGGTGACCATTTTTTCGTCTTTTTGGACACGGTCCCCGATGCGCTTGTGAAATTCCAGGCCGACGCCGTGGTCGATCTGGTCCTCTTTCCTTTCCCGGCCTCCCCCGAGCATGGCCAGCGCCGTACCGAGGTTTTCACAGTTCGTAGCGGTAATGTGTCCCGTCATCCGAGCAGTGACCTCCGCCTGAAACCGCGCCTGCGGCAGACGTCCCGGTTCATCCAGTACGCGTGCGTCTCCTCCTTGCAGGCGGATTCCTTGGCGCAGTTTTTCGAGGGCCCGACCGGTCGCGACCATCGTCCCCGCGAGGCTCCGGCCTTCTTCGACGCTCTCGGTCCTTTCTCCAAGAAAAAACATCCACGCGGAAAGCTCCAGGCTCAGCTCACGGAGATCCGCCGGTCCGCGGCCCTTGAGCACTTCCACCGCCTCCCACACTTCGTTCGCATGTCCCGCCATCCGCCCCAGTGGCTGGTCCATATCAGTGATCAGCGCTACCACTTTCTTGCCCATGCGCTTCCCGGTCTCCACCATGACTTCTGCTAGCCGGACAGAATCTTCTTCCTTTTTCATGAATGCCCCGGAACCCGTCTTTACGTCCAGCACCAGCGCATCGATTCCCTCGGCCAGCTTCTTGCTCATGATGGATGCGCAGATGAGCCCGATATTCTCGACCGTCGAGGTAACATCACGTAGTGCGTAAATTTTCTTGTCCGCAGGGGCAATTTCCGCCGTTTGTCCAATCAACCCCATGCCGCATTCGCGGAGAACGTCGCGGAACTCCGCGAGTGGCAGGTTTACGTTGAATCCCGGAATCGCCTCGAGCTTGTCGAGCGTTCCGCCGGTATGCCCCAGCCCGCGGCCGCTAATCATTGGGACAGTCAGTCCTCCTGCCGCGACGATCGGCGCGAGAATCAGCGACGTCTTATCTCCAACGCCACCGGTCGAATGCTTGTCCACTTTCTTCCCTGGGGTGTCCGCGTGATCGAGCACTTGCCCGGAATGCAGCATCACTTCCGTCAGCGCGGCAAGTTCGCCCCGGCTCATGCCGCGAATCCAGACGGCCATCAGCCACGCTGCCATCTGGTAATCGGGAATCTCCGCGCGCGTGTAACCGGACACGAGAAAGTCGATTTCCTCACGGGAAAGTTCCCCGGAATCACGTTTTTTGCGGATCAGGTCAACGGCGCGCATGCGTGTGGCAGGTGCTGGCGAGAGTAGCATCCACTCCAGGCAGCGTCAATGTAATGCGGCGTTGCTACTTTCAGAGCGGTTACAGCGGCTGCCCCACATCCGGAGGCAGATTGGTGATCTGTCCGGAGACCACGTGCCAGCCGCCTGCCCCGTTCAGGTAGACGTGGATCGCGCGCATCTGGTGGCTTAGGCTCTTCCCTTTGGCGCTGAACCTCGAGGACCACAAACATGTGGCGATGGCCATCTCCTGATAGATTTGGACCTTAATGTCCGAGGCGCTGAAGGATTCATACTTGATTGCATCCGACTGGACCAGTGCAATCCACTGCGATTTGTTCACCGGTTCGCCATGCGAGAGAGTGCCCGAAAAATCGTCGCTGTACACGCGGCGGAAATAGCTGCCATTCCGCAACCCGATGGCATGCCCCGCCTCTTTCTCGAGGCTTACGATCTCCTGGCGCCGCAGTTCGGGGTCCAGAGGCTGGGTTAGACAGCGCCGTAAGCAATCATTCCGCTCCGCGGCCGCGCGCTCGTCTTGCTGCGGCGGGCTTTCAACAAGAAGTAGCATAATGGCCACCGCCGCGATCCCTGCGAACTTAACCATGGCCCATGGCTCCTCCCTCGTCTCTATCCGGCTAGATTATAGGAGAAAAATAAAGGCCCTAAGTCTAATCATTCTTTGAATTGTCGAATCTGCTAGAATCTTGTTCCACCGTCGAGCCGCGCCAGACCAGCTTTCAATGCAAGGAGATCGGCATGCATCTTACAAGCGGATTTTCCAGGCGCGAATTTCTGAGGCATACTTCGTGTTTTGGAGCGTTCTACTCGCTGGCCATGCGTATTCCGCTGCCGACCCTCGCCGCGGAATTGGCGGATGATCCTCGTATCTCGCAAACTCCGCTCGTGGACAAGGGCTTTGCCGCAGTACGCAAAATCGGCAACGGGTTGTACGCGACCATTTCCGATTCTTCGAAAGGGCCCACGACCATCTGTAACGGCGGGTTCCTCGTCGGCAAAGATGCCGCGCTTCTGATCGAGGGCTTTACCACGCCGGCGGGTGCGGCGTTCCAGATGGAAGCCCTCCGCATGGTGAGTCAGGTTCCCGTGAAAGCTGCCTTGGACACGCACTATCACTTCGACCACTCCATGGGGAACTCGTTTTACGGCGTGAATAACATCCCTCTCTGGGCCCACTCGACTGCCGCGAAACGCATGGTGGACAGCTATTCGCCTATGCAAGGAGCAGACAAGGAAGCCGTACTTGCGCCTCTTGAAAAGAGCGTTAAGGACGCAAGGTCGGATGCGCAACGCGCTCACGCGCAATCGGACCTCAGCGCGGTCACCATTGTCTTCCAAGTCGCGAGTTCCAGTATCCTCAGCCTTCCCAATCATCCGCTGGATCCCGCAAAGCTGCCCATCTCCGTCGATCTGGGGGGGCTGACAGCGGTACTGGAGTCGCATCCCGGGCACTCCGGCACCGACGTCATCGCCAGGGTTTCGGAGCACAACGTCGTGTATACCGGCGATCTCCTTTTCCATGGCTGGTATCCGGTTTGCTTCGACGAAAAGGCGACCGTCTCGGGATGGCGGGACACGTTGAGGAAATTTGCCTCCTTCGACAAAGACACCCTGTTTGTTCCCGGCCACGGCCAACTTTGCGGCCAAGACGGCATTGCCTCCATCCGCGAAGTGTTCGACGATATTGCCGGCCAAGCCGAAAAAATGTACAAAGCAGGTGTCCCCGCCGAGGAGGCCCAGCATCGTTATGTTGTCCCTGACAAATTTAAGAACTTCCCCATTTTTGCCTGGGGCTTCACCATCGGTCCGGCCATCACCAAGTTGTATTCCGAATGGCAAGCGGCCAAGTCCTAACGCGGCCCCGCGAGGACTTTAGCCGCAAACAGAGGAGGTTAGCCATGGATCTCGTCGTCGGCGCAACAGGTCTTGTCGGTCAGCAAGTTGCCCTCGGTCTCCGGCATCAGGGGCGCAAGGTGCGCGCCCTCGTGCGCGGCGGAACGCATCATGAGAAAGTGGCTCCACTCATTTCAGCGGGCATCGAGATCGTCGATGCCGATCTGACCAAACCGGAATCTTTGCCTTCTGCCTGCGCGGGCGTGGAGACCGTTCTTTCTACGGCTACGTCCATGCCTCACGGCAAGGACAACGGCCTGCGCCGCGTCGACCACGATGGCACTCTCGCTTTAATTGACAGTGCGGAGCGCGCCGGCGTGAGCCACTTTATCTACACGTCCTATTCGGGAAACATTCGTGTGGACTCTCCACTGGAAACGGCCAAGCGTGTCTGCGAGAAGCGTCTCCTCTCCAGCAAAATGCGTGTAACTATTCTTAGGCCTTCCTATTTCATGGAAATGTGGCTGAGTCCGGCGCTCGGCTTCGATCCCGCGAACGGCCGCGCTCGCATTTACGGCTCGGGTGACGCAAAAGTCAGCTATATCTCGCTTCACGATGTTGTCGCCTTTGCCTTGGCGGTGGCCGCCAATCCTACACACCCTTCGGCGATTCTTGAGATGGGCGGACCAGAACCATTGTCGCAGTTGGACGCCGTCGGAATTTTCAAGCGAACTCTGGGAAAGAAAGTTGAAGTGGACCGAGTCCCGCTTGCCGTTCTCGAAGAGCAGCACCGCTCCACCGACCCGCTCGAAAAGACCTTTGCTGCCCTCATGATCGGTTATGCCAGGGGAGACAAAATCCCGGGCGCCTTGGAGACTGCCCGCCGCTACGGTGTTACGCTCCACTCGGTCTCCCACTCCGCGGCTACGGGACGGAAGGCCGCCACGGCTTGAACTGATCAGTGAGCCAAGTTCGTGTGTAGGGAGCAGCGCCGCTCGACCGTGGCTCGACCGCACAGCGATTCCTCGGTGGTTACTGGTCCCGTGGAAAGGGTCACGAGCTAGTCAGGAAAGATGGCGTTGAAGTCTCGAATGGCAAGTTCGTCGCCTCCCGCCTCTTTCGAAGTCTCTTCCCGGTAACACAGCAGGGCCTGCATTCCTGCTGACCGTGCCGCTCGAATCTCTTTATCGGCATCTGATAGAAACAGGAAGTGTGCCGGCTCGTACCCTGCAGACGCCGCGATCCTGCCGTAGCTCTCCGCCTCCGTCTTCGCTCCCAAGCGCGTGTCAGAGAAGGAAGCGATGTACGCCGTCAGATCCCCGGTCGCAACGCTTCCAAAAAGCAACTGCTGCGCCAGCACGCTCCCGCTGGAATAAATACAAATTTTCTTTCCTTTGCGTTTCCACCGCTCGAAGGCCACCGGCACATCCGGATACACTTCTCCCTTCAACTCTCCGCTCGCATACCCTTGCTGCCAGATCCTTCCTTCCAGGACCTTTAGCGGTGTGCACTTGCTGTCTCTGGCGATGAGCCATCGTCCATACGCGGCGCTCGAACGCAGCCGCTCTTCTTCGGAACCGTCGTGCCACTTCGGCGGCCCCAGCTTGTTCCGCTCATCAATTTGATGCTGAGCACGCAAGTCTTCCCGAAGCGCGTGGATCTCCGGATTTGCAGAGTTTTCGCGGAGAAATGTTTCAAGCGTTCTGGTTGCGTAGGGAAAAAGCGTCTTGCTCACGAAATATACGGGAGTGGTCGTTCCTTCGATGTCCAGAAGAATTGCGCGGACTGGCGTTTCGTCAAAAAGCGGCACGCGGATTACTTTGCTGAAGTCTGTGGGGGAATGTAACGCGGCCCCCAGCACACCGGCTCATAGTTTCGGTCCACGCCGCTGCCGGTATAGCGCGGCGTCCAGCCGGACTTCTTCTGAAACAGGCGAATCGCGCGGATCCGCCGGTCGCCGCAGAGATCAAACCAGTGCAACGTCCCGCGGGGCACGCGCATCAGGTCACCGGCTCCCACTTCAATCGCCACCACCGGCCCTTGCGGCGGATGAATGTGGAACAGCCCCCGTCCAGCGATGATATAACGCACTTCGTCTTCATCATGCGTGTGCTCGATGTTGAACTTTGCCAGCATTGCATCAAGCCCCGGAGTGTTGGCGTTCACGTCAATCACGTCCGCCGTGACATACCCGCCGCGGCGCTTCAGTTCTTGAATTTGCGCAGCATATGCGCTCAGCACCTGCTCTGCCGGTGCATTCTCGGGCAAATCCGCGGGAGTCTCCCAGCGTTCGTATTCGATGCCGATTCCCTGGAGGTAATCGCGTACCTCGTCGTGTTTCCGAAGCGATCGTTGTTCATCGGGAATTCGCAACACCGCCATGACCATCTTCTCCTCTTAGGTCCGTCCTTGGCTCACCTACTCGCTGCGGCCCCTGAGCGCGCCGAGACCTCCATCAGAAACTCCAAAATCTCCACGTGCCGCTTGGCTTCCGCCAGGCTTTCTCCCCAAGTATAAAGCCCATGTTGTAGCAAAAGGAATCCATGTAAGCCGGGCGTCTCCCCGAGCGCGCTGGTGACGCGGTCTGCCAGCTCGACCATATCCTGTGAATTCTCCAGGATCGGCAGCCACTCGCGGTGCTTGTGCGTTTGCACCCCGGCCAAGCCTTTCAGCATTTCGTACCCCTCGAGCACGATGCCGCCGTCCCGCACCTGCGTGCCGGAAAGCACGGTACTCCAAACCGAATGCGTGTGCATCACCGCGCCAGCCTGCAAGCCGCGCACAATCGCCAGATGTAGCAGTGCCTCCGCCGAGGGCCGTCCTTCACCCCGTACTACGTTCGCCGTTTCATCAATTTCCAGAAATTGCCCCGGCGTGAGCGCGCCTTTGTCCAATCCTGTCGAAGTGATCGCCAGGCGCAGCGGCCTTCGGGAAACTACCGCACTAAAGTTCCCGCTGGTTCCCAGCACCCACCCGCGCGCATAAAACCCTCTCCCAATCTCCGCCAAACTTTCCACCGTCTTC